>Ga0315338_1002287_pt1 | contig 19578 bp, 17 predicted proteins | sample ASW8metaG_FD_204518 | JGI IMG/M metagenome (GOLD analysis project Ga0315338, IMG submission 204518) | Ammonia-oxidizing marine archaeal communities from Monterey Bay, California, United States - ASW #8 | ecosystem: Environmental > Aquatic > Marine > Coastal | place: USA: California | collected... | reverse complement strand
TAGTGGCGGGAGAACCGCGCATCATCATCGAGCACTGCAATCGCATTACCAACGCCGCAGCGCCCGACTGGCCGCGCCCGCAACTCGACGAGAACGATTGTTACCGCGTGATCATCGACGGCAGTCCAAATATCACGCAAGAAACGAAGTTCCGGGGCGAACAGAGCGGCGACGCGAATGCCGGTGGCTGTTTATCGACCGGCATGCGGGCGATTCACGCCATTGGGGCGGTGTGCGAAGCGAAGCCGGGTGTGCTGTCGGCACTGGATCTGCCGCTCATCGGCGGCGCCGGCAATATTCGTCAAGATCGCTAAGGTCGCGCGGCAGCGCGCTCGAGCATGTCGAGCATCGTCGTGTAGTTGCCTTGCATGAGGCTGACCGCGTCTTCTTCCGGCATCCCGCCGGGGCCGTAGGTTGCGTGCCAGCGTGCATGCGATTTGCCATCGCCCAAGTCCGTGATCGTCGCGGTCGCGTGGTAGTCATCGAACGGAACCAGGTCTCCTTTTTTGACATGGTAGCGAATCGAGTAGCCCTCGTCGTCGATCGAGGTGAGGACCTCCTCGACCGTAGCTTCGAGACCCGGAATGTGGATGCGCCGCATTTGACCGGGCCCTTCGCCGAGCACTTCGACGCGTTCCGGACCTTCGTACCAGCTTAGGTCGCCGAAGTTTCTCAGCAGTGCCCAGACTTTCCCGAAAGGGGCGTCGAGGTCTCGTTCTGCGATACATTCAACCATTCTCAGATCTCTCCATTCGGACTACTAGACTACGTTGGGAAGCATACCGCCTTCGACGCGCACGGCCGATCCGTTGGTCGCTGAGGCGCGTGGGCTTGCCAAAAAGGTAACCGTGTCGGCCACTTCTTCAGGTCTGACCAGGCGATGCAAGAGGACGTTCGGTCGGCTGCTGGTTACGAATCGTTTCTCGGCGGTGGCGAAATCGTCGCCGTCGTTCGTGAAATAGGTATTTACTGTGTCTTCCAAGTTCGCTGTTTTGGTCATCCCGGGCAGCACGGAGTTCACGGTGATGTTGGTGCCTTTGGTAAGTTCCGCGAGACTGCGCGCAACGGAAAGCTGCATGGCTTTCGTCGCACTGTAGTCGGGCATTTCCTTCGCCGGCACGATCGTCACGTTGCTATTGATGAAGACGATGCGGCCTTCGCCGCGCTCGAGCATTTTCGCTAGATAGTGACGACCGAGGCGCAGTCCGCTCATGACGTTTACCTCGAGCAGGCGTGCCCACTGCTCGTCGGGCGCGTCGAGGATCCCACTAACTTCAAATACCCCCGTATTGTTGACGAGGATGTCGACGCTCTCGTGCGCGGCGATGATGGCGTCACAACCCGCGCGGCTTCCCGAGTCCGCGACCAGCCCCGTAATGTCGGCGCTGCCAAGCTCGGTGCGAAGCGCGTCGAGGGCGGTCCCGACGGTGTCTGAGCTGCGGCCGTTGACGATCACCCGGGCTCCCTCGCGAGCGAGAGACCTAGCGGTGGCCAATCCGATACCGGCAGTCGAAGCGGTGATGAGGGCCGTTTTGCCGGCCAGTCCGAGATCCATTGCCCGCATTGGGTAGCCCGCGCGCAGGCTCTTGTCACGCGCCCGGGCCGGACGTGATTTTGCGCGTGCCGCGTAACTCGGCTTCATTTGCGCTATGGATCTTGGATTATCGGGAAAGCGTGTTTTGGTTACGGGTGGCTATCGGGGAACCGGATCGGCAATCGCGAAGCAGTTCGCCGCCGAAGGTGCTCGGGTGATCGTGCACGGCTTCGAACCCGGCGCTGCTGACGAGGTGGTCGCCGACATTGTGTCGGACGGCGGTCATGCGGTGGCTGTGTCGGGTGACCTGCTGACCGACGATGGCGCCACCCGACTGGTGGCCGATATTACGGCGGATGGTCGGGTCGATGTCCTGATCAACAACTACGGCACAGCGAGCGGTCCTCGCTGGGCCGATGCCGATAGTGCGCACTGGCTCGACAGCTATGAACGCAACGTGCTCTCCGGTGTCCGCATGGCGCGCGGCCTCGTCGAGCCGATGAAGGCAGCGGGGTGGGGGCGCATCGTCTTCGTGGGTACCGTCGGATCGCTGAGGCCCGGCCGAACGACCCCGCACTACTACGCTGCCAAGACTGCGCTTGGCAGCGTGACCGTGACGCTCGCGAACGAACTTGCAGGCACGGGCATCACCGTCAACCTAATTAGCCCCGGTGTGATTCGTACGCCCGAGGTCGAGGCCTACTTCACTGACAAGGCGCGTCGCAAAGGCTGGGGCGAAGGCTGGGAAGAAATCGAGCCACACGCGGTCGCCTCGTTCATGCCGAATCCCTGCGGTCGTTTCGCCCGCGTCGAAGAGGTCGCAGCAACCATCGTGTTCGTAGCGAGCGAGTCGGCGTCCTATCTCAACGCAGCCCATCTTCGCGTCGACGGCGGCGCGGCCGATGCGGTCACGTGATTCGCTGACTGGCTGATTCGCGGGCTCGGCAGCGAAGCCGCCCCCGTGTGCTAATATATTCGATTCATGCCTCGTTTCGTTCGCCCACTACTTTTGACGATCGTGTTCTGTGTTGTCGCAGGCGCGACACTCGCGGGGATCTACCGCGCGGGCAATATCGTCCATCCGGCGCTGCCACCGCTTGGAATCTGGTCTGTGATCCATATGGGCTATGAGCTGGCAAAAGTCGAAGCCGATGCCGCTGACGAACAGGTCGCGACGGTTCTTCTGATCGGAGACTCGACGGTCATGGCGTATCCCGAAGGACAAACGCTGTTCGACCATCTAGCAGTTGAGATCGAGGACGAGGCACTTCCGGTGCCCGACGTGCGGGTGTACTCGGTTGCCGCCCAGGGAATGACGCCCGGTAACTTCTACTTGGCCCTGGACAACATTGTTCGCGCGAAACCGGATCTGGTCACCATCGCGCTCAACTTGGGGGTCATTCGCACCCACATGCCCGTCGTCTTGCGCCGCCCCGAACTCGTCGGCTGGATGAGCGCGAAGCGCATACCGAGGGCGCTCACCTGTCTACCACTTCAGCATTACGGCGTGACGGCCGACCAACTTCTGTTTCACCAGTTGCTCGTACGCACGAATGGCGCTGAGCAGTGGTTTATCCAGCGCCGCGAGCAGGCGCGCGTCGGGCATCTTCGTGAGTTCGCGGAAGACTACGTCGCGCAAGCAACGGGCTGGCGAGTCGAGCCCACCGCACGCCTGCTCCGGCGCAACAAGATCATGCGTGACCAGACGCTTCCGGAGCAAAGGAAGCGTTTCACCAAGCGTCGCGCCGACGAGTTCTTCGGCGTGTCGATGCGCGGCATCGACGAAGACCACTTTACGATGCGTGTGCTCGAGGCGTTGCTCGAGGAACTGCAAGCGGCCGGTATTTCGATCGTCATGTATGTCGTTCCGACCAACATCGACCATCTTCGTCAAGTCGGCATCTACAGCGAAGCTGGACTAAACACTACGCTGGCCCGTTTTGATGCGGTGGCGAAGCGCTATGGGGCGGACTTCTTTGACGCGCATGATCTCCTACCCGACGCCGCGTTTCGCGATCCGTTCGGGCATCTGTACTACGAGCCGCCGATCAACGGCCCGAAGCGTCTGGCCGCGTCGCTGGCGCCCGAGGTCGCGCGCGTTTTGCGCCGACGATGGAGCGAGCGCTGATGCTGTTCAGTACCCCGCAGTACGCGCTTTTTCTGCTGTTCGTCGTTTTCGCCGTTCGAATAGCGCCACGCAATCGTCGGTCCGGCGTGTTGCTCGCGGCGAGTATCGTCTTTTACTCGCTGTGGTTGCCTGCCTACCTGCTCCTGCTCGGCGCCGACCTGGCGATCAACTACATTCTCTTGCGGCGTATGGTGAAGAGCGATCGTCCGCGCGTGTATCTTACGGTCGCAGTCGTGTTCACGCTCGCCCTGCTGGCTCGCTTCAAGTACGCCGGGTTCGCCATCGAGACCGCGATGCCTCTGCTTACCGCGGTGATGGAGGTGCCGCCGGAAATCCCGCACCTTTTCTTGCCACTGGGGATCTCGTTCTACAGTTTCCAAATCATCGCAATGACGGTCGATACCTACCGGGGCGACATCAAGCCCATCGACAGTTTTTGGCGATACGCGCTCTTCATCTCGTTCTTTCCGCAGTTGATCGCAGGTCCGATCTTGCGCAGTACACAGCTACTGCCCCAGCTACTTTCGGGCGGCCACATCTCGCGAGAGCGTACGCATCGGGGCATGTGGCTACTGATCTCGGGTGCCGCGAAGAAGCTCATCGTGGCGGATTTTCTGCTCGCCCCGTTCGTGAACGAGGCGTACTCGGTTCCCGGCTTGGGGACGGCGGGCTATCACCTGTGTGTTGCGTTCAGTTTCCTCTTTCAGGTCTACTACGATTTCTCGGGCTACGTGGATATGGCGCGTGGTTCCGCGTTGTTGTTGGGGTTCGAGCTACCACACAACTTTCTGGAGCCCTATCTCGCCCGCAACCCGGCGGAATTCTGGCGTCGCTGGCACATCACGCTGTCTGATTGGTTGCGCGATTACATCTACATACCGCTCGGCGGCAACCGCAACGGCGAGGTGCGCAGTTATCTCAATCTGATGATCACCATGGTGCTGGGCGGCCTCTGGCACGGAGCGGCTTGGCCCTTCGTGATGTGGGGTGGACTGCACGGCATCTGGCTCGCGCTGCACCGGCTGTTCGGCGGCGATACCCGGACCTTCGATCGGCCTATAAGTTGGAGCGACGCGCCCAAGATCGCCGTGACGTTTCTAGGCATGGCGTTGGTCCAGGCGAGCTTTCGCTCTCCATCGTTGGAAGTGGCGCTGGAATTCTATGGTGGCTTTGCGAGTTTCGATTTTCTGAGCGGCTGGCCGCCGGTTCAGACCGCCATCGTGATTCTCTGCTGCGTACTGCACTTCGCCGAGCGGTGGGTCCGCGAGCACATGCCTCAGCTTCGCGCGCGGGCGAGGGAGGCGTATCTGCCGACACTCTTCGAAGGGGCTGTTGCAGGCCTGTTGATTGGAATCTGCTGGGCCGTTTCTGGTGCCGGCGGAGAGTTCATCTACTTCCAGTTCTAGTGATTGTCGCCGCTGCGTTCCGCCTTCGCTAGCGTATCGCGCAGCGCGGCCTTGAGCGGCTCATACAACATTTTTGCGATGGCCACCTGGCCCGCCTCTGTCGGATGGATGTTGTCGTTGCGAATCAACGACGGCTTGTTCGATACGGGTTCGAGAATGTCCAGAACTAGGGGAATCTCGTAGCGTTGTTCGAGTCGTCGGTACATCCGGGCATAGGCGTCGAGCCGTGCTTGCGGTGCACGGTTGACCTGCGATCCAATCAAGAACACGTCAACGCCTGCGTTCTGCATTGCTTCGATCGCCGATGCGAGACTAGCTTCGGCCTGCTCGGGCGTGGTTCTGCCGGTGATGTCGTTGGTTCCGAATGCGATGATTATGATGGTCGGTTCGAACGCGAGTAGTTCCCTGGCACGCGCCTCGGCGCGCGCGCTCATATCACCCGGGAATCCGGCGTTGTAGATTCGTGCGTTGATCTGTTCGGTGACGAATCGCTTCTGCAAGAGCGCGGGGTAGTGCAGTTCCTTGTCGAGTGTTTCGCCTGCTGTAATGCTGTCGCCGAGAGCAATAAGGATCGGCGAATCCTCGGTCGGTAGTTCGGAGTCAAAGCGCGCGCAGCTCGTGGTGCCCACGATGGCGATCGCGATGAGTAGAATCTGTGCGATCTGTATGAAGAATACGGGCATCGGTCGATCGGTTACTCTGGCAATTCGAACGACCACGGCACGCCGTTTATGTGTCCGCCGCCGTCGATGTGGATGGTGTTGCCGGTCATGTAGCGCGATTCGTCGCTTGCGAGAAAGACAGCCACCGGTCCGATGTCCGCCTCGCAGTCGCCCATACGGCGCATCGGTATCTTGGAGACAATCTCCGCCGCGCCTTCGGCGTCGTATTTCAAAAACTGTTCCCACGGTGCGGTTACCGCGGCGGGACACAACACGTTGCACGTGATTCCGTGACGCCCCCATTCGACGGCTGCGGTGCGCGTGAGCGCGCGTAGCGCTTCTTTCGAACTGTTGTACATCACTGTGTACTGGTGCGCGTTCACTCCGTTGAGTGAACACATGTTGATGACGCGACCCCATCCGTTCGCCTTCATCGAGGGGAATGCCGCCTGCATGGTCCAGAACGAGCCGTAGTAGTTAACGCGCGTGTGATTTTCGACGGCTTCGGTCGTCATGTGCTCGACACGGGCCATTCCTTCGGAGGGCGTTGCGTTGTTGACGAGAATGTCGATCCGGCCGAACTCAGCGATCGTGCGCTCTATCAGCCCGGTCGCGTCGTCTTGCTTGCCGACATCGGTTTGGATGAACAACGCGCGCCGGTCGTCGGCAGGAAAATCGTTCTCCAATTCGGCGACAACGGCTGCCCCCTTGTCCGAGCCGCGGTTGGCGATCACGATGGTCGCCCCCTCGGCTGCGAACGCGCGTGCAACGCCGCGCCCGACACCTTGTGCACCGCCGGTGATGACGGCGATCTTTTCGTTCAGTCGACTCATTGCGTCAGTTTTCTGTCAGCCCGCTTACCACGAAGCAAGCCATCGGCTGGCTACGGCTACGCATCGGTAATGTGCCGGCAGGCTCGTATAGCGCCGCGCGCGTCGGTGAACAGATAGGAGTCGTGTAGAGGCGCCCGAGTTCCATTCCTTTTTCGCTACTGAAACCCAAGATCTTTGGCACTCCGCGAGCCCGTGACTATACGGTCGTGTGCGCTCTACGTCGATGTGCATGGGCGGGCTCGGAACGGCTTGGTCCGCGTGTCACATTGAGGGCAGGGGATTGTCTTGCGCAGCAGTAGGCTCACAATTTTATACGTCCTTGCGCGCACGGCCGTCGACACGCTTCGGATTTCGATCGCGACGATCGTCGACGCGCGCCGTGGCCGATTGAGTCGCGAGGATGGCGACGCACGGCTTCGTTGGTGGTCCAATCGGTTGCTCGATCATGCCGGTGTGCGGCGCACGACGCATAATCCCGGCTCTATCGCGCTCGAGCCCGGGCGACCCAACATCGTCATGTGCAACCATTCGAGCCTCTACGATATACCGCTCACATTCGTGTCGCTCGGTGGCTGCATTCGCATGCTTACCAAGCGAGAGCTCTTCGCCATTCCCTTGTGGGGTAGGGGCATGGAGGAAGCCGAGTTCATTGCGATCGACCGCTCCGATCACGATCGTGCGCTCGATGATCTCGAACGCGCGAAAGAGAAGATGTCGTCGGGCATCTGTTTGTGGGTCGCGCCCGAGGGGACGCGCTCGAAGGATGGCTCGATTGGCGACTTCAAGAAGGGCGGCTTCATGCTGGCCCTGCAGACGGGCGCCTTGGTGATCCCGGTCGGCATTCGCGGTGCACATCGCGTACTGCCGGCGGGCACGTTCAGTCTCGAGCTGGGCCACGAGATTGAGGTACACATCGGCGCACCGATAGACGCCGCCGACTACACGGTCGAGACACGCGGCGAGCTCATGGCGGCGGTACGTACGGCGATAATCGGGTTGGCCGGCATGGACGACGAGACCGTCGAGCCGGCTACGGCATCTGCAACAGCTCGATGAGAATGGGTGCGTCGCCGCCTGCCGGTGCTTCGAGGTAACTGAACGCGACGTCGGGCGCGAAGCGTTTGTACAAGACGTTCGTGAAGCCGGCGGCTTCGAGTTCCACAATCTTTTCGTCGATCGTCGGGCACCGGAACCGTACGTGGTGCAGCCCTTCACCGTGTTTGTCCAAATGTTCGGTGAGGACCGAAGGGCCGTCGAGCGGCTCGAGCAGCTCAATCTCTATCGGGCCGTCGTTGTTGGTACCGATCCGAACGGGGTAGGCGACTTCCACGCCCTTGGCGGTGCAGCCGGGGTTCGGTGCGTCGTACACCTCGAAAGCCCCGTAGATCGGTTGGTAGCGTTTGAGCGCTCGCTCCATGTTGTGGACGGCGTAGGCCACCTGTTCGATGGGCCCGAGCCCCAGGCTCTCGAAACGTTTGTCGTCAGTCATAGTGTCTCTCCCTGGTCGGCGATCAAGCGATAGCACAGGAGCACGGCTCACCGAATCCGCACGCTTGGACCGGCACCGTACCGCTGGTACTCACAGACGATTACGCGTCGTTCGCCGCGCACCTATGCTCGGCTTGGAGTCGTTGTCTTGAGAAGTATTTACGAGACCGAAGATCGCGCCGCGTTTCGCGAGACCGTACGCCGATTCGTGGCAAGCGAGATTACCCCCTACGCCAACGAATGGGACGAGGCCGGCGAAATCCCCTGGGAACTACACAAGAAGGCCGGCGCTTTGGGTCTGTTCGGCTTTGGTATCGACGAAGAGTACGGCGGACTCGGTTTCGACGATTGCTTCATGCGCGTCATCTTCGGAGAAGAACTGTCAATGTGCGGCAGTGGTGGTGTCGTTGCCGCGCTGAGCGGATGCAACATCATGACCGGGCCCCTTCAGCTGCTGGCCCACGAGGAGATAAAGCGGCGCGTACTTCCCGAAATCATGTCGGGTGAATGCGGCGGTGCGCTGGCGATCACTGAGCCGGGGGGCGGGTCCGACGTCGCCGGAATGCAAACCACCGCCGTACGTGACGGCGACGATTGGGTGATCAACGGATCGAAGACCTTCATAACCGGTGGGATGCGCGCGTCGTACTTTGTCGTTGGTGCCCGCACCGGTGAGCCGGGTCTCGGGGGCATCTCTTTGTTCTTCCTAGAAAAGGGGGCATCGGGATTCAGTCAGACGAAGCTCGACAAGAAGATGGGTTGGTGGGCTTCGGATACCGCATCTCTCTATTTCGAAGATTGCCGTGTCCCGGCCGGCGCCATGATCGGTGAGCAAGACAAGGGCTTCCTTGCCATCATGAACAACTTCAACCTGGAGCGCGTCGGGCTCATTTCCGCGGCGCTCGGTTCGTCGAAGCTCTGTCTGCAAGAATCGATCGCGTACGCGCAAGAGCGGCACACGTTTGGCAAGCCGCTGATCAAGCATCAGGTCATCCGCCACAAGATTGCGGAAATGTCGGCGCGTATCGATTCCGTTGAAGCGTACATCAACCAGATTTGCTGGCTCATCAACGAAGGCGAGATGCCGGTTGCGGAAATCTGCAAGGCTAAATTCTGGGCCACCGAGGTCTTTGAGTTCGTAGCGCGCGAGGCGTTGCAGATTTTCGGCGGCGCCGGCTATCTGCGCGGCACCGCGGTCGAACGCATGTATCGCGAGGTTCGCGTGCTGGCGATCGGCGGTGGCTCGGAGGAGATCATGCGGGATCTTGCAGTGCGTCAGATGGGGCTATAGCGGCGTGCAGGTGCGGTGTCTTTGGCTGTGCTTCTGCCATATTCCTGATCGCTTGACCGGAGGAGCTGAGTGAGCGTTTTTTCATCTAAGATCAATACGCAGTCTGAGAGCTACGCGCGAAATCGCGCCGATATGCTCGAACTGATCGACAAGCTCGATGACCTCAATTCGAGGGGCCGCAACAAGTCGGAGCAGCGAAAACCCCGCTTCGAACAGCGCGGCCAACTGACACCGCGCGAACGTCTTTCGCGACTGCTCGACCCGGGCATGCCGTTTCTCACGATCGGTAACGTTGCGGGTTGGATGCTCGAGTCGTCGGATCCTGAAGTCTCGATGCCCGGCGGCAATGCGATCGCGGGTATTGGTTTCATCAACGGTGTGCGTTGCACCATCGTTGTCAACGACAGTGGGATTCAAGCGGGCGCACTGACCTCATCGACGGGGTTTCGTATTCGGCGCTGCCAAGAAATCGCGTTGCAGCAGAAGACTCCTTTCATTCATCTCGTGGAGAGCGCCGGCGCCAACCTGATGGAGTATACTGTCGAAGGTTTTCTGCAAGGCGGTACGCTGTTCGCAAACCTCGCACGGTTGAGCGCGGCCGGTGTGCCGGTGATCACGCTCTTGCACGGCTCGTCGACCGCGGGCGGTGCCTACATGCCCGGCCTGAGTGACTATGTGGTGGGGGTGAAGGGGAACGGCCATGCCTTCCTCGCCGGTCCACCGCTGTTGAAGGCCGCCACAGGCGAGATCGCGACTGAGGCCGAGCTCGGCGGCGCCGAGATGCATGCCGACGTAACCGGCTTGGTCGAGTATCTCGCCGAAGACGATGGTCACGCTGTGCTGCTGGGCCGCCAAGTGGTCGACAGTCTCAACTGGAACAAACGCTGTCCGGTGCGCGAGACGCCCGATTTTGCCGAACCGATTTACAACCCCGACGAAATTGCGGGCATCGTGCCTATCGACTACCGCAAGCCGTACGATGTGCGCGAGGTGGTCGCACGAATTGTAGACGGTTCGGAGTTCTTAGATTTCAAACCGCGTTACGGGGTGAGCACCGTGTGTCTGCAGGCAGAGGTCTTCGGCCACGCGGTAGGCTTGATCGGCAACAACGGTCCGATCGATACGGACGGTGCGACCAAGGCCGCGCAGTTCATTCAACTGTGCGATCAAGCCGATAGACCGTTGGTCTTTCTTCAGAACACTACGGGGTATCTCGTCGGTACGCGCTATGAGCAGGGCGGAATGATCAAGCACGGATCAAAAATGATCCAAGCGGTGACAAACGCCTCCGTCCCGCGTCTCACGCTCATGATCGGTGCCAGCTACGGCGCCGGAAACTACGGCATGTGTGGCCGTGGCTACGATCCCGATTTCATATTGACCTGGCCGAACGCGAGTACCGGTGTGATGGGCGGTGACCAGGCGGCCAAGGTCATGTCGATCGTGATGGAAGCCGGAGCGAAAAGACGCGGTATAGAGATCGACGCGTCTGCGATGCAGGCGCAAGAAAAAATGCTCACAGGGATCTTCGATTCTCAGTCCGACGCGTTTTACACATCGGGCCACATGCTCGACGACGGCATGATCGACCCTCGCGACTCACGCAAAGCGCTCGGCTTTCTGCTCGATACGGTGTGGGAGTCGCGCAACCGAACTGTGACACCGAACAGTTTCGGTGTCGCAAGGATGTAGGCGGACGTGGTGAAGAAGTTCGACAGCATTCTGATCGCCAATCGCGGCGAAATTGCCGCTCGTATCATCCGCACGGCCGGCGGGCTGGGTTTTCGCACCATCGCGGTCTACTCGGAAGCCGATGCGAACGCGCCGCACGTGAAGGCCGCCGACGACGCAGTACTGCTCGGGCCGGCACCGGTGGGCGAATCGTACCTCGACATGAAGCGTGTACTCGACGCCGCGAAAACCAGCGGTGCCGACGCGATACATCCTGGCTACGGTTTCTTGTCAGAGAATGCCGAGTTCGCGCGCGCCTGCGAAAAGGCGGGACTTGTGTTCATCGGTCCACCCGCCGATGCCATCGATCTCATGGGTAACAAAGCCGAGGCGAAGCGTCACATGATTGCAGCCGGGGTTCCCTGCGTGCCCGGCTACGAAGGCGAGGACCAGAGCGACACGGCTTTCACCAAAGCCGCCGCTGAGATCGGGTACCCGGTCATGGTGAAGGCGGCTGCGGGCGGCGGTGGGCGCGGCATGCGTTTGGTCGAAGAAAGTGACGCTCTGGTGGGCGCGCTCGAACTTGCGCGCTCGGAGGCCGAGAACGCGTTCGGCTCGGGCGAATTGATTCTCGAGAAGGCGATCGTTCGTCCGCGCCACGTCGAGATCCAGGTCTTCGCCGACAACCACGGTGAGGTTGTGCATTTCGGTGAGCGCGACTGCTCGGTGCAACGCCGCCATCAAAAGGTCATCGAGGAAGCTCCGTGTCCGGTGATGAACGAAGAACTGCGTGAGCAGATGGGCGCGGCAGCCGTCGAGGCCGCCAAGAGTATTCACTACCGCGGTGCGGGCACGGTTGAGTTTCTGCTCGACGAAGACGGTGGATTCCATTTTCTTGAAATGAATACGCGCCTTCAGGTCGAGCATCCGGTCAGCGAGCTGATTTCCGGTTTTGACTTTGTGGGCCTGCAACTCGCGGTGGCTCTCGATGAACACCTCGACTTTGAACAAGAAGACATCGAGATGATCGGCCACGCGATTGAAGTGCGGTTATACGCCGAGGATCCGGCCGAGGATTTCCTGCCGAGCACCGGGCACGTCGACCGTTGGTTGCCGCCTTCGGGCGAAGGTGTCCGGGTGGACGCGGGCATCGATACCGGCAGCGAGATCACACCGTTCTACGACGCGATGGTCGCAAAGATCGTGGCCTGGGGCGAGACCCGCGATATCGCGCGTCGTCGTTTGTTCACGGCTCTCAAATCGACCGTACTCTTCGGCCCACGAAGCAATCGCGACTTTTTGATCGCAGCGCTCGAGAACGAAACGTTCGCGGCCGGTCAGGCGACGACCGCCTTCATTGCGGAGGAATTTCCGGACGCCGAGCTGCAAAACACTGAGGTCGAACTCGAACTCGTCTCCGCTGCGGCGGTCGTACACTACGAGTTCGAATGCGGGGCCGCCTCCAAGCGTTTGCGCACCGGGTGCGATGAGCTGCGTAACTGGAACAGCGCCGGCCGCCCCGTAACGCGCTATGTTTATACCTCTGGTTCGCACGAGTACGATGTCACCGTGACGGGGCAGGGACCCGACGTGTACGAGATAGGGTACGGTGAGGATCGAATTGAACTGCGCGTAACGGGTCGCGACGTCGAGGGGACGGATCTCATCATCGCGGGTAGCAAACGGCGTGTTCTTTGGCAGGTGCCGGCAACCGGTCGCGTGCACGTCTGCGTGGCCGGCAGAAGTGCTACCCTCACGAACGGACTCGCCGCACGCGCTGCCGGCGGTGAAGCCGAAGGTCAGGGAACCGTCCGAGCGCCGATGCACGGCGTCCTATTGGAACTCGACATAGAAGTTGGACAGTCGGTGGCCAAGGGCGACCGTCTGGCGGTGCTCGAGGCGATGAAGATGCAGCACGAGATCACAGCCGAGATCGACGGTGTGATCGCTGAAGTTCGAGCGACCGTCGGCAATCAGATCGCGGCCGACGATCTCATCTTGGAGATTGAAGCTTCCGAGTCCTGATCCGAAGGGCGCGGTTGCGGGAGAGAGTCATGAATTCACGAATCTGCGAAATGCTCGGCATCGAGTTTCCATTGCTTGCATTCAGCCATTGCCGCGACGTCGTCGCCGAGGTGTCGCGTGCCGGCGGTATGGGCGTGTTCGGTGCCGTGATGTACCCGCCGGACCGACTCGAAGAAGAACTCAGCTGGATCGACGAACACGTTGACGGCAAACCCTACGGCGTTGACCTCATCGTTCCGAACAAGATCGAAGGCAAGGACCGTGAGATCAGTTCGTCCGATCTGGCAGCGATGGTTCCGGACGAACACAAAAAGTTCGCGAACGATATTCTGAAGAGGTTCGACATCGACACCTCGGATCTCGAAGGACAGCGCGGGCTGAATTCGCAATTCGGGAGCAATCTGCGTGAAGACGGAGCCGCGCGGTTGCTCGAGGTCGCGTTTGCCCATCCTATCAAGTTGATCGCGAACGCGCTCGGCGTGCCGCCTCAGATCATGCTCGACATGGGCAAGCAGCACGATGTCGCCGTCGCCGCGCTCGTCGGCGCGAAACAGCACGCCATCCGCCAGGTGGAAGCCGGTGTGGATATTCTCGTAGTCGCCGGCGGTGAAGCCGGCGGTCACTGTGGCGACGTCTCGACTCTCGTGTTGGTTCCCGAGATTCACGAAGCCATTCAGTCTTACGGCGACACGCCCATTCTTGCAGCGGGTGGGATCGTTACCGGTCGTCAGATGGCCGGCTGTATGGCGATGGGAGCATCGGGTGTGTGGACGGGATCGGTCTGGTTGACCACGAACGAAGCCGAGACCGAACCGGTGGTAAAAGAGAAAATGCTGGCGGCGGGGTCGCGCGACACCGTTCGGTCGCGCGCGCGAACGGGCAAGCACTCGCGGCAGCTGTGCTCCCCGTGGACCGATGCTTGGGAAAGCGAGGAGGCGCCCGACGCGCTGCCGATGCCCTTGCAGGGCTTCGTCAGCGAGCCGGCACTGCGCAAAGTCGACAGGCTGGCCGCGGGCGGTCACGAAGGGGCCAAGCAACTGGCAACGTACTGGGTGGGCCAAGGCGTCGGTATGATGAACCAGCGCAAGTCCGTGCGTGCCGTGGTGCAAGAGTTCAAAGAAGATTTTCTAACCGCCTACGAACGTCTTGGCGGATTCATGGAAGGATAGGCGCGAATGTTTCAGCAACCGATCGATTTTCGTGACGAGAGCGACGCGCTCTACAATCTGCTTTCTTCGCTCAGTGATGCAGACTTCGCGCGCAAGACCCAGTTCAAGGGCTGGACGATCAGCGATGTCGTGAGCCATCTGCACGCGTGGAATCAGGCGGCCGATCTTTCATTGAACAATCCGAATCAGTTCGCCGAAGATCGCGACTGGCTGGTCGGCGAGATGATGAAAGGCACGACCATCGGCGACGTCGAGCGGCGGTGGCTCGACGATGCGCGCGACCGAGAGCGCCTGGAACAATGGCACACCTACTATCGAGAGATGACTGAGCGCTTCTCGAAGGCCGATCCCAAGCAACGCGTCGAATGGGCCGGGCCCGCCATGAGCGTACGCTCGAGCATTACCGCGCGACTCATGGAAACCTGGGCACACGGCCAAGAACTCTACGATCTGCTCGGCGTCGAGCGCGTAAACGGCGATCGCATCAAGAACATCGCCGTGCTTGGCGTCAATACGTTCGGCTGGACCTTTGCGAATCGCGGGATCGAGGCACCCGCTGACCGGCCGCACGTTCGGCTCACCGCACCGTCGGGCGATACGTGGACTTGGAACGATCCGAGCGAAACAAACTACGTTGCGGGCGATGCGACGGAGTTCTGCCAGACCGTGACCCAGGTGCGCAACGTCAAAGATACCGGGCTCGAGGTTGTCGGTGAGTCGGCCACACTCTGGATGGAAATCGCCCAATGTTTTGCGGGCGCTGCTACCGATCCACCGGCGCCGGGAAGCCGGTTCACCGCGAAATAGCGATTCTTGAATCTCGGGGGACAAAGCGAGTAATGAAGACCGAAGTGTTGGTAGAGGGGTTGGCGTTTGGAGAAGGGCCGCGGTGGCACGATGGCCGCCTATGGTTCTCGGACATGCACGACCACTGGGTCAATGCGGTCGATCTGGATGGAAACGTCACGAAGATCGTCGAAGTGCCGAACCGTCCGAGCGGACTGGGATGGCGCCCCGACGGGACGCTGTTGGTCGTGTCGATGACCGACCGCAAGGTGCTGGCCTACGATGGCACGTCGCTTGCTGAAATTGCCGACCTCTCTGAGTTCGCGCGATGGCATTGCAACGACATGGTGGTCGATGTGGTCGGGCGCGCATACGTGGGCAATTTCGGTTTCGATTTGGATGCGGGCGAATCTTTCCACCAGGCAGCACTGGTTATGATTGATCTCGACGACAGCGTGCATCTGGCCGCCGAAGGGTTGGCCTTTCCTAACGGAACCGTAATCACTCCCGACGGCGAGACCTTGATCATCGGCGAAACGTTTGGCGCGCAGCTCTCTGCACTCGATATCGATGAGGACGGCTCGCTCTCCAATCGTCGTCAATGGGCCCCGATGCCCGAGGGCGCGGTGGCCGATGGCATCTGCCTCGACGAGGCCGGTGGTGTGTGGGTCGCATCGCCCACGACCAACGAATGTGTGCGCTTGGAGGAAGGCGGCAACGTCTCTGACCGGATCGAGCTAGGGCAGGGCGCCTTCGCCTGTATGCTCGGCGGCGAAGACGGCAAGTCGCTTTTCATCATGACGGCGCCGGGCAGCGGTCCCGAAGAAACCCGTGCGGCACGCGGCGGCCGTATTGAGGTCGTCGGGGTACAGCACGCGCGTGCGGGCCTTCCCTAGCTAGGACAGCTGTCGTTACAGCGTGCCGACGAGAATGCCGAGTTTCCCTTTGGACATATCGGCGACACCGCGCGGATCGAAGATCACGTGCAGGCCGCCGGTCTGCATATCGCGAAAGCATCTCTGCAAGATGCTCGGGTTACGCAGGCCCGAGCTGCCGGAGGCCTCGTAGGCGAACCGAGTCACGTCTTTGCATACATCGTTGACGTAGCTCGTCGCGGCGCGCGTGCGGTTTATGAGCTCTGTCGTCGCGGGCGTTCCGCGTTCTATGTGCGCGACGGCCGCACCGAAGGCGTCGTGTGCGAGCAGGCGAGCGGACTCGAGAAGAAGCGTTTGTTTGCCGTACTCATGCTGGAACGCCTGCTGTTCCTTTAGCGGCGGTGAGCCCATGCGTTCACGTCCGCCCTCGACAATACGGGTGATCTCGTCCATCGCACGTCGTGCTACGCCGAGCACCCATCCGACGGAGCTACTGGCACCGAGTACGACCGGGCCCAGGCCGTAGACCGCACCGCCGGTTTGCGGCTCGGTGGTGAACAATGAGAAGGTGTAGGCGTCTTCGACGAACTGTTCGGGAACGTCGTAGTCGACGCTGCCAGTGCCGCGCAGACCGAGCGTGTCCCAGTTGTCCCACAGCTCTACCTTCTCTACCGGAACGAAGTAGCATCGGATCGACGGCATGCCGTCGTCACTGATTACCGGTTCGTCGCCGGCCATCTCCATCGCGCTCGAGCCGATGAAGTCGGCATGCTTCGAGCCGCTGGCGAACGAATGATGACCGGAGACGCGGATGCCGCCTTTTTCGCGCTGAGCGACACTCAGAGGCGCGAACATGCCTGCCGCGCACCCCTTGTCGCTGATCACGCGGCCGGCTTCGGGAGCGATGTAGGCGATGTAGGCCATCGTGTTGCAGTTTTGAGCGTAGGCCCAACCCGTGGAACCGTCGGCATAGGCCAGCTCTTCACAGACATCGATGATGGTGCTCGTGTCGGCTTCGGTGCCGTCCAAATCGCGCGGTACCATCAGCCGGAATAGCCCGTTTTCACGGAGTTTTGCGACCACGGGCTCGGTGAGGGTACAGGCCGCCTCGGTGGCATCCGCCTGAGATTCTATGAAGGCTCGGAGGTGCTTGGCGGTAGTGAGGGGGTCGGATTGCGCGGACATGTGACGGTGCTCCTTGGTTAGACGGCGGCGGCGCGCTCGGCACGTAGCCTCTCTAGGGTGTGGACATTCTCGGCGTGCTGCTCTCTCGATATGTTGTAGAAGAGCAAGCAGGCGAGTGATGCAAAATAGATAGCGACCACGGTGGGTGCGTAGACCATGCCGAGGTGCTCGATGATTGCAGCGTCGACTTCGCCCGGTTGTGCTGTCGCCGGAAAGTCGACGGCGCTCAATATGAAGGTGCCCATGATGATGCCCATGCCGGCCAACGACTTGCCAATGAAACTGCGCGCAGCGAAGAAGATCCCTTCCGAGCGGCGTCCCGTAGTGAGTTCGGCCTGTTCGACGACGTCGGCCATCATCGCCGAAACCAAGGTGGTCGATGCGATGATCAAGGTTACTTCGATGATATTGAAGCCGATCAACCACATCAGTAATTCGTTACTACCGTTCGCGGGCATGGCACCTGCGAACCTGAGAAGAATCGGCACGGGGCCCATTACGGCCGCCGCCAGCGAGAGACCTATCGCGGCAGGTTTTTTGCCGATGCGTGCCGCGATGATCGGCGCGGCCACCAATGCGATTAGTGCCGAGACGAAACTCGACGGCACGAGTACACCGATTTGCTCGGCACTGAGTTCCCAGAAGTAGGTAGTCAGGTAGATGTGCATTGCGCTGGCCAAACCGCCACCCATCGCTGCGAAAAATCCGTAACCGAACAACGCCATGAAGGGACGATTCCAGAGCGTCTCGCGGGCTTCCGCAAGAGCCTTTCCGAGAGAGCGTTTTTGCTTTGGGGGCGCCACTTTCAGACTCGGGATGTGTCGATGCGTACCGGCTGTAGATACGATGATCGCGATGAACATGAGTAGGCTGCCGATCACACCGTAGGTTTGGTAGCCTTGCGGGTTCAGTTGCCCGGTGGGGTATTGTTCGGTCGGAACCAAAAGCACCAGGTACGTCGCGACGGCGATTCCAATGCCGCCGGCCCAACCGAAGAAGTGACGAACGGCTGAGAGTTTCGTACGCTCGTCGTAGTCAGCCGACAGTTCGGGCGCTAGAGCGGTGCTCGGCACCTCGTAGAACGTGATCATGGTCCGCACGAAGATCGCGACCGTAAGTAGGTAGAAAAACAAGCCGTTTTCGCTCAGCTCCGGCGGGTTCCAGAGGAAGTAGTACGACACGCTGACGGGCAGAGCCGCGGCGTACATGAACGGGTGGCGCCGTCCCCAGCGTGAGTGCAGTCGGTCGGACGCATCGCCGACGATCGGGTCGGACATGGCGTCAAACAGCAGCGCGATGAAGATCGCGAGGCTGGCGAGTTTGCTCGGTAGGCCGAGTACCTGGTTGTAGTAGAGCAGTAGGAAGAAGCCGAAGCCGTTGTCTTTGATTCCGAACGCGACGGCACCGAAGCCGTAATAAAACAGCGTCGAGAGACTTACTCGCTCGTCGGTTGCCGGTGCGTCTATGGATTCGCCGCCGTTGGTGACGGCGCCTCTACTCGATCACCAGGAGCAAGTCGCCTTTTGCGACTTCGGTGCCCGCCTCAGCGGCGATCGATTTGACAGTACCGGCGCGCTCGGCGGGGATTTCGTTGCCCATCTTCATGGCTTCGAGAACGAGTACGACATCGCCAACCGCGACTGTGTCGCCGACCGCAACGTTCACCTCGATGATCAGACCGGGCATGGGAGCGATCATGGCGCCGTCGCCTGCCGGAGCTGCGGCGGCCGGCGCCGGTGCGGCGGCGGCCGGAGCTGGTGCTGCCGCGGGTGCAGCTACTGCCGGTGCGGCTGCCGCAATCGGCGCAGCAGGCGCGCTCGCAGTCATCGCGCCGGTTGGATCGACGTCCACCGCGAAGTACTCGCCGTCGACGAACACATTGAACGTGCGCGCGTTGGTACTCTTAGCAGGTGCATCCTTCGAAGGTGGCTCGACGAGTTCACCGGCGAGAGCCTGTTCGACGAGTCCGGCTTCGCGCTCGGCTTCTTCGAGTGTCTTGCCGGTCATCTCGGCGGGTACGGGTTCGATGCCGTACTTCCATTTGAGAAAGCGTTTGCCCGTTACGGGATAGATTGCGTAGGTGAGAATGTCTGCCAGATCGGTCGTGATGTCGGCGATCTCCGCGGCCGCCTTTTCCATTTCCGGTTCGAGCAGATCGGCCGGTCGTTTCGTCGTCGGCTTGGTCATCTTGTGTCCGACCAAACATTTCTTTACGACGTCGGGCTTCATCTTCGCCGGTGGGCGGCCGTACAAACCGGCGACATAGTCTTTGACTTGCTCGGTTACTCGCTCATAGCGCCCAAAAAGCACGTTCATGACTGCTTGCGTTCCGATGATCTGCGACGATGGGGTGACCAACGGCGGGTAGCCGAGATCGGCGCGGGTCCGGGGGAGCTCGTCGGTGACTTCCTTCAGGCGATCGAGCGCGTCGGCCTGTTTCAGCTGTGCCACCAGGTTCGACATCATGCCGCCCGGGATCTGGTGCACGAGCACCTCGGCATCGATGGTCGCCATGCGGCTGGTAT
>Ga0315338_1002286_pt1 | contig 19581 bp, 19 predicted proteins | sample ASW8metaG_FD_204518 | JGI IMG/M metagenome (GOLD analysis project Ga0315338, IMG submission 204518) | Ammonia-oxidizing marine archaeal communities from Monterey Bay, California, United States - ASW #8 | ecosystem: Environmental > Aquatic > Marine > Coastal | place: USA: California | collected... | reverse complement strand
ACACTTAAATTTATAGTTGCGTTATTTTCTCCATCTACATTACTTAAATAAATCGCGTGTACTACTGATGTCGTAGCTCCTGGACAAGTATACATTGGATTTATAGTTGTATTTGACCCTGTTGCTGCGTTTTTAAATGTATTAGCCACTCATTATCCTCCGAAAACTATCCCAAAGACAACTGCGTTAGGATCTGATACACCTGTTATATCGGATCCATCACCACTAAACTTTGAAGCCGTTACTGCTCCTGTTAATTCTATTGAACCAGTTGTTTGTGAATCTGTTGTCAATACGGTTTGTACAGAAACAGAACTTCCACTTTTTTCAAAATAAACTTTACCATCATTTGTATTCATAGCTAATTCACCCAACGACAAATCAGCAATCGTGGGAACTTTATTAGCAACTGAACTACGTTTTAACTTTACAACTTGTGCCATTAAAAAGTACCCCCATCAATCATTGAGCTAATAGTTAAATTTCCTGTACTTGCGTTATATCCAACTATACCAGTAGTTTTTGCTTGTGTATCAGCTGATGCTAAATATCCAAGTTGGTCATTAGAATCATTCCTAAATGATACTAAACTTGCAGAACTGGCTGCTACACTTGCTCCGGCTGTCGCATATACTGAACCCGTTACCACTAAACTTGCCTGAGCATCTACTCTTGCTTGAAAATCTGCTACTCCTGCCACATCAAGTGTTCCGTCTATATCAGCGTTAGCACTTAACCATAAATTGGCGTATCTTGTACCAGTTGCTCCTAAATCATTTCCACCATGTGCTGATGGTTGTATTGTTCCTTTTGTTACAATTAATGTAGAACCACCTAAATCTATGTAAGTATTGGCATCTACACCTTCTAATTTATCAACTGATGTTAAATCAACATCATTAAAATCTACCGTTGTACCATTATCAGTAATATTTGCTGAAGATTCAATTCTACCATTACCTTGTGCTATTACTACTTTATTATCTGTTAAAGCTGTGGTAGTATTTTGTAATGGAACTCTATATTCCGACCCCGATAAACCTGCTAACCAATAATCACTTGTACTATTCCATACGAAAGATCCAGTTTGGTCTGCGGTTATATCTTTAACATGAAGTCCACCATAAGTAACAGGAGTTCCATTAACTTGTATAATATTATCGCCAATATCTAAAATAGAACTTGAAACAGTTGTTTGTGTGCCATTTACAGTTAAATTTCCTGTAACTGTTAAATTATCATTAACCGTTGTTTCTGAAGTTGTATGACCAATAGAAATTGCTACACCACTATCATCGGCCCCTATCGTAACAGAAGTACCATCAATAGTAACTGCTCCACCTGCGTCTATATCCATTGTACTGGATGGTGTTAGACTAAATGTAGTCATTCCTGTTTCGGAAACTGCTCCGCTACCATTAAATTCCCAAGTTCCTGTATCATCACCAAATGATGCTCCAGTTGCTCCTTTAACACTCACCGTTGAAGCGGCTAAAATATCTGTAGTTGTACCACTATCAATATCAACACCACCAGCAGTTGCTACCAATTTAATAGCGTCTGTTGCAGTTCCTGCAGTATTAGTTGTTGACCATTTTTCACTTGCGGCACTTCCATGTGGTGTCCATATTGTTTCAACAGCCCCATTCAAACCTACTTTAACTGTTTGTCCATCTACGACATTAATATCAATAGACCCCGCAGACGAATCAAGACTTATTGCTCCACTTGTATCAACATCAAGATCACCAGCGTTTATATCAACTTTTCCACCTGTCGTGGTGATATCAATTTCACCTCCACCACCTCCAGCGATAGTAACTGCAGAACCACTAAAAGCTAAAGTACCTGCTGCTTTAAAATGAGAACCCGTTGCCCCATCAATAGTTACCGCTCCACTTGAATCAATATCAAGTGTAGAAGTATCAATATCAAATGCTGTATCTGAATCTCCACCTAAAGTAATTGAAGCACCATCTATAGTAATTGCTCCAGCTGCATCTAAATCAAATGTACTGGATGGATCAAATGCCATAGTTGTAGATGTCATTGTTAATCCTGCACTTGCATCTATATCAAGTGCTGCTGAATTAATATCAACTGTTCCAGTTGTAGTAATATCAACCTCTGATGCGTTACCTGCTATACTAACTCCACTACCATCTAATGTTACAGAAGAACCACTTAAATGTATAGTAGAACTTGCATCTAAATCAAATGTAGATGCATCTACATCTATTGCTTGGTCTGCTGTAGTTCCAATATTAATTCCACCAGCACCATCAATAGTTAAGGCTCCTGCGTCTGTTGCTACAGAACCTGCGTCTGTTAGGTGTATATCACCTTCTAAATATAAATCTTGCCATGCTTGTGATGCTGAACCTAAATCAAATGCATCATCATTATTAGGTATAAGAGAAGAACTAATATCGGCTCCAAAACTAACATTATCTGTATTGGCATCTCCAAAAGTTAAATTACCACCTATTACACCATCACCAGCCACATTAAGATATCCAAATGAACCAGTTGAAGTTGATGAACCACTTATGTTACCACTAATTTCTCTACCAGCAATATTACCAGTTAAATCTAAACTTGTATTTCCACCTGTATTTAATACTTTAAGTGTTTTAGCATCAGTTTCATGATACAACATATCATTAAAAGCAGAACCACCTGTAATACTACTTAAATCTGGAGTAGCATTTCCCCTTATAATTCTACCAATACTTAGACGGTTTGTTCCATCTGTATTACCTACTACAACAGCTGTCTTTAATACTGAATCTCCTATGGCAGCAACTGAACTTGACACTACTCCAAGTTCGCCATTTCGTAGGGTTACACCATTTAATTCTGATAATGTTCCTCGTCTGAGTTGTATAATTTGAGCCATTAATTTCTCCAATATGAACAATATACTATTGTTCTACTATAAATATTGCTTAATCTAATTTTAACTAAATCTATCACCTAAATCTATTACTCCCGCTCTATCTGGTGTAGCAAAAGTACCTAATCCTTCAATAATTACTGATGCACTTTGTATTGCATTTCTCGCTGTCTGTTGTGCAACTGACATTGCCCCACTCACTATTAACGATTCTGAACCACTATACAAACTATCCATAATTGTTTGTCCTTCTATCGTTAAAGAACCCGATATCAATACAGAACCACTTATTCTTAAATCTTCTGATGGTGAAGTTGAAAAATATGAACCAGTCGACCTAAATGGTGAATCTCCTGCTACCGTTGTAAGAGTTGTAGCCATAGTTTTACCGACATATTGATACGCTGTCATATAAATTCTATCACTTGCTCCTGGTTTATTAGCGTCAAACTGTAATACTCCAGTTTTATAATCAAATTGATAATCATTAGTTGATACTTTATCACCACCACTCAAAGAACTTGTATCCGTAGTTGTAGATTCATACACCACTACATTATATCCTGGGGTAGTATCTTCTGCTACAGCGTTAGCCAAACTTACATCCGAGTATTTATTTGATACAAAATTTGTCTGTTGATTTGCACTAATTAACTGTGGTGTTATACCATCATCACTGCCCGATGGGTTTACAAAAAACCACACATCTCTATCTACATTTGATTTTGTAAGTGGGTGTCTATACCAATATTTTAAAATATTGAAACCACCAGTCTCATAAACAGAATATTGGTCGGCACTTCCACTAAATGGTAATCCAGTAGATGGTATTTTATCTTGTTGTGAATATATCTCACTAGCATTAACATCTAATACACTCGTAAATGATTCTTGAGCGGTTGTTAAATCTCCACTTGTATATCGTCTACTACCAAGTAGTCGTATCGCTTTTGATAATTCTGAAATTAATCCCATATTTTATTCCTAGCTATAACTCAATGTTATTGAAGTTACAGGAGATGGATCTCCCTTATATCTAATTATCACATATAATTGATTGTCATTACTATCTAAATACATTCCGTCTGCGTTCCTTACTGGAACTGTATATTGTGTACTACTTTTGCTTCCACCTACATTTCCATACAAATCTATCGCTGTTGAAAATGGATTCTTAAAATTATCTTGTGCTATACCCGTTTCTATCACATTACTTGTTAAATCTGACGGGTCAAAGATTCTTGCTGTTCCTAAAGAACTATTATTACCACTACCATTTCCTGAACTCTCTAAAAGTAACGCGACTGCTACACTATCAGCAGTAGTTGCGTTCCAATTAACTAATGTTTTACCAACATCAACTGTCATTGATGTTTTTGTTCCACTTGATTTTTCAAATCTTCTTATATAATACCTATATCCAGCACTGCTTGCTGGTAAACTATCACTTGTAAACCAATATCCATAACTACCCGTTGGATCTACCAAATATCCTGGTTTTACTTGTAAATCATTCTGTCCTAATACACCATCTCCCTCATCATTAGTAACAAAACTATTAGTTGTAAAATAAGATCCATTAAACGCCTGTACATTATCTGCCAATACTATTCTAAAATCTTCACCCGTAAATGTTTCTGTTGTATCAGATAAGGTATTACTATCATATCCTTGTGCTCTACTATAAACTGCCATACTTCCACTATCAGAGTTTTGTCCAAATCTTGCTGCATCCCATAAATACATTGTACCTGAAGTAGAGTCTGCTGAAGTATTTTTCCAGTTTCTACCTCTTGCTCTAAATATTAATGAATAATTTAATGAATCATTAGATGACCGATTCTGTGATACATTTTCAGTATTACTATCTAAAGTAAAAGAAAGAGAAGAACTGACAACTGCTATATCAGAACGGTGTGGTGTACTACTCGAACTTCTTTTTGTACTTTTGGTACTATCAATCACATATGTATTTACTCCCGTTGATGAAACTCCACTATTATTCACCGTACAAGTAGTATTTGATAAAGTTGTTGATCCTATATTTTCCCAAGTGTCGGTTGTATTACTATTAACTAATACAGATGAACCATATCCATAACAAGGATCAAATGATTTACTAACCTCTGAATCACAGGTAACAGTATATGTATTTGTTAATAAATATGGTGCACCACTAAAACTTCTTGATGTAGCTGCATATGCAGTTATTTTTACACTACTTGTTACTACTGCGGTAGGTTGACTATTGGTTATATCTTCTGTTATATTATAATATAAATAAAATCTTGTATTTGAATCACTACCATTTTTATATTGAAAGGTACTCATTGAACCTGATTTTAATCCTGCTACAACATCATGTGTTGCATAATATCCACTCGCGGAAATACTATTTGCACTTGTTGCACCCCCAGTATAAAATCTTCCACTAATTGGTCCTGTCACACTATTAAAGTCACCATCTTGGTATGCCGATGGAATAACTGCTGGTTGTGATGTTGCAATTTTTGCCAATACCAACCCATTAGATGTACCAAAATCACTTATAGAATAATCTACATATGAAGCAGTTGTAAAAGTTGAATTTTCATCTGGTGTAGCGTCTGCGTAATTATCACTAAATGAATGAGAAGCCAATACTCTAACATTAAAGGCTGTTGCTCCACCACTTGTTAATCCACCCATTCCAAAATAGTTAGAATTACTATAAACACCACTTGAACCACCTGCGTTTGCAGTAACAGTATGTGAATTTGTACCAAATGTTCCATTTGTTAATATGGTTGATGGTATACGAGAAGCATAACTTCCGTGAAATGGATTTGTTCCTGTATCATTTCCGAAATCACCTCTATCACTTGTTTGTACCCAACCTTTTAATGTTAAATAATTTTGAAGTTCTTTATATGAACCAGTATCACTCATATCTATAAACGCAGATGAAGTCCAATGTTGAGATAATCTTGCATTTTCATAAGTTGAACCTAAAACTCCATCTAATAATGAACCTTTTGATGTAGTTGAACCTTCTGTATGAGAAGTGGAAAGTGTATTCCAATATTTTGTATTAGGTGATGCATCTGCTACATCCAACGAATGACTCATTGCACCTGCTATGAATCTTAAAATTTCACTCACATGAGTAGTATTATCAAAGTTATTAAAATAAGAACCTTCTAAACTTTTACCCCAGGGATTTGAAGTTGGGTATCCATTTGTAATATTATTTGAGGTAATTGCAGTTGATCCCGAAGCAGATGAACTAACCAACAGAGATGCCATAAAACCATCTTTCCATTTCTTAGATGTACTACCTAAATCATAAGTAACATTTGCATCTGGAATAAGATGAGAAGTAAAATCTGCGGCTACAGTTACGGAATCCGTAGTTGTGTCACCAATTGTAATATTTCCACCGAATACTGTATCACCACTTACATTAAGATGTCCAAATGAACCAGTTGAAGTTGATGAACCACTTATATTTCCACTTGCGGTCATATTTCCTGTTAAAACAAAATCATCTGTAAATGAAATTCCTGCACTATCACCACCAGTTGATTGGAAGTTATCAGCGTAAACTGTTCCACTAGCACTTATATTTCCTGATGCTGTTATATGTGTTAAAGTTACATCACCATCTATATGTAATGATGATAATAGCTCACTTCCTGCAGGATTATTCCAACCTATACCTACTCTATCCTTATTCGCGTCCGTATATAATACATGGTTTTTATTTTCTGATTTTGCTCTAAAATCTCCAGTTGCTTCTGCATCTGGATTAACAAGTAGAGTCTTTATTCTCGCTTGATCTCCTACCGTTAAATCATCTGACGTAGTTAATTGTTCGGCAGTTATTGTTCCACTTGCACTTATATGTGCACTTGCTGTTACATTACCTATAAATGTATGAACATCACTTACTGAAGTTCCAAATGTTACATTATCATTAACTTGTAAATTACCATCTACAAGTGCATTTTTATCTATACTTAGATGACCAAAAGAACCAGTTCCAGTTGATGATCCACTTATATCACCATGAACCTCTAACTCTACACCTGGAGTTGTATTATTTCCTAAACCTACACCTAACTTTTGGCCGTAACCAATGTTTACTCTACCATCATCTTGATCCATTAATAACATTTGACTACCACCAACAACTGCTCTTAATCTATCAGCACTATCTGACTGAAGATAAGTTCCTTCATCTGCCTCAGTAAATATCTTATCGCCAGCTCTAACAGAAAGAGAACCAGTAAATCCTACACTACCAGAAACTTGTAATGAACCAGTTAATATGGGATCTAATTGTTTTAATCCTATGTAAGCCATTCAAGTTCCTTATATTTTAAAGCTTCTTGTTCTTTTCTCTCTTGCCAATACAACACCATTCCTTGTGAAATATTTTTCTTATGTTCTCTTGCCTTTGGCTGTTTCATTTTTTCAATCGTTTCCATAGTAAGTTTCCTATCTGCTTGTGCACAAGACTTACATACAGAATTATTCCCTATAGCACGGTCAAAAGTGTCTTTTCGTGTGTAATATATTATACGCCCACAGTCTGGACACTTTCGATTTTTTCTATTTTTCCAATGACGTTTTCTCATACTAATAAATATCAAGAAATAGTAAAAGAAAAGTGGAAGTTAAAAATTAAATTAATTCCTCAATCATTTCCTCAATTTTTTTATTGAGAATCTTTATTTCTTTTAATCCTTTTTTAATTAAGGTAGGTTTACCTCTATTGATTCCCGAAAAGACTTTTCCGAGATTGACTTTCCAACTATCCCCATAAATTCTTAACATTAAAAATGAACGTTTCTCATCACTCATTTTTTCATCAATAGTTGATTCAGTTTTAAAAGGTGGTCTATCTATGTCCGTATAAACTTTACCCAACTCCATATCCGTTCCACCTAATCGTTCAAATTCAGTAAGACCATCTGGTTCTCTGCCCTTCATAACAGGCTTAGACCACCTTTTTGGTAAATCTCTAAATGAAGTATCATTCCATTCTTTTAATAATTCTTTTAGTTTAATCATTTTCAATAGTCTCCTTAACCCAATCATTTATTGGACTTGGTAAATCACCTACATCAAAATATCCCCAATCTGTATGTTCGTGATTTATTCTCGGAATAAATTTTGTTGTTCCCTTCAACACATATAAATAGAACTCTCCACCATTATCTTTCTTATGAGTACTATCTAATTCTGGAATACCATTTAATACTATTTGTGTTTCTTCTGTAAATTCTCTAACTGAACCAGCTAATGGTTCTTCCCCCTTTTGTATATGACCTTTAGGAACGTGCCATTTACCTGAATGTTCTCCTAAACACAATAATACTTTATCATTCCAATAATACAAAACTCCACCAGTATCATCAGAATCGTTCTCGTGTCCTTCAAATAATAAATCTTTTAGTTTAAGCATTAAATTTACCCCAAGCTATTATTTCATCATCACTTTCTAACACATAACCAATCGAGTCCGTATCTACTTTAAGATAAAACGCTCCATTTGCTTGTTGAATTGTAAGTGCATCATGTTCCATATATTGACCATTTAAGAAAAACATAAAATCATTCTCAGTTGTTGCTGATATTCCAGCTGGTGCTGATGCTGTTACCGCACTAAAACTGGCAGTTGAAGTTCCAATCAAAGTTGTATTTTTCTTAACAAATTGTTTTCGTAAATATGTATCTGCAGAACTTGCTCCCCCTGTAATCTGTGCATCTACATATGATTTAATAGCATTCTCAGTTACTAATGTAGTAGTACTTGAATCAGTTAAAGAAGTATCATTTGATATTTCATTTACATTATAAGAATTTACATTTAATGAACCAGAAATTAATAGTGATCCTGACATTGAATGTGTATCACTAATTCCATCTCCAAATTTAGTTGAACCACTTTGATAAATTATTGACGAAGATACAAGTTCAGCGTTAAATGATTGTGCAGTTAAATCACCCTGTATAACTGCGTTACCCGTAACAATCAAATTACCTGTTGTACTTAATGCCCCATCTACTGCCCAATCTCCTGTTACTCCAGTATTAGTTATATCAAGAGAAGAAGTCGAATCACCAACATAAACTGAGTTACTTGCACTAATATTAGTAAATGTACCTGCTCCTCCAGAAGAAGCAATAGTAAAAGTTGCAGCTTCTTGACCATACCATTCAGTTTGGCCTGCTCCCATATCATTAGTAATTATTACACCTTCACCAGCTACAAGATTAAGACCAAAATCCGTAGTAGTTTTTCTTAATCCCGCTGATTGTCCTCCAGATATTGTAACTTGTTGTACTCCTTCTTCTTGTTTGACAATAGAAGAAATACCTACATCTGTTTCTGCTCCTATTGTAAGTGTCTTTGGAGTAAGATGTTTTTGCATCGTATGAGGACCTGCTAACTCATTAAATGCTTCTGGTATCAAATATCCTTTTAATGTAACACTAAATTCTGTTCTAACTATTCTTTCTCTCTCTGAAACTTCTGTACTATCCGTGTAGCTATCAATAGAAGTTCTAAACTTCATTTTACCTGGTTCACCCCAATAGGCACCTTCAGACCAATTAATTCGTTCTACCAATTTATTCATTTGTTCAATATAATGAGTCCAAATCATAAAATCATAAGTTAAAACCATAAAATCGGGAACTGCTACATTATAAAATTCTCTTTGTGGTATTATTCCTTGCTGAACTGAAAAATTATCATATCTATTTGCATCTGTATATTTTCTTTCAAACTGCCAATGTAATTTAGGTTCTTCAGGATCCATTGTATCCAACGGTATAGTTTCATCCTTTGACATTCCAGTTCGTCTAAATGCAATTGCTGGTAATATAAGTTGTCGTTTTTTATCTCTCATAAAACCAAGTTTTTGTACTGCAAACCATCGTTCTGGTGATGAATACATAACTGGAACTTTTATAGTTTCACCATCTTCAATTACTGTTGGTTTTATAACCTCTGTAAAATAATACATAATAGCAGAGTCCAGGTCCATTAAACTGATAGATACATCTTTTACATTATCTGCATCTCTATTATATTGTCTAGCACGATTTAAATTACCTCTGGAAGTAGAAGTTCTGTGTTTTCTTGGTATAGGTTTTTTTCTTGCCATTAAATACTCCTAACTCTTTCTACTCCAAGATTAGAAAATCTAATCCTATGAGTTGTACAAGTTACACTCCAATTATTATCTTGTTGTCCACCTATAAGTTGATTTTCATTAACTGAATTAATTTCCCAATGTGCCCAATTCCATTCAATAATATCACCAAGTTCTGGAACTAACGATAAATCAATTAAAGTTTGTCTTAAAATATGAAATGATGCATCTTGTTGTTCATCTGGTCCAAATTCATCATTACTATAGTCAAAATCTGCTGCATCAATTAAACAAGCAAATTTAACACCTGCTTTAAATCGTTTTCCACTTGCTGCCTCACCATATAAATTAGTCATGGTGTCATGAGCTGATATTTTATAAAGAACTACTTGTTGATTGATTATTCCGTCTTTGCCGGCTTTAAGATCACCAACTAATTCTCTATTTACCCGTGTGAAAACATCAAGGTCTCTTTGAGGTAAAAATCTTCCTGCCATAATGTTATCCTATGTAAATTGGTAAAGGAACTTTTTGTAATTTTTCTTGCAGTCGTGTTGCCTCGTCACTATCTGCCTCTAACATCATTTTTCTACTTGATGCTTCGAGATTTTCACGAAGTTGAGTTATTAATGCTTCCTTTTCAGCTGAAGCTTCTCCTCTTAGTGTATCACCATCAAGAGTTGTCTCTGCATTTGGAATTGGAATAGAACCATACTTACTTCTAACCATCCCAAGCAATTCCTTACTTAATGCAAGTCCATATTTCCTAATCCATTGTTTTCCAACATCATTAATATATTGATATTGCATATTATCATACGGTACATTAGAAAAATCTGAAACTGTGTTGGATGTTTCTCCGTATGCAGTCTGAGTGGGATCATCTCTATCTGCTTTAAGAACATATTCAAACCACAACCTATAACTTGTTGTTGGTTTTGGAAAAATCCTTATTTTATTATTTCTTAATTCAAATGTATGTGCTGATTTTCTAATTTGGTCATTAAATTCTATTGCCTGCATCCTTAAAAGGTCTGCGTACATCGGCATCATCATAAATTGAACGGCTGGTGTCATGCTTCCCCAACCGAAACCATCTAACATATTATAAGAACCAGCCCCTGTACCTGCGTATGGATCAAAATATCGTTGAACGGCTGGTGATGCTTCATAAAATACTTTACGAACTTCAATTGCTTGCCCACTTTCGGATACATCTGCCCATAAACTATTTAAATCATATACTTGTGAACCACTCGAAACAGCAATAGAACCACTTTTAAAATCTATTGTTCCACCAACTCCTGCCTCACTACCATATTGTTCTGAAATCCTAATAGCGTCAGCTAAATTAGGTGTAACTCTCTTATGAGTAACACTTGAACCAGTGGCCTGACCTCGTAATGATAACAAATTTTCTCTAATGTTAAATTGATTGACTTGAGATGAATATTCTGTAATAGATTCTTCAAAACAAGTATAAAATTGTGAGTCTTGTAACTCAACTGCTGTAATTGGATAACCAAGTCTTTTGGCTGACCAATTAGCAAATTTTGGTGCATCTGATTGAAATGTGGTGTCGTTATCATACAGTGCAAATGGTGTATTTCCACTTACTGCTGAACCACTTCCTGGCCATATAGATTCCATATTGTAATCTCCTAAAAAAGATATTATTTCTCAACTATAAATATAACGGCAATAAAAAAGGGAACTCAAATGAGCTCCCTCTTTTACTTAGATCTATGATTTAACTACGATTAAACGTAATTAACATCAGCAACGATGACTTTACCATAGAACTCAGGTCTGACCATTTTCTTCGCGTAACGAGTCATTACACCCTTACGTGGAGTAAAATTAACTGGGTCATAAACCAGAGGAGTCATGATAAGAGGTACATACGGTGCATATACAGCTCCAGTTTCGAGGAAGTTACTTCCACGGAAACCAAGTAGGATGTCATTTTCTAACATATAAGGGTTTTTGTAAACCGTATATCTGTTATTCAATGCTCCAACTTTCTGTACACCCATTGCGTATGAGGTATTTGCTGAATCACCATCTGAATCTGCTGCGTATCCAGGAATACTTTCTATGATAGTTGCTGTTTCAGGTGAAATCACCATGAAATTAGCTCCACCACGGAGAGTTTTCTGATGTATCGTGTTAGATACGGATTGTAGTTTGTTTCCAAGAGTCTGGAACCACTCACCTTTTGTGTAAGCGTTGGAATTACCCGACACTTCATCAAACCTTGAGTTTGCTGAACTGTATTCGAATCCAACCTTAGCTGACCAATACTCAGTCTTAGCGTTAGCGTTTAACTTCAACATATCAAGGATTTCCAAATCAATTTCCATTGAAATGTACTCACTCAACATAGAAGTAAGTTCTGCTTCTGCATCAACTGAATGATAAGCGTTAAGGTCTTGTGCCAACTCAGGAGTCCATATTGCTTTCAGTTTACGAGTCTTAGCAACGATGCTAACTGACCGTAATGCAATATCGATTTCTGGAATATCAACATCATCTGCTGTATCAGGAGCTGGAGTAGTGAACGTAGATTGTTCAAAATCACCTCTTGAAGTATCACCAGGTTGTCTGTGATATTTAACTGCTGCAGTATTAGCTGCACCAAAAGTACCAGTTGCAATAAACGCAATTTCCGTTTGTGCTGCATTAACTGATGTGTATGCTGGATACCAAGCTGTAATGCTTGTTCCTGCTACACCTACTGGTTCAAATGCTCTTGCACCTTCCCAATCAGCTCGTGAAAAATCAGCTGAGGAAAAGGTAATTTTCTTAACAGTACCTGCTACTACAGATGCTGATAAAGATGGTTCGTATTGAACATCTTCCCAAGAAACTGATCCAGATGAATATTTCGCTGCTCCAACGGAACTACCGTCTTGAGTTGCAGTTGTGGATATCTGGTTATTAATCGAATATCCAAATTTACCTGCACCATAGAGTCCACCTGCTGCATCTGCGTTAGATGCGGAAGTGTTACCATGTACAAACGAATGTCTATCGTGCTGACCAGTTTGAGCTGTACCGTACTTGAAATCAAGATAGAAAATAAGACCACTTGGTAGGTTCATTGGTTGAACAGAAACAAAGTCCTGTGCTGCCAATTCACCAAAAATGCGACGTACCAAAGGTAATGCCACACCTGACCATTCTTCAGAATTTGCTGCAGTACCAGTTTTTGAACTTTCGTCAATAAGCTGGCGTGCTTGGTTTTCTAAAAGAACTGCCATTCCATGAGTTTTATTTGTATCTTCAAGACCTTCAAGTAATCCTGTAGGCTCCCACTTTTCAACTAGCTTTTGGGTTTCTGCCAAACGACTGCGGTTTGAATCATAGCTGTCCATCAGTGTTTCGATGGATTGTAAATTATCTGCCATTTTTTTTCTCCAAATCGTTAAGATTTATTATTAATTGTTATAGAATATTAGCTAACTTCTGGAAGCGTTGTTTCATATCAAATCCTTCTTCAATCACCTTCGGTGCTGATTTAGGTTTGGTAGAAGCAACTGCTTTAGAAGCAGAGCCTTTACTCTCTTTAATTGGTTGCGACGTACTTGCCGTTTTGCTACCAAAAGATTCTGCTAAAGTGGCGAATACCAATTTAACTTCTCTTAGGTTTGTAGCTCTATCGAAGGTTTCTACTACTTTCAACTTCTGTTCATTAGTTAAACCGTGTGCACGGAATAATTTATTAGTAAACAACAGTTTTGCGTTCAATAAATTAACTTCATTCAACTTACTACGTAGATACTTCACTACCTTGCGGTGCTCACCAAGTTCAGAAGTAAGTTTAGAAACCTGCTCTTCAGCGGCTTCACCTTCTTCTTCATCTTGTTCTGAGAGTGCTCTCAAGATTTCTTCAAGGTCAATATCTTCTTCAGTAGATTCATTCTGTTCCAAATCACCATTACGTGCTTCGAAATCATCCTGTTCTTTTACTTTAGAATATGTTACTCCATTGACTTCAACTAAATCATCAACTTCCTCATCTTCTGAGTTTTCGTGACCTGCTGCTGGTGCGTCTGCGGCTGCTGGTTCTTCCGAACCTTGACCGATATCAGACGAATCTGCTGCGTCGTCAGCGACTTTGTTATCGGCATCACCGATATCAGAAGATACATCGTTTTCTGCTAAATCAGCTTCATCAGCTGGTTCGGCTTCATCCGAAGAAAGACCATCACCTACTTCACCTTCTTCATAAGATTCTTCGACTTCTTCTTCCTCTTGCTCATTAACTTCATCTTCTAACTCACGAAGTATTGCTTCAAGGTCGAGTTCATCTACAGACTCTTCTGGTTCGGGTGCTATTTCAGCTTCTTCTTCACCTTCTTCAGATACGACTGGTGCATATTTTACACCATTGATTTCAATCACACCTTCAATTGCTTCTTCTTCAGCTTCTGGTTCTGAAAATTCATCACCAGGAACTTCGTCTTGTGCTACAAGTGGTTCTTCTTCAGCGGGTGCTTCTTCGCCAGGAATTTCATCCTGTGCGGCGAGAACATCCTCTGGAGCTTCTTCACCTGCTGGTTCTTCACCAATTTCAGGTTCAGCTGCTATCTCAGGTTCTTCTTCAGCTTCAGGTTCTTCACCTTCTACTGGAGCTTCCTCTGGTGCTTCTTCTTCACCTTCCATTTCAGACTGAATCTTGTTTGAAAGCATGGATTGAATACGGGGAGTGAAAGCTTCTTCAAGAGCGATTTTAGCATTTGCAAGTGCGGTCTCTCTGACTGCTTTAGCGTCTGCTATTGCGTCTTTTAAAAGATCATCCATTATGTTTCTCCATAAGAGTTTATCTCCAAGCATAAATACTTGGATTGGATTTAATAAAGTTATTAGGAACTTTAATGCGGTTTACATTATCGGTATGTCATATACGATTGAATGACATATTCTTGTGTTTAATAAATATACACAAATTGAAAAAACATCATTTTTTTTGACTTAGGTGTTCTTTCTTAAGCTTTTCTTTAAGTCCACTCGTTGGTGGTTCTCCACACCAATCTGGATTAAGTTGTCTTTGTTTTATCCAGTTACGAACGCGACCTAATTTTTTTGCGGTAGCTCTTTTTACTGATGGTTTTGTATAATATTGTCTTTCTCGTAACTCAACCATCAAACCACTATCTTTAATTTTTCTTTTTAATAACCGTAGAGCGAACTCTACATTATTCTTTTTTACTTTTACTTCCAAGTAACCTCCGTGTTAATCTGATTCGTTTTCACCACTCCAATTTTTATCAACATAATTGAAAAATTTAACTTTTTCTTCGTCATCTAAATCGTCTGGTGCTGATACTCCCCACTTTTTAAGTGCGGACTGGAAAAAATCTTCATAAGTACCTTCTTGAACTGCATCTGCTTCTAACTCATCACCATCTCTGTATGATTTGCCTTCTACTTGCTCTTCTTCGTGTCCAGGTTCGTGAATTTCATAATAACGACCAAGAATGTGTCCCATATCTTCATATAGTCCACCCATTCTTTCTTGTAAACCTTGTGCTTCTGTCGCTACTTTCTTAAATTGATTAGAAAGACCTGTTAATTCTTTCATATTACGATTTACCGTGATTTTATCAAACCAATCTTCAGTTTCTTGAAGTGTATGTTGTTTTGCAGTCATTGCCAATTTAGAAAGTCTTTCTGCTAACTCTCTTAAATTACCTTCACGATAAATTTCTCCCCCAAATGAGTTAAAATTAGAAACTTCACCCATAAATTCTTTTACATTTACTTTTTGAGTAGATTGACCATAAATATCTTCTACCATATCAGTAAGTTTTGTGGATTTTTGTGTTTTGAATCCCATATCTATTCCAGAAAATGCATTCCGAGATACAACTCCACCCATTGTTGCGTGTTCTTTAATTAAATCTTTTAATTTTGCCATTTTATGTCTCCTAATCTCTAATAAATATACATTAACTTAATTTTCGGTCTTTTGAGTACCTTCTAAACTTATCTCTCATCTTAGTCCACAAGGAGTTTATAAAAGTCATTTCACCGAAATGTGTTCTTCGTGCGGGTCCTTCTTTTATGCCTCTTGCAATATCCATAGCCGTATACTTACGATTTTTTACACCATCCATCATTATTTTAATAACTTTTTGTGATGCTTTACCTAAATGTTTTGACATTTCTTTAATGTCTGCATTTATATGAAGTCTTGCTTCTTGTGAACTAAAGGGTGCCATTTGTAATTCATTTACTGTTCCTTCAGCAAAAAATCCTATTTTTTCATATTCTTTTCTTACATTTGGTTTATCTATAATAATCAATTCTTTTCCAGATTTCTTATGAGTAACTTTTACTGTTTTACCTTTTTTATATGTAAGTCCTAAATCTGATTCATTTACGGATTCACCAAACTCTATTGTATGACCACCTTTTTCTATTTTACCATCTTTATGTAACTGTGCCATTTCTTCTTTAGAAAATTTAATATTATCTTCTTTCATTGGTCTACCAAGTCCACGAGAGTTTCTTCGTCTAAATGGAGCTGCCATTGATTCACTTTTCTCATCATCTTCATCATCGGTATCTATTGCTTTTTGTGTGGATTTTGAAAATGCAAATGGTGTCTTGTATGGTGGAACTGATGAACTGGTTGTTGCTTCCTTCCAATTTCCACTTCCTCTAAGACTTTTTTTCATTATAGATTTATCTTTACTACTTAATCTACGCAATGTTCTTTTATAATCTCTATCTTTTGGTTCAATTGGATCATCATCCCAATCTGGCTCTCCACCTGGACCCATCAACCAAAAATTACCATTAGAAGGATCAAAATACAGTTTTGATTTTGGTAAAAAAACCATTTGTTTATAATAAGAAACTCCTTTTGGTCTAAACGCTTCTAACTTATTTATTCTCTGTCGTCTATCCCATATATTATTTTTTCGTTTATCACCTATCCATACATTCTTATTTCTATCCAATTTTGTTATAAGTTGTGAGAGTAAATCAAGATTGTGTGAAGGCATCCTAAACCAAATATAATCCGTACCGACAGCATCAACTTTACCTTTAAGATTCTTAATTGCGATTTCTAATTTTTTCTTTAATCTACTGTCAAGTAAACTACTCAAATAGTATTTATCAAAACCTTCATTTATAGATTTTATTTCTTGTTTAATAAGATTTCGTAACTTTCCCTTTATAGCTTCTTCCTTTTCCCACTTCTTTGCCATTTCAGGTTCGTTTGCGTACATCCACTTTCTCTGTTTTTCCGATTTGAACGGCATTTTAGTACTCGTTAGACCACTTATTTATTCCACCCACCCTCAAACTTCCATCTGCTCTTGCCGAAAATTTCTTGGGTGCTATCTTTTTAATTCCAACTAAAATCGTTGCTACTACTGCATCATATGGTTTTCTATTAGTTTTAGTAAAACCAGATCCTGGATCAGAATATTTTCTTTTCGTATCCATTTTTTTAGTAATCAAAAAAGTTTCGTGGTCTAAATTATTTTCTGCATCACCATTTAAATATATTTCTTTGTTATTTACTACTGCTCTACCTTTACCCCAACCATCTCGTACTACAATTCCGAGTTTCTCAGCCTTCTTAATTGTTGCCTTTGCAAGTCTAACAATTTTAGACCACTCTGAACTGGTAAAATCTTCTGATTGTTGCCAATAATTGGTGTATCCTTCAGTAAGTAATTCTTCTCTAATTAATTGTCGAAGTTCTGATATTTTCATTACTGATTTTCTTTAATCCAACCAGTATTATGTTCACAAATACCTTTCAAAGTTTCAATGGCTCTGATATATTTGTTTGCGTGAGATTTCTTAACATTCTCTAATACTTCAGTTACAGGTAATTCATTTAATTCACCTACCATTTTCATAATAGAATCATTAATCATACCAACAGCTTCCATTATCTTCTGTCTTTCTTGAAGTTTTGTTGCCTTTTCCTTCAATTTACCAGATTTAACGGCGTATTCTTGTTTAAATGATTTAACATCATCACTAAGACTACGAGCTTTTTTACCTTCATTAAGACTTTGTATTTCTTCCCGAATTATTTCTTTTATTCGTTTTTGTGTTATTTTCATTATTATCTCCTATTTCTCATAGTCCCTTGAACTATCATTCTTACGATGCTTGTCTATTACTTTATTCCAAACTTTATAAAGACCATCTAATTCTTTTACAGCAGTATTAAGTTTTTTAGCTACTTTACTCATATGTGTATGATATTCTTTTGTTGCTGCTTGATAGTTTGCTCTACTATTCCAATCATACATATCGGACTCTCTTGGACCATAATCAAGTCTTGGATATCCACGTCCTATGTCTTTAAATGTTTGGCCCCAATCTCTGTCATAATAACTAACATCTTTTAATGCTTTGAACTTAGGTAAACTTTCTTCATTGATTATTTCTTTTGGTTTATTCTGATGTGTTTCCATTACATCCTTAAATGTAGGAAGTGGTTCACCAAATTCTCTCTTGGTAAATCCAGGAGAACCTTCTTTTAGTAATTTTTTTAGTTTAATCATTCCTTTACTCCAATCTGTCAGCTATATCATCAAGCCAAATCATAAGTTGTGATGCAGCCTTTTCAACTTTCTTTAAATCTCGTTTCAATTCGGGATTTTGTTTTTCTGCTTTCCTTAACCAACCCTTCATTCTTAAATCTGATAATACATTACTTACCTCATTGAAATAATTCCAAAGTTTTGCTTCATTAATTGTTTCTTTTGGTTTATTTTGATGAGTTTCTGCTATATCTTTAAAAGTGGGAAGTGGATCACCAAACTTTCTATCCCATGCGTATTTACTTTCTTTTAAAATCTTTTTTAATTTAATCACAATTATCTCCGTTTAAGTGAACTTTGACCAAAATCTGGTAATTTACTTATTGCTTTTAAACTACGAACTACCTTACTCTCATCTGCCCATTTTCCTAATTTCATATCTTTGGGTGCTGACAAATACCATAAATATCCATCTCTATCAATTTCAAGTTGTAAGGTATATTTCTCTCTCTTTCTATCTAATACATCAATAAAAAATCCAATCTTATCTCTACTCTTACTAAATCCGTGTTTCATCTGTTTTGCTGTTTTAGGTTTAATACCTGACTTGTGTAAGGCACTAACAATACCACCTAAATATACATTTATACCCTGGTCCCCACTAAATTCTCTTATATCTTCTTTCTTCAATCTACTTTTTTCCCTACGACCTCTATTTGTAGATTCTTTTTCAAAACCAGCTATCTTCCCACCTTTATGTGAAGCGTCTTTTCCATCTCCATTACCATAAGTACCTTTTTTTCTATTATACTGATTTAATTCTGCTCTATATTTTTTTGCTTTAGTAGATGAACCATATTTTTTGTATTCTGCTTTGTAATCTCTATCTTCCTTTACAGATTCCATTGGATGACTTTTCATATATTTAACAAATTGTTTAGCCCCATCAATATATCCTAACAATTCTTTCTTATCCACATTTTTAAAATATCCACTTTTTAATGCCACATTTAAAATA
>Ga0315338_1002285_pt1 | contig 19612 bp, 16 predicted proteins | sample ASW8metaG_FD_204518 | JGI IMG/M metagenome (GOLD analysis project Ga0315338, IMG submission 204518) | Ammonia-oxidizing marine archaeal communities from Monterey Bay, California, United States - ASW #8 | ecosystem: Environmental > Aquatic > Marine > Coastal | place: USA: California | collected... | reverse complement strand
CCGGATGCTGCCATCGTCTTCGTAGCGGGCCGTGAACTTGTTCACCGAGACTTCGAAGAAGCGATGTTCGAGCGACTCCATCCAGTAGTTCGAGAGCTGGAGATTCCACGTCTGGCATTCCGGCAGGCCCTCGATCGTGACGGCGAGGGCTTCGTCGGGCGCGAGCTGCCAATGACTCTGGTAGTAGTGGATCGTCGGATCACCGCCCGCCGCACGGAGCATCGCCTGATCGTGCGCGGGCAGCTCGTTCAGCGTCGTCTCGCGATACCGAGTCGTCCACAGCGACGCCAGCTGGACCGTGTTCTCGACGAAGGTGAGCGCCTGCCCGAGCTGGGCTCCGAGCTGCTCGGGGTCCAGGTTGTTGTTCGGGCGCTCCGGATTCAGGCATTCGATCTCGAATTCCGCGCGTCGCTCCTCGCGTCGATTGCCGAAGGTCTGACGCACGACGATGTTGCTCGACGCGTCCGTCATGGACAGCCAGTTCCGCGGCTTCTCTTCCTTGCTCATCCAGATCTCGAAACGCCCGTCCTCGTCGAACTCGATCTGGCTCGAGTCGATCTCGCCAGTGCTCGCCATGCTGTCGACGTTTCCCGCGCCCGCCTTCACCCCGATGCTGAACCATCGAACGGTGCCGCGCCGACCCGTGATCCGATAATCGAAGCGAGGATCGACCGTGCAGTTCTCGTAGTAGTTGTCGGGGTTGTCGTTCAGGATCTTCTTCGTCTCGTCCGCGAGTCGATAGAGCGCCGGATACTGAGGGTCTGCGTAGTCGACCGCCCGCTCGAGACCCGCGCGTAGGAGGCGCGTCAAGAAGCGATAGCCGAGCGCCTGGGTCGCCAGGTCCTGCGGATTGCCCTCGGCGCGAATCAATTCGCCGGCTCGTTTGAACCGATCGCAGAACTCGTCCCACATCCGGCCGTCCAAGATTTGTTCCGCCTCGCCGCTTTCGGTCATGCCCCGCCTCCCATTCTCTCTCTTGCCACACGCCCGAACCCTAACGGACCTGGTTCGGGATCTCCTCGCCCGCCCGCCATCGACGAAGCCCGTCGATCAGGATGAGGCCCATGCCCATCCGGGCTTCGATCGTCGAACTTCCGGTATGCGGAAGCATGAATACGTTCGGTCGGTCGTAGTAGGCGCTCGCGATGTCCGGCTCGCCGTCGAACACGTCGAGGGCCGCCGCCCAGACGCGCCCCGCGCGAAGCGCCTCGACCAGCGCCTCGTCCACGACGAGGTCACCGCGCGCGATGTTGACCAGGATCAGTCCGGGTTTCGCCTGCGCCAGGAGTTCGGCGTCGACGATCCCGCGCGTCTCATCCGTCGACGGACAGGCCAGCAAGAGGACGTCGCTGTCGCGGATCAGCTCCGCGGCGGACGAGCGGAACCCCTCGGAGAACAGTTCGTCCGCCGGGAGCGGTCGGCGATTCGAGTACAGGATCTCCATCCCAAGCGCCCGGGCGCGAACAGCGATGCGTTTGCCGATGTCGCCCATGCCGAGGATGCCGAGCGTGCGGCCGCCGAGCTGGACGCCGACCAGCTGGGTCGGTGTCCAGCCGGACCAGCGACGACTGCGCACGAGGTCGATGCTTTCCGTGGCTCGCCGTGCCGCGCCCAACATGAGGAGCAGCGCGTTCTCCGCGACGGAGTCGGCCAGAACGCCCGGCGTGTTGAGAACGACGAGATCGTGCTCGCGCGCGGCGTCCAGGTCGATGTGGTCCGTGCCGACGGAGTAGGTCGCGAGCGCGCGGACGGAATTCGGCAGCGACTCGATCTCGGCCCTTCCCATCTTCAGGTCGAGCGAGAAGAGCATGGCGTCGAACGGAGTGGCGCTCTCGCGCAATTCGGCGAGTGAATCGTCGGTCTCTGCGAAGGTCGCCTCGAAGGCGTCGGCGAGCTCCCGCTCGATGGCTTCCACGAGACGGACCGCGACGAAGAGCGAAAGTCGCGTCGTACTCGCCTCGGCCACGGCTCCTCCACTCTCCCGATCGGTCTTCCGAACGCACTTCCGAATGGATGGGGTCGGTCTCCAGAGCCGTTCGGCAGGAGATCGACAGAATCGCGCGGCCCACGCTTCGACGCCATACTCTTCGAACGCGCAGGCGGCGGAAGTCACGGAAGAATGCGGCGGAGGCGACATGCTCTCTCACCTACGGGTCCTCGACCTGACCGATGGCGGATCGAGCGTCGCGGGACGGATGCTCTCCGATCTCGGCGCAGATGTCGTCCTCGTCGAGCCTCCCGGCGGCGCCGCGTCTCGAAACCTCGAACCCTTTGCCGACGACGTCGCGGGTGCCGACCGCAGCCTCGAATTCTGGTCGCGACATCGAGGCAAGCGCTCCACGCGACTCGATCTCGAGGACCCGTCCGATCGCGATCGCCTCCGAGAATGGGTCGCCCGAGCAGATGTCTGGATCGACGATGCCCCGGCCGGAACCTTCACGGCGCTCGGGCTCGGTCACGAAGATCTCTGCGCGCTCCGCCCGGAACTCGTCCACGTTTCGATCACACCGTTCGGCGAAGTCGGGCCGAAGAGCGCATGGGCCGCCAGCGATCTCACGGTCACGGCTTCGTCGACCGCGATGGCCCTCACCGGAGATGCCGACCGGGCCCCGCTCACCTGCAGCATTCCCCAGGCCTTCCTGCATGCGGGTGCCGAAGCCGCGGGCGCCGCGATGGTCGCGCTCGAGGAACGTCACCGGTCGGGGGTCGGCCAGCACATCGACGTCTCGGCGCAGACCGCGATGATGGCGAGCTGTCAGTCGAACGTCCTTTCCTACGGCTGGAACGACCGATCGCTGTCGCGATGTGGCGGCGGCGTCGCCGTCGGTGAGTACCGGCTTCGCTTCATCTACGAGTGCCTCGACGGATTCATCAATCTGACTTTCCTGTTCGGCGAGCCGATCGGTCACGCCACGGCCCGATTCTTCGATTGGATGGACGAGGAAGGCCATTCGAACGAGACGCTGCGCGAAGAAGACTGGGTGCGATACGGCGCGAAGGTCCTGACGGGCCGATCGACCGTCGAGGCGCACGAGGCCGTGATGCAGGCGATCGAAGGCTTCACCCGCACGAAGACCAAGGCCGAACTCTTCGCCGGCGCCTTCGAGCGCAAACTCCTGATCGTGCCCCTTTCGGACACGCGTGACCTGCTCGAGTCGAAACAGCTCGCGCATCGCGACTATTGGACGCCGATCAAACACCCGTCGATCGACCGCGAGATCCTCTACCCCGGCCCTTTCGCCCGCTTCAGCGCGACGCCCATCCGTCCTTCGACTGCCGCCCCCGCGCTCGCCGATCCCGAAGCAAAGACCTTCCTCGACGCCACGCGCGACGACGACGAACCCGCCGCACTCGCCGAACAGAGCGGCGAGGGGCGTGGCCCCGCACTCGCCGGACTCAAGGTCCTCGACTTCACCTGGGTCTACGCGGGACCGGCGGCCACGCGCGTTCTCGCGGATCACGGGGCGACCGTGATCAAGATCGAATCCGCCAGCGCACCCGACGCCCTGCGAGCGTCCGGCCCCTTCAAGGACTCCGAAGGCGGCCCCGAGCGATCCGCGAACTACGGAAACGTCAACCTTGGCAAACGCAGCCTCGGACTGAACATGAAGACGCCGGAGGCGCGCGCGCTCGTTCTGCAGCTGGTCGATTGGGCCGACGTCGTCCTCGAGAATTTCTCACCGCGCGCCATGAAGTCCTGGGGTCTCGACTACGAGACGCTCCGCAAGCACAAGCCTGATCTCATCATGCTGTCGACGTCCCTCGCCGGGTCGACCGGGCCCGAATCGAGCCTCGCGGGCTACGGCACGATGGGCTCTGCGCTAGCCGGATTCGGCTTTTTGACGGGCTGGGCCGATCGCCGACCCGCCGCGCCCTACGTGGCCTATACAGACTATGTTTCGCCGCGATTCTCGGTGACGGCACTCCTCGCCGCGCTCGAAGCCCGCCGCCGCACGGGGACCGGTCAACACATCGACGTGTCCCAGGCCGAGTGTTCGATGCATTTCCTGGGCTCGGCCATCCTCGACTACACGACGAACATGCGCATCCAGACCGCACGCGGGAACGAGGCGCGAGATCATGCGCCCTGCGGCGTCTATCCGACGCGCGGCGAGGATCGATGGATCGCGATCGAGGCGAGGAACGAATTCGAATGGCATGCGTTCGCCGCGACGGCCGACGAGGGTTGGGACAGAGACGAGCGTTTCGCTGATTCGACCTCACGCTGCGCCCATCGCGCCGAACTCGATGCCGCGATCGCCGAATGGACCTCTCGCCAGGAGGTCGCGGAAGTAGAGGCCGGGTTGCAGGCGGCCCGGGTCCCGGCCCATCGGGTCTCGACGCCGCGTGATGCCTTCGAGGACGAACAGCTCGCTGCCCGATCACATTTCGTGAGCGTCGAACACACGGGGCTCGGCTCGATGCCCTACGAGAATACACGCGCCCTGTTCTCCGAGACGCCCGGCCGGCCCGGTCCCTGTCCGACCCTCGGAGAGCACAACAGCTGGGTCCTCGGCGAGGTCCTCGGACTCTCCGACGAGGAGATGACCGAGCTCGTGATCGCGGGCGCGATCGAATAGAAATCACACTACCCTCGCTTGCGGCCCGAACGTGCGATTCGAATCCTCGACACGCACCCGCGATCCGAATCCAGGAGTCTTCCGAATCGATGCAGCGTCTCTTGATCGCCAATCGCGGCGAGATCGTCGTCCGAATCGCTCGCACCGCCCGCGAGATGGGCATCGAAACCGTCGGCCTCTCCACCGCGAGTGACCGCGAACTCGCTTCGGGCTACGGCGTCGACGATCGCGTCGAACTCGCCAGCGAGGGCGTCGCGGCCTACCTCGACATCCCGGGCATCATCGAAGTCGCGAAGACTCATGAATGTGATGCCCTGCATCCCGGATACGGCTTTCTCTCGGAGAACGCGGAACTCGCCCGCGCCTGCGCCGAGGCCGGCATTACGTTCGTCGGACCCTCGGCGGAGACCCTCGATCTCTTCGGAGACAAAGCGACCGCGCGCGCGATCGCGAGCAAGGTCGACGTGCCGATCGTGCCGGGCATCGGCGCACCGGCGAGCCTCGACGATGTCCGAGCATTCCTGAAGGAATGTAAAGCCGGGGACACGCCCGATGCGGCGATCATGCTGAAGGCCGTGGCCGGCGGCGGCGGGCGAGGTATTCGAGCGGTGCACGAGGAGGCGGAGCTCGCAGAAGCCTTCGAGCGCTGTCAGTCCGAGGCGATGCGCTCCTTCGGATCCGACGCGCTCTTCGCCGAACGACTACTCGACGATGCGCGACATCTCGAGATCCAGATCATCGCGGACGCGAATGGCCAGATCAGCCATCTCTGGGAGCGCGATTGCACTCTGCAGCGACGCAACCAAAAGCTCGTCGAGATCGCGCCTTCGCCAGGGCTCGACCCGAAGCTTCGCGCAATGCTGATCGAATCCGCGCGCTCGATCGCGACGTCCGCACGATACGAAGGCATCGGAACGTTCGAGTTCCTCGTCGACGGATCGGGCTCGCACTACTTCATCGAGGCGAATCCGAGACTGCAGGTCGAGCACACGGTCAGCGAGGAGATCACCGGGGTCGATCTCGTCGGCGTTCAGCTGGAAATCGCGCGCGGCCGGTCACTCGAAGATCTCGGCCTCGCCGAACCGCCAGCGACCCGCGGACACGCGATCCAGCTGCGCGTGCTCGCCGAAGGGTTCGACGCCAAGGGGCGCGTGCGACCGGACGCCAAGGCCGTCACTCGATTCGATCTGCCGAGCGGACCCGGGATCCGGATCGATACGGCGATGCGTGCCGGACTCGCGCCCCACCCGGCCTTCGACTCATTGCTCGCGAAGCTGATCGTCTCGAGCCCCGATCCGAGCTACGAGCGCCTGGTGCGGCGCGCGCGTCGAGCGCTCAGCGAGTTCCGGATCGAGGGGCCACGGACCGATCTCGAACTCCTCGGTGCCCTGCTCGACCGACCCGAGTTCGAGAAGAACGACCTCTCGACGCGCTTCATCGCCGACCACGCGGAAGCGCTCGTCGCCGATGCCCGGACGCGTCTCGAAGCCAGGAGCGCGAAGACCGCGCCGGATTCGGGATCCGCGGCGACGCCGGTTTCGACTGAGCGAAGTCTGCCCGAGCATCAGTCGCCCGTCCGCGCCCCTCTCATCGGAACCGTCATCGAGGTCTGCGTCGGCGTCGACGACGACGTCTCGTCCGGGCAGCCGATCTGTATCCTCGAAGCGATGAAGATGGAACACGTCGTCAAGGCCGAGGCGGCCGGTGTCGTCGCGAGCGTCTTCGCCAGGGTGGGCGACGTCGTTCCCGAGAGTGGAATCCTGGCGGCGATCGTCGCTTCGGGCGAAGACGACGAACACGACGCCGAGGTCGAACGTCGCGAACTCGACTTCATTCGGCCGGACCTCGCCGAAGTGCAGGCGCGGCACGCGCTGCTGCATGACGAGAGTCGACCGGAGGCGGTCGCTCGACGGCGTGACCGGGGACAGCGCACAGCACGCGAAAACCTCGACGCCCTCTGCGACCCCGAGAGCTTCCTCGAGTACGGCGGGCTCGCGGTCGCCGCGATGCGAAGGGCCCGCCCGATCGAAGAACTCCAGCAGAAGACGCCGGCCGACGCGATCATCACGGGATTCGGAAGCGTGAACGGTGAACTCTTCGATCCCGAAGCGTCGCGCTGCGCGATCCTGGTCGTCGACGCGACTGTCCTCGCCGGCACCCAGGGCTTCTTCCATCACAAGAAGATCGACCGCATCCTCGAACTCGCGGAAGAACACGGAGCGCCCGTCGTGTTCTTTCCCGAAGGCGGAGGCGGACGTCCGAACGACACCGACCCGAGCGAGATCTCGGCCGCCGGCCTCACGGTCACGAGCTTCCACGCCTTTGCGCGCCTCTCGGGCAAGGTCCCGCGCGTCAGCATCGTCTCGGGATACTGCTTCGCCGGAAGCGCCGCCTTCGCGGGGTGCGCGGACGTGATCATCGCGACGCGAAACACGAGTATGGGTATGGGCGGACCGGCGATGATCGAGGGCGGAGGACTCGGCGTCTTCGAACCGAACGAGGTCGGCCCCGCGGAAGCGCTCGACGCCGTCGGCGTGATCGACGTTCTCGTCGAGGACGAGATCGAGGCCGTCGCAGTTGCCCGCAAGTATCTCGGCTATTTCCAGGGTCCGACCACGGACTGGTCGTGCGCCGACCAGCGCGAACTCCGACACCTGATCCCGGAGAATCGCCGGCGCATCTACGACGTTCGCCGCGTCATCGAGACCTTGTGCGACGAGGACTCGGTGCTCGAGCTTCGGCCCTCGTGGGGCGTGGGCATGATTACTTCGCTGGTCCGGATCGAAGGTCGACCGATGGGTCTGATCGCGAACGATCCCATGTACCTCGGCGGAGCGATCGACGACACCGGGGCCGAGAAGGCGGCTCGCTTCGTGCAGCTCTGCGATGCCTTCGGTCTCCCGATCTTGTCCCTCTGCGACACCCCGGGATTCATGGTCGGACCCGAGATCGAATTACGCGCCCAGGTGCGAAAGGTTTCGCGTCTCTTCGTAGCGGGCGCGAGCATCTCCGTGCCGCTCTTCACGGTCATCCTACGCAAGGGCTACGGCCTGGGCGCGCAGGCGATGGCCGGCGGATCCTTCGTCGCCTCGTTCTTCACCATCGCCTGGCCGACGGGCGAGATCGGTGGCATGGGGCTCGAAGGGGCGGTGCGTCTCGGATTCAAGAAGCAGCTCGACGCGATCGAAGACGAAGACGAACGGCAGCGGGTCTACGAAAAGGCGGTCGCCCGGATGTACGACAAGGGCAAGGCCTTGAACGCGGCGAGCCAACTCGAATTCGATGCCGTGATCGACCCCGCCGAGACGCGCGCCCAGCTCGTTCGCGGCCTGAACGCCGCGGGCCCGATCGGCCGCGGCTCACGCCGAGTCGTCGACACCTGGTAGGCGTCGGTCGCTCTGCACGCGATCGCGTCCTGGATCTGCATCATCCATGGGCAGCGTGCCCACCGGATGAGCAGCGACTCTCCACTCAGTACACGAGCGGCCTCGCGCCCTGACGCCCGGTCGCCATGAAACGCGCCACAATCGCGTTCGAGTCCCGATTTGCCGGCTCCCCACGATTGAGAAAATGTCCGGCTTTTGGCACAGTCGTTGCTTCCCGTTGGCAGCAAGATCCACCGCAAAATGGAGGTCCCCCCTAAATGGGCACCAAGAAGGCAAAACTCGAATACATCTGGCTCGACGGCTACCGGCCGACGCAGAGCCTGCGCAGCAAGACGAAGGTCGTTTCCGATTTCAGTGGCAAGCTCAAGGACTGCCCGATGTGGTCCTTCGACGGTTCCTCGACGGAGCAGGCCGAAGGCGGCTCGTCGGATTGTCTCCTCAAGCCCGTCGCGATCTTCGAAGATCCCGGACGCAAGAACAGCTTCCTCGTGATGACCGAGGTCCTGAACGCGGACGGAACGCCGCACGAGACCAATGGTCGCGCGACGATCGAAGATGAAGACGACGATTTCTGGTTCGGTTTCGAGCAGGAATACTGCATCTGGGATACCGAGCACAATGTCCCGATCGGCTTCCCCTCCGGTGGATTCCCGGCGCCGCAGGGTCAGTACTACTGCTCGGTCGGTGCAGAGAACGCGGTCGGTCGCGAGATCGTCGAAGAACATCTCGATCTCTGCCTCGAAGCCGGCATCAACGTCGAAGGCATCAACGCCGAAGTGATGATGGGCCAGTGGGAATACCAGGTCTTCGCGAAGGGCGCGGCACGCGCCGGTGACGAAGCATGGGTCGCCCGCTACCTGCTCGAGCGAACCGCGGAGCGATACGGCTACGCGGTCAACCTCGAGCCCAAGCCGATCAAGGGTGACTGGAACGGTTCCGGCATGCACGCGAACTTCTCGAACACGCTGCTTCGAACCTGCGGAAGCCAGTCGGTCTACGACCAGATCTGTAAGGCCTTCGAGCCGGTGATCCAGGAGCACATCGCGGTCTACGGCGCCGACAACGACATGCGGCTGACGGGTGCACACGAGACGCAGTCGATCGACAAGTTCAGCTACGGCGTGTCCGATCGCGGTGCCTCGATCCGCATCCCGATCGCGACGGTCGAAGGCGGCTGGAAGGGCTGGCTGGAAGATCGCCGACCCGCGTCGAACGCCGACCCGTACAAGGTTGCGAGCATCATCGTGAAGACGGTGAAGGGCGCGAGCGCGAACGTCAAAGCCTGAGTCGAGACCCGAGTCGAAGCCCTGACCATGCCGTTCTGACGGTGCGACAGGGATTTCGCAAACGACCGACGAAAATGAAGAGGGGCGTTCGGACTCGAGCCGAACGCCCCTTCTTCGTTGGCCCGATGATTTGTAGTCGTTTAGCCGACAGCTGCTTGTAGCCTGCACATGCAGTCGCGACCGCATCCGGAATGCGGGACACTCGGGCGAATGGACACGCCCCCTTCCCCGCGAATTCGCATCGCTCTCGCTCTCTGCGCACTCATGCTCGGGCTGCTCTCGAGTGGCGAGTCTCTTTCTCAACCGACGTTCAGCGACGTGACGGTCGCCGCGGGCCTCTCATACACGCAGCATACTGGCCAGTCGCCGCCGAACTGTGTCTTCTGGTTTTCGGAATTCCAGCACGACTGTGAAACCGACCGGCTGACCGGCGGCGCGGCGGTCGGCGACTTCGACGACGATGGCTGGCTCGACCTCTACGTCACGCGCCTCGATGCACCGGACATCCTGTTCCGGAACGAGGGGGACGGGACCTTCGAGGACGCGACCGTCGCCGCAGGACTCTCCACTTTCGACCTGGACTCGAATGGTGCGGCGTTCGCCGACATCGACCGCGATGGAGACCTCGATCTCTTCGTGACGGTGCTCGGCGTGGCCGGCGATCCGGTCAACAGTCGCTACTACCTCTTCGTGAACCAGGGGGACGGGACCTTCGTCGAAGACGCGGTGGCGCGCGGGACGGCCATCACTCCGGGCACACAACATCGAGGCTTCTCGGTCGAATTCGGGGACTACGATCGAGACGGTTGGATCGACCTCCATGTCGGCGAATGGATTCCGGTCCTCGGCTCTCCGGCCTCGCGACTGCTGCGCAACCTGGGCGACAGCTCGCCGGGCCACTTCGAGGACACGACGGTCGCCTCCGGCGTCCTGATCCCCGAGACCGACGCTTTCGCGTCGACGTTCGTGGACCTCGACGATGATGGATGGCTCGACCTCGCGATCGCCGCGGACTTCGGAACGAGCAAGCTGTTCTGGAACGACGGCGACGGCACGTTCACGGAGGGCACCGTCGCGGCGGGCGTGGGCACGGACGAGAATGGGATGGGCTCGACGTTCGGTGACTACGACGGGGACGGAGATCTCGACTGGTTCGTCACAGCGATCTGGGATGTCGCGTCGACCTGCAACTCGCAGCCCTGCAACTGGGGATACACCGGAAACCGTCTATATCGGAACGACGGATCTCGAAGCTTCGGGGACGCGACGGACACGGCGGGCGTGCGCGCGGGGTTCTGGGGCTGGGGCACGGCCTTCTTCGACTACGACAACGATGGTGACCTCGATCTCGTGATGACCAATGGCGTCGACTTCCCCGTCGCTACTCCGGACGCCGCCTTCAATAACGACCCCATGCGCTTCTGGGAAAACGACGGACTGGGCGTCTATACGGAACGTTCGCTCGTCGTCGGCTTGACCGACAACCGCTCGGGCAAGGGCCTCGTCGTCTTCGACTACGACGACGACGGCGACCTCGACCTCTTCATCGTGAACAACGCATCCGGTCCCATCCTCTACCGAAACGACGGCGGCAACGCCGCGGACTGGCTGCGCGTCGAGACCGTCGGAACGGACTCGAACATAGAGGGACTCGGCGCGAAGGTCGTCGTACAGGAAGTCGCGCTCGGACCGACCCAGGTTCGGCAGATCGGCGTCTCGACCCACTTTCTCGGCCAGAGTGAACGCGCCGCGCATTTCGGACTCGGGGGTGGCTCGGGCGGCGTCCACGCAGTGACGATCACCTGGCCCAGCGGCCAGGTGCAGGAATTCTCGAACGTGACCCGAAATTCGACGCTCGTCGCGGTCGAACCCGGCGTCGTCATGGTCCCCGGACTGGACGGAGTCGGCTTCTTCCTGCTCCTGACCGCCCTCCTCGTGCCTCTAACCGCCGCTACGCTTCGAACACCTTCGAAAGCGAAAGGTCGGGGAACCTTTGCGGAAGTCGCGCCCCCCGCTATTCGTCGGTCCGTTGTCCGACCGCCCAAACACGGGCCGGATGGAACGCAACCAGGAGACGGGCCACATGGCGGAATCGGATGAGACTCGACTGAACGACTCCGGCGAGGCGCGCGGCGTCGCACTCTGGATCATTCTCGTGATGGGCGTCGGGGCGATCCTGAACGCTCTCTGGATGCTCGCCGGCCCGATGCATTGGTATACGGACCTGCCGGCCGCCGTCCCTGACACGGGGCCCTTCAATCCACATTTCGTTCGAGACATCGGGTGCGCGTTCCTGGCGACGGGCGTCGCCCTCGTCTGGGCGTTCTTCAGCCCGCGCTTCCGGCTACCCCTGGTCGCGATTGGCTCCCTCTTCCTCGCCGCGCACGCCATCCTGCATGCCTACGACACCCTGCGCGGGGCGCTCGGGCACGATCACTGGCTGCTCGACCTGCCCGGCGTCTATCTGCCCGGGATCCTGTTGCCTATCTTCGCATGGCAACTCGCGCAGAAAGACCGCGAATCCGCCGGTTGAGAGGAGCCGCGGAGCGACTCGACCCTCTCTTCGACCACGACGCGCCCGACCAAGCAATCAAGGGGACACGACATGTCACGCATCGATGGAGTCACCGACGAGGAAGCTGGATTCGTCCGCCGCAACGTCTTCAACATGGCCGCCAAACAACTCGGCGCCGTCCCGGAACCACTTCGCATCATGGCGAAGAGCGGGGGCACGATGTGGGGCGCCGGAATGTTCCAGCTCTGCTTCGACCGGGCCAAGACCGTCGACGCGAAACTCAAGACCCTCGCGAGCCTGAAGGCCTCGTCCATGATCGGGTGTCTCTTCTGACTGGATATCAACTCTGCCGTCGGCAGGGAACAGGGCATCACCGAAGACCAGCTCCTCGCCCTGCGGGACCACCGCGAGAGCGACGCTTTCACCGATCTCGAGAAGGACGTCCTCGACTACACCGAAGCCCTCAGTCGCACGCCCGCAACGGCGACCGATGAGCAAGTCACGCAGCTGCGCAAGAACCTGAGTGAAGAGCAGCTCGTCGAGCTGACCGCGATGATCGCCTGGGAGAATTTCCGGGCGCGTTTCAATCGCGGCTTCGACATCGCCGACCAGGGATACTCCGACGGCGCCTACTGCGTTCTTCCAGAATCACACCCCGCGCTAGGCGAGGGAAGCTAACTTCGGTCGGACCTGGAGGAAATCATTCATGGCCGACTCCGAACGCCGCAAACGCGGACTCGAAATGCTCGCGGAAGTCTACGCGGGCGACATCGTGACGCCGCCCGAGGGCAACGCCTTCGTCGACACGATGCTCGAACAGCTCTTCGCCGAGGTCTGGTCTCGCGATGTCCTCTCGATTCGCGATCGGCGACTGATGCTCCTCGGCATCATCGCCGAGAAGGGCGAGCCGATGACCTTCGGCATTCAGGCAAAGGCGGCGCTGAAACGCGGCGAGCTCACGCCCGACGAATTGCGCGAACTGCTGTTGGTGATCGCGCAGTACGCCGGCTACCCGCGCGCGGCGTCCCTGGTCGGCGTGATCGAGGCCAAGATTGCCGAGGTCGCGGCGGAGGCGCCGACGAGCGACGACTGATCTGCAAGCGGCTCCGCGCCCATTGGGCCGCGGCGAAGACGTCGCCGATGCATCCCGGCTGCATCCTCGACGCAGCCCCGCACCCCCGCACCCACTCGCGAATCCCCCTATACTGATTCGACCCACTGAATCCACCCGAAAGCCCGGGCCCCGCTCGAGAAGGAAGACCCCCATGGCCGATCTCGTCACCATCGATATCCAGAATCACATCGCGGACGTACGACTGAACCGTCCCGACAAGATGAACGCCATCAATCAGGAAATGTGGCAAGCGATCAGCGCTGCCGGCGAAGAGCTGCACCACAATCGCGATGTCCGAGCGGTCGTTCTGTCCGGCAATGGGCGCTGCTTCTGCGCCGGCCTCGACATGGCGAGCTTCCAGTCGATGGACGATCGAAGCTCGTCCTCCTCGTCATCCGCGGCATCGATCCCCCTCGCCTCCGCGAACGAGCGGCCGGGCAATCTCCCCCAGCGCGCATGCCTCATCTGGAAGCGCATGCCCGTTCCCGTGATCGGCTCCCTGCATGGCGTGGCCTACGGCGCGGGATCACAGATCGCACTCGGAACCGACATCCGGATCGCCGCCCCCGACCTGCGTTTCTCGGTGATGGAGATCAAGTGGGGGCTGATTCCCGACGTCGGCATCACCCAGACGCTTCGTGACCTCGTCCCGCTCGACGTCGCCAAGGAGCTGACGTTCACGGGTCGTGTCATCGACAGCGAGCAGGCAAAGGCACTCGGCCTGGTGACGCACCTCGCCGAAGATCCGCTCGCAAAGGCGATGGAGCTGGCGGGAGAGATCGCGAGCAAGTCGCCCGACGCGATCCGATCGGGCAAGAAGCTCTTCGAAGACACCTGGCATGCGGACGAGCGAACCGGACTCGAGCTCGAGACCAAACTCCAGGTCGAACTCATCGGCAGCGAGAATCAGGTCGAGGCGATCCGAGCCAACTTCGAAAAGCGCGCGCCCGACTTCAAGGCGGTCAAGTAGCGACCGGCGCACGCCGCACCCGACGCGAGGAACACACGCATGCCCGCAGCAGGGACGTCACTCGAGATCGCGCCTGGCAAGGAGGGCTTCACCGCGGTCGTGCGCGGCGTCGACCTGCGCGAACCGATCGCCGAAGCCGATGCGAACAGGATTCGCGAGGCCTGGGCGATTCATGGTGTCGTCGTACTTCCCGACCAGCTGCTCGATCACGAAGGTCTCGAAGCCTTCACGCGAAGTCTCGGCGAGTTCGGCGTCGACCCCTTCATCGAAGCCATGCCCGACCACCCGCATATCCTCGAGTTGCGCCGGGAACCCGACGAGAAGGCGACGAACTTCGGTGCGGCCTGGCATTCCGACTGGAGCTTCCAGCCCTGCCCGCCGAGCGGCACGATCCTGCATTCGAAGGTCGTCCCGCCGGTCGGCGGCGACACCCTCTACGCGGATGGTCACCGCGCCTGGGAGGCGCTCTCCGACACGATGAAGTCGATGCTCGAGGGACTTCGCGCGATCCATAGCGCCGCGTTTGCCTACGGACCGAAGGGCGTATTGGCGAAGGACGTACACGAGCGCACGATGAAGATCGTCGTGTCGGAGGAGGCGGAGAAGACCGAGGTCCATCCCCTCGTTCGCACGCATCCGACGACCGGCCGCAAGTCACTCTTCGTGAATCCGGTCTACACGGTCGCGATCGAGGGACTCCATGCCGACGAGAACTTCACGCTCCTGAAGTTCCTCTACGACCACATGGCGAAGGACGAATTCGTCTACCGACATCGATGGCGGGAGAACATGCTCGTTCTCTGGGACAATCGCTCGACGATGCATTTCGCGGAGGGCGGCTACGACGGCCATCTGCGCGTGATGCATCGCACCACCCTCGCCGGCGACCGCCCGAACTGACGGACGCACGACGCTATCCGTGGATCATCTCCGCGAGATAGCGCTCCTTGCCGATCTCTTCGACGAGGTGCAGCTGCGCCTCGTGCCAGTCGACCGACTCCTCCTCGTCCTTGAGGATCGCTTCGAGCAGATCGCGAGTGCCGTTGTCCGCCTTTTCGCGCGCCAGGGTGACCGCCTTGTTGAGGCGACCGACGGCATCCATCTCGAGCGCGAGATCGAGGCGATGCTGCTCGATCGGATCCTCGCCGACCCGGACCGGGTTCATCCGCTGCATGTTCGGCACGCCGTCGAAGAAGAGGATCCGCTCGATCACCTTGTCAGCGTGATTCATTTCCTCGATCGATTCTTCGCGCTTCTTGTCGGAGAGCCGGCCGTAGCCCCAATCGGCACACATCTTGTGATGGATGAAATACTGATTGATGGCCGTCAACTCGGCGGCCAGCACCTCGTTCAGCGCGGCGATGATGTCTGCGTCACCCTGCATGTGTCCCTCCTCGGTCGTCACGAATCGCGATTCGAGCGAAGCTTACCCCTCGAGCGACGCGTGTCGACGATCCGGAGATCAGAATTCGAGATTGCGCGATGCTGGATCAGCTCGTCGCGGCGTGCTTCCCCGCCCGGCGGCCGAAGAAGGTCGACTCGCCGATACAGGTCCCGCTCGAATAGCCCGTGCCGTCCTGTGCAATGTTCGACGCACAGCCTCCGACGGCGTAGAGACCCGGGACGACGTCTCCGCCCTCACTCCGCACTTCGCCATCGATCGAGACGTCGAGACCGCCCAACGTGAAGGCCATGTACGTCGCCTGGCCGACCGACGCATCGAGCGCCGCGAAAGGCGGATGGTCCAGGGGCGTCAGCCACTTCGCGCCCTTGTGGAACTCGGGATCCTCGCCCTTCGCCGCATGCTCGTTGTATGCCCGCAGCGTTCCCTCGAGAGCGCCGTCCGGCATGCCGAGTGCCTTCTCCATTTCTTCGATCGACTCGAAGGCGTCGACGAGCGGGTAGGCCCCGTAGTGGGGCGGGTCCGCGGCATAGGTCGCCTCGTCGAGGATCAGCCAGCCCTTCCGTTCCGGCTGGCGCGTCGTGAAGAGGCTCGAACGCGAGTGGTAGGAGTCCTCCGCCACGTATCGCTTGCCCAGGGTGTTGACGAGGATTCCCTTGATATGACTCTCGGGCGGATAGAACGCAGCGGTCACGAGTGCGCCGTCCATGTGTACGAGCTGGCCGCCCGCCTGACGCCCGAGTCGATGTGCGGCGCCGTCGTCGTAGGGCGTGTATTGCCGCGTATAGCCCTCGACCAGGAGTTCGGGCAGGAATTCCTCGAGGAGTGCATCGCTCTCGGTGAACTGACCGGCCGCCAGGACGACGCCCTTGCGCGCACGCACGCCGCCCTTCTCTTCGCCGAAGGACCGATACGTGACCCCGACGATGCGGCCGGCGTCGCGCACGAGACGGGTCACATAGGCGTCGCAGACGATGCGAACGCCGAGGGATTCCGCCCGGGCGATCAGCCGCTCCATCATCTTCGCGCCGCCGAGATGACCGACTTCGGCGACCTTGTGGCCGCGGGGAGCGGGCCGGGCCTTCTCGCGAAACGGATAGACCTCTTCGTTGCCCGACCAGATGAGGCATTCGTCCGTCAGCTGTAGGACGTGTTTGCCCTGGTACATCGAGTCGTTGAAGGGCACGTCGTGCGCCACCAGCCAATCGAAATGCGCGACGCTCTCGTCGCAATAGGCGCGGATCTTGTCCTCGTCGGGGTCGGGCGTGTTCATGACGAGGTAGGTGAACATGTCCTCGACGCTGTCCTCGACGCCGACGGCATTCTGGACGCGTGTGCCCCCGCCCAGATAGATGTGCCCGGCTGCCATCGCCGTCACACCGCCGCCGCCACTCGCGCGCTCGAGCACGAGGACCTCGGCGCCGGCCTCTCGCGCCTCGATGGCGGCGCAGACCCCGGCGCAACCCAATCCGACGATCACGACGTCCGCCTCTTCCCTGAAGCCGCCCACTTCGTCGATCGAGTTCGCCTCGATGACCTCGTACCCATCCTCGCTCATCGAACCCTCCGCGCAGACCCTCGCTCGGTCGACATCACGACCGACCCGACGATAGGACATGGAGGGGCACTCGCGGGCGCGAAGCGACTACTCGTCGCAGACGCGGCGGTTTCGCCCGGTCCACCACCAGATGCCGGCGGCCGCGACCGCCGTACCCAGCCCGATCCAGAGCGGATCATCGAGCTCGGATAGAGGCAGGGAAGCCGCCGCCCCGCCGAAGAGCGCTCCGACTAGAGAGACGACGAGCATCGGCAGCACACAGAAGGTGAACACGCTCGCCATCGCGCCGAGTCCGCCGGCACGAAGGAATCGGCGGAATCCCGATCGGGTGGCCGGCGGAGCAGAATCGAGCGCGGCGGCGCCGGCAGCGGCAGAGTCGACCAGGTCGGGAATCGTGGCGAGGAAGCTGGCGTTGGGATCGATGCCCTGGATGTCGATGCGAACGCGTTCGGGGTCGGCGCTCGCTCGCCGTTCGAAGTGGATGCTCGAACAACAGTCTCTCTCGAGTTCGATCCATTCGTCGACGCGGTCGCGCATCCCGGGAACATCGGCCACTTCGATGGCCACACCGCCGTCGGACGGACCCTTACCGATCGCATGGGAGAGGATCTCGGAGCGGATCCACTTCGAGCGCTCGGCGAGCTCTTCGGGAGAGAGCGTGCAGATGTCGACGGGGTCGAGGTAACGGTCGGACGTAATGGACTTCATGGTGGGGTCTCCTGCCTGGAAGGCGATCGTGGAGCCGATCGCAAGGAGAACCTACCGGTTGAAGTGCACTTCAAGTCAAGCCTGCCGATCGCGCGCGTGCGCGATCGGCGTGTCGCCCGCGGTCACGCCTCGTACTGATGCATCACCGGTGCGCCCGCCAGGAAGGCGCCAAACGCTTTCACGATGTCGCCCATCGCGGGAGAAGTCTTGTGGGCTTCGAGGTTGGCCTCCGATGCCCAGCTCTCGACCATCACGAAGCGGGTGTCGTCGTCGACGCTGCGGAAGAGGTCGTACATTTCGCAACCCGCGTCTTCGCTCCGAACGCGCGCCAGCGCGGGACCGGCGGCGGCCTCGAATTCATCGGCCTTGCCGGGCTTGATCGGAAGCTGGACCGTCATTCGGATCGACATCGAGACTCCTTTACGAGAGTGGGTCAGCGCGCGGTGGCCGGTCGTCACGACCGGGCCGGCGTCGGCCGGGGATGTTGGAAAGTAACGCAAATCCGAGGTCGATCGCCGCCCATTCCAACGCGTTACCTTCGTCTCTTCCCATCGAAAATCTTCTCGGGAATGACACAAGGAGAAAGATATGGCAGGCAGCAGACTCAAGGGGACGATTCCCTCCGGTGGACTCGAGGGCATGAGTGTCCTCATCACGGGTGGCGGGAGTGGAATCGGTGCAGCCTGCGCCGCGAGACTCGCCGCGGATGGCGCGAGTGTCACCATTTGTGGCCGCACCGAGTCGAAGCTCGAGGCCGCTGCCGCGAAGATCGCCGCCTCCGCAGCTCATGGCGGCAGCGTGAAGACGATCGCGGGCGACGTGACCGACGAGGCCGACGTCGAGCGGATCGTGGCCGGCGCGGCTGAAACGACCGGTGACCTGGACGGGTGCATCGCCAACGCGGGCGGAGGTGGAGGAATGGGCCCGTACCACCTACAGGACACAAAGGAATTCATCCGCGTACTGCATCTGAACGTCCTCAGTACGATGCTATGCGTGAAGCACACCACCCCGCGCATGGTCGCGGCGGGCGGGGGCTCCTTCATCGGCATGTCTTCGATCGCAGGGCACGTCACGCACAACTACTTCGGTGCCTATTGCGTCGGCAAGGCGGGCATCGAGGAGATGATGAAGAACGCGGCCGACGAGTTCGGTTCGCGTGGAATCCGCTTCAACTCGATCCGGCCGGGATTCATCGCGACCGAGCTGATGGCCCCGATTCCCCGGGATAGCACCGTCTACGCCTCCTACATCGAGAACACGCCGATGCAGGACGTGGGCCAGCCCGAGGACGTCGCGCATCTCGCCCGCTTCCTGGTCGGCTCGGAATCGCGCTGGGTGACGGGTACGGCGATCAACATCGACGGCGGCCACCACCTCCGACGCGGACCGGACTTCGGTCAGTTCGTCGAGCCGGCGATCGGGAAGGACGCTCTCACAGGAGGACCGCCGAGTTCCTGACGCGTCGGTCGAAGCGGAGCATCACGCCCCGAACGCCCGCGCCCTGCGAAGTGCAGGTGCGTTTCCGCTAGAGCTCGAGGACCGTTCGGAGTCCCCTGCCCTCCCGCATGTCATCGAGGCCGAGGTTCACGTCCGCGATCGGCCGGCGATGGCTGATCATGCTCTCGAGGTCGAGCACGCCCTTTCGCCAGAGGGCGAGGAAGCGAGGCACGTCGCGATGGCCATTGCAGGAACCGAGCAGACAGCCGACCAGCTTCTTCTCTTGAGAGAGCAGCAGCGCCGGAATCGGGAGCTCCAGCGGATCCGTCGCGGCGCCCACCATCACCGTCGTCCCACCGATCCGGCTCGCCTGAAGCCCGGCGGTGATCAGTGACGAATGCCCGGCGCCGTCGAAGGCATAGTCGACCCCGATCCCGCCGGTCAGTTCGAGCGTGCGCGCGACCACGTCTTCGTTCGTTGGGTCGAGGATGTCCGTCGCGCCGAAATTCGCGGCGTGATCGCGACGCTCCGCGACGGGATCCGAGACGATGATGCGCGAGGCATTCGCGAGTCGGGCGCCCTGGACGATCGAAACGCCGATGCCGCCGAGACCCATCACGAGAACGGTCGCCCCCTCCTCGACCCGCGCCGTA
>Ga0315338_1002284_pt1 | contig 19622 bp, 15 predicted proteins | sample ASW8metaG_FD_204518 | JGI IMG/M metagenome (GOLD analysis project Ga0315338, IMG submission 204518) | Ammonia-oxidizing marine archaeal communities from Monterey Bay, California, United States - ASW #8 | ecosystem: Environmental > Aquatic > Marine > Coastal | place: USA: California | collected... | reverse complement strand
CTCGAAGCCGAACGGCAGTCGATCGACATCGCCCGCTCGGAACTGCTTCCGAGCTTGGGCGTCGGTGCGCGAGGGCAGATTCTCGAGGATGACCGCTCGGATTCCGAGCGAGGAAACAATACTCAGGAATCGATCCTGCTCGCCGCCGAACTGAATCAGGTCCTCTACGACGAATCCAGCTGGGCAGGGCTCGGCATCCAGAAGTTCATCTACGAGGGCAAGGGGCACGAGCTCCAAAGCTTCCAGCTCTCGCTGGTCGGCGAAGTCGCCACTGCGTTCCTTGATCTGGATCTGGCGCGAACCGTGCTTGCGATCGAAGAGAAGAACCGCGACCTCACCCTTCAGAATCGATCTACCTCGAAGTCGAGAATCGCTGCCGGCTGGTCCAGTGATCGCGAATTGCTTCGATGGGATGTCGAACTCGCGAGCAATGATTCGGACGTTCGGGCGGCGAAGGTGGGCGCCCTGCAGAGCGCCTTCGAATTGAACCGCGTGCGCAACCTCCCGCCCGAGGACCCCGTCGAGATTGCGACGGCGACCATCCGCGAGTACGGATTCGTATACGCACGGGAGGACGTCGAGCGCGCCCTGCCCGACCCGCAGATGGATCAGCGGATTCGGGAGTTCATGGTGCGTGTCGGAATCCGCCGGTCTCCGGATCTGGCGGCCATCGATTCGTCGATCTCTGCTCTCGACCGACAACTCAAATCCGATACCCGCGCCTTCTGGGTGCCGACGTTCACAGCGGCAGCCGGCGTCGATCATCTCGCCACGGACACGGATGGCGATGACGGAAACGTCAAGGAGACCGAGTACTACGTGAAAGGTGTCGTGACGTTTCCCCTCTTCTCGGGCGGCGCCAAGCTCGCGAATTATCGACAGGCCCGTGATGCCCTCAAGAGCTTGCGCACGTCTAGACGCGCTGCCGCTCAGGCCCTCGACCAGGCCATTCGATCGTCGGTCGCACGAGCCAGCGGGTCGTTCGAGAACATCGGCTATGCAAGACGCGGTCTCGACGCCGCGAAGCGGAACTTCGATCTCGTCGACGCGTCCTTCAAGCTCGGGGTGGCCTCGATTCTCGATCTGCTCGACGCGCAGGCACAACTGCTCGGCGCAGAACTCGCTCTCTCACGCGCGACCTATGCCTTTCTCGTCGACGTGATCAGCGTGCAGAGAGAAATCAACTTCTACGCATTCCTGGAAGAACCGGTCGATGTCGACCACATGGTGACGGAGCTCGAGCGAACCCTGGCCCACGACCCGGAGCTCGATCGGAGATAGAGATGTACGAGAACATTGCGATCCTGGCCCTCGCGGCCTTTGCCTATAGCCTCGTCGCAGGCCGTCTCAGTCGAGGACTGGTGAATGGCCCCGTCGTCTATCTGGTCTTCGGCGTGTTGGCCGGGCCGGTCGGATTCGGCTGGCTCGTGCTCGGTATGGGGAGTGAGGCGATCGGAATGATCGCGGAGTTCACCCTCGCGCTCGTCCTCTTTCTCGACGCTTCCAACGCCGATCTGTCGGTACTGCGTCGCGTCCTGCGTCTGCCCGCCCGGCTGCTGCTGATCGGTCTGCCGCTGACGATCGTGCTCGGCATCGGCTTTGGCCGGCTCCTTTTTCCCGAGCTCGGATTTCTCGAGTTGGCCATTCTCGCGACGATGCTCGCTCCGACGGATGCCGCCCTCGGCAAGGGCGTCGTGACCAACCCCATCGTTCCGGAGCCCGTACGCGAGGGCCTCAACGTGGAGAGCGGTCTCAACGACGGAATCTGCGTTCCCGTCCTGTTCACGTTCCTCGCTCTCGCCTCCCAATCCCATGCAGGCACCTCCACGGGCGAGATCGCGCTGACGCTCGTCGCGGAGGAGATCGGGATCGGGCTCGGCGTCGGGCTGAGTCTCGCGGTGGTGGGCGCCTGGGCATTGCGCCATGCGTGGTCCAAGGGCTGGATCGAGGAGAACTGGATCGGCATTCCGGTCGTCGGATTGGCGCTCGGGTGTTTTGCGCTGACACAACAAATGGGCGGGAGCGGATTCGTCGCGGCGTTCGTTGGCGGTCTCGTCTTCGGCTCCATGGTCGGGGAGTGCAAGCATCAGGTCGTGGAGGGCGCCGAAGGGATGGGAGAGGTGTTCTCGCTCCTCACCTGGGTCGTTTTCGGTGCGGCGGTCGTCATGCAACATTCGGGCATGGTCGCGATCGATTGGCGCGTTGTTCTCTACGCCGTGCTCAGCCTCACGGTCATCCGCATGCTTCCCGTCTTCCTGAGCCTGATGGGAGTGGATGCGCCGAACGACGCGAAGCTCTTTATCGGATGGTTCGGCCCACGCGGTCTGGCCAGCATCGTCTTTCTCGTGATCGTGGTCGGCGAGGACCTTCCGGGCGAGAACACGATCATCGCGACGACGATCGCGACCGTCGTGTTGAGCATCCTGGCCCATGGCCTCACGGCGAATCCGCTGGCCGCCGCGTTTGGTGCGCGCCACAAGGCACGGTCCGCGAACGAGAGCTGATCAATCGCGTTCGGAGTCGGCGCTCGAGTCGCGTGGTGCGGATTGAAAGACACGCTGTGCGACGGCGATGATCAGCGCGGTGGTCCAGCCGAACATGATCACGCCGTTGGCCGCCTCGAAGGCGCCGAGGACGCGCCAGCTGTCGCTCAAGGTGATGTCGCCGTAGCCAAGAGTCGTGAACGTGACGAGCGAGAAATAGATCGCTTCATTGAAATTGGTGATCTCGCCTGCTGCGATGTAGACGCCAGCCCAGAGGGCGGCCTCGACGTAGGCCACGATCATCATGAGGAACACGACTACGCCCATGCCGGCGGCGCGACTCAAGACGGATCGATTCGTCCATATTCGCCCCGCCTTCGAGTTCAGCCATGTCAGGATTGCGGCGGTGCATCCGGTATGAATGAGCACGGTCGCGCCGACGAGCGCGAGTGCGATAGAGAGTCGAATCAACACTCGGTCATGATAGAGGGATTCGACACAGTCTGACCAGGCTCGCGGTCCGCTCGACCGGAGAGTGTCGGGCCGAACTCGTCGCGCCTGAGGCAGGCGCCGTCCCGGGAAGTAGAGACTTCCCGGGACGTGCCCATCGATCTATAGATCGAAGTCGCTCTCGGACGGGCTCTTCAGCGGTCGCTGACGCAGCTCGCCCTTGATCACGGTCACGATCTTGTCGCCTTGTTTGACGACGGTGTTGTGTCTCGTGGCCATGTTACGACGGGGCTTCATCCGGATGCTCTCGATGATCGTCGGTTCGGAATCGGCCGAAGCCGTATCCCCAACCGGGAACATCATCGAAACATTCCTGCTTCCACCACGTCGCCCATTGCCACCGCCTCCCGGAACCGTATACACGAGTCCGTTGGGCTGTGACTGAACCACACCTGCGACCGCACCCATCGGTGCAGCCCCAGTCGTCTCACGGAGCGCAAGTTGCCTTTCGCGGACTCTGTCCGCATGGGGCTTCTTGATATCGGCGTTGACCTTGGTAAAACGCTCGTAGCGAGTCAGCTTTCCCATCGGTCGTTTCCGCGCTTCCGCTCGATGCTTCGCCGGGATTCGCTTCGAATCATCCGTGAACGCGTAGGTACCGTCTTCGGTCACCCACGAATACACGTTGCCGGCAAAGGCAGGTCCAGCGAGACCGGCCACCAGAAAGGCCCCCAAGAGGAACTTTCCAAATCGCAACCCAGTCTTGACCTTCAGCATGAGCAATGCCTCCTGGATGATCGTGGGAAGTGGGGCCGGTTTATCGCTCGCTTTCGTGCCCAGGGCCCCGTAATTGCCCATCTGCTGCCGGTCGGCGATTGACAAATCCCCGTGGGCCCATAATATCCCGCTCCCGGCTCGGCCGGACACAGTTTGTTGCGGGGTAGAGCAGCCAGGTAGCTCGTCGGGCTCATAACCCGGAGGTCGGGGGTTCGAATCCCTCCCCCGCTACCATCGAAACGAGTCGCCCGGTTTCCGATCTTTGGATCAGTGACCGGGCGGCTTTCGTTTTGGCCCCTGATGGGCTTCATTCGAAGAAGCCTTCTGACTCCACCTGCCTACGCACAAGCTCACGGCCGGGGGTGCGGAGACTGACTCCAACCCGTGGGCGCAAGTCACAGGTTAGAGTCGCAGGCATGGCCCGCATCGTCCTCGCCACCTTCGGCTCCTACGGCGACCTCTTTCCCTCCATCGCCATCGCCCGGCGTCTGCGCGATCTCGGACACGAGAGCATTCTCGCCGGGCCTGCGAACTACCGCGGTTTCGTCGAAGATCTCGGCCTAGGCTTCGCGCCGCTGCGTCCCGAGGTCGACTTCTCCGATGTAGAGACCATGCGCCGCATCATGGACGCAAAGAGCGGGGGGAGATACGTCCGAAGCAAAATCCTGGCGCCGCGTATTCGCGAGACCTTTGCCGACCTCGAGGTGGCCTGCGACGGAGCAGACGTGCTGACTTCGCATTCTCTGACCTACGCCGCGCCGATCCTCGGCGAGGTGCGCGGCCTGCCGTGGCTCTCGACCGTCCTGACGCCGGCGATGTTCGGCTCGGTACACCAGCCACCTGCGCTCTCTGCCCTGCCGGCCTGGGCGAAGATGCGCGTGTTCGGGCCTCGGATCACGGGCTTGGTGTGGCGTGCAATCTTGCGGGCTTCATGGGGCTGGAGCGAGCCAATCCGCGCCTTTCGAGCAGAGCTGGGGCTCGACCCGAACGTCGACCCTCTTTTCGAGGGGCAACACTCACCGCACGGCTGCCTCGCGCTCTTCTCCCGCGAGTTCGCCGAACCGCAGTCCGACTGGCCGATCCGCACGACGGTCTGCGGGTGGCCCTTTCTCGACGTCGACTTCGCGAGCGGTGGGCGCGAGGGCGAGTTGGAGGCCTTCCTTGCCGCGGGGCCTCCGCCCCTGGCGTTTTGCCTCGGCTCCGCGGCTGTGCACGCTGCGGGCGACTTCTACGAGTTGGCGGCGGGCGCAGCCAGGGCGCTCGGGCGTCGCGCCGTGCTCGTTCACGGCAACGTACCCGTTCCATTTGAGTCTACGGATGACCTTCTCTTGCTTCGCTCGGTCAATGTTTCTTCGCTCTTCGTGGGCGCCGAGCTCGTCGTGCACGCGGGCGGCGTGGGAACCACGGGCCAGGTGATGCGTGCTGGTAGGCCACAGCTGGTCGTCCCGTTCGCACACGATCACTTCGACAATGGGGTCACCCTTGGGCGGCTCGGCATAGGCGAGTCGATCCCTCGCACACGTCTCAACGCGCGGAGCCTCCGTAGAGTGCTCGAACGACTGCTCAACGACGAAGGCGTGCGTGAACGCGCCGTGACGCTGGGCGCTCGCGTCGCGGCCGAGGACGGTGCGGACGCCGCCGCGCGCGCGATTCTCGAGATCGTCCCGCAGACGGGGAACCCCTCCGAGAGTTCGCACTCGTGATAGATCTTCGAGAGGCAGAAGATCGAATCGGTACCTGGAGGCAGGACTCCGTCATCGCCGACGGCTTGGAGCTGGCCGCCGCATGCACCCGAGGGCCACGACCCACGGCACACTGTGCAGATCTGGAAGTCTCGTACTCCTTGCGCCAGCGCCCCAATCCGGGGACGATGCGCGGTAGAGAGTCCGAAAAGCTCGAAAGGAAGGAAACCGCCCATGACAACGATCGAAATCCGCCCTGGCCCACTCGGGACGAAGGGTGGCGAGCCCTTTCCTGAGGTGCGAGACGAGATGGAGCGCATGGAAAAGGGGCAGCGGATCATGCGCCCGTCCTTGATGCGACTCGTCCCCAACCGGCTCATCGTGAAGCTGATGCGCAAGATGATGGGCTTCCCGAACAAGGACATCTCGAAGGGGCGAGTGGAGACTCGTTACCTCTCCATTCCTGGACCAGGGGGCGACATCCCCGTTCGCCTCTACGTGCCGGAAGGCAAGAACCTGCCGATCCTCCTCTACTACCACGGGGGCGGCTGGGTGGGCGGAAGCGTCGATGCGGTCGAGAACATCGGTCGTGGTCTCGCTGATCGAGCGGGTCACATCGTCGTCAACGTCGACTATCGCCTCGCCCCCGAGAACCGTTTTCCGGCTGGCCTCGAAGACTGCTATGCGGCCATCGAGTGGGCGGCGGAGCACGCTCGCGAATTCGGCGGCGATCCGACACGGATCTCGGTCGCTGGGGACAGCGCTGGAGGCAACTTTGCGACCGTGTGCTGTCTGCTCGCGCATGAGCGAAGCGGACCTGCCATCGCGCATCAGGTGTTGATCTATCCCGGCGTCGATCTCTCCGGCCTCCACGACGAGGAGCACGGCCCCCAGGAGGGCGCAGGGGCCATGAACCTCGGGAGCTTCATGGCCTCTGTGTACGTGGATCGGCCTGAGCTTCTCGCCGACCCGCGTTGTTCGCCGTGGCTTGCGGCGGACGTGTCCTTCATGCCCCCCGCCCTCGTGGTCACTGCCGAGTACTGTTTCATCCGCGATCAGGGCGAGTCCTATGCGAGGAAGCTCGCTTCCGCGAGCGTCCCGACTCGCGCGATCCGGTACAACGGCGTCAATCACGCCTTCCTCGACAAGGTCGGAGTCTGGCCCTACGCCGATGCCTGCATCGAGGACATTGCAGAGGTTCTCACGTCACAGGCATGACCCGTGCAGAGTTGGGCACCTACGACGAGTGGGTGTCCTGTCATTTGTAATCCGTCTGATCGGGCCCCCGCTACCCCATTCGCAAGATGAAACGCCCGGTGGCTTCGGCCTCCTGGCGTTTTCTCTATCTGGGTTCTGGCTCTCGAGTTTCGACCGCGATTCAGATCACCCTCTCCGCATGCCGCCCGATGACTCGATCAAGACGGCATCAAGCCCTTCTTCCGGAGACGCTGAGCGAGGAAGAGAGCGGCCGCCACAGTGATCGGAAATGCGACCCACATGAACGCAGCCCCCGACCAATAGAAGAAGCGCTCGAGCGGAGTAGCGCGTTCGATCTCGGGGAACCGGGGCTCGAAATCCTGTGCAGTGTAGAGATGGGTGTAGTCGGAGAAGCGACGCTGCATCGCCGCGATCCAATCGCGGAGTCGGTCGAGGTTTGGACCCTCTTGCAGCACGGCGAGCGGGGGCCCTGGGATCGTCGAGCACATCTGGACGAGACCGAAGAGTTGGAAATCGATCGTGTCGGGTGTCTCGCCGCCGAGAAACGCCGCGCCCGCCCCGAGTCGATCCTGGAAGTACGAGAACTGCTGGGCCAAACGTTCAGGTGCGACTTCGGGCACCCGGCGACTGAACATCGTGATCAGCGTGAAGAAGTAGAAGATCGAGAAAGATCGCCAGAAATGGTTCCACAGGCGTCGCGGAAGCATCGCGTGGCCGTCTCGCGCCTGGCTGAAACGATGCCAGAAAGTCCATGGGGCATCGGCGCGGCGTAACGCGCTACTTCGAAAGATGCCGAGCAGCGCGCGGCGGGCGTCAGGGTCAACGTCCGAGAAACCGAGCTCGACGAGGATTCTCTCCGAGTCCAGTAGCCACGAGCCGGCATCGATTCGGGCGGCCGGCATCAAGATCCCGGAGTTCAGGAAGACAGAGAGCGGCGGAACGGTGACGAGCGTGTGGGCGATCTTCTTCTGGTGAAGGCCGAGGAGCACCGCCTGCACCCATGGCGAATGGTCGTTTCCGTAGACCCGTACGTAGTTCGGCTGCGTGGCCGGCTGGGACGCGTCATGAGGATTCGTCACGCCGGCCAGCCTAGGGAAGCCCCGCCCGCCACCAAAACAGACGGAACGCCCGCTGGCCATAGCTACCGGGCGTTCTTTCGTTTCGAGACCCAACTGGAACACACGGTCCGTCTAATTGGCGTCAGCGCGATTCACGCTCAGTCGAGCGCGGACTTGACGTCGTCGATGACGTCCTCGGCCTTCTTCTGGACCTTCTCGACGGCCTGCTTGAGCTTGCCGACGGATTGGTCGGCCTTCCCGCTGCGCTTCAACTTTTCGTCGCCGGTCAGGGCCCCTACGGCTTCCTTCACGCGTCCCTTTGCTTCATCGGTCTTTCCACTGGCCATGATTCCTTCACCTCCTGTTAGCCCATCGCTGGGTTGGTTCGAACGATCTCTTGTTCAGTTCCTCGGCGTGTACCAGATCGGCGAGGTATAGGCGCGCTCCTGTTGCGTCGCCGGCACATCCTCGAGCAGCGGCAGCTTGAAGTGCACCGCATCGTAGGTCGTCCAGCGTGGGGTCGGGATTTCCAGCACCCGCACGTAGTAGAAGGCGCGCTTCCTCGCGTCGAAGTTCGGGTCCTGCCACCGGGCGCTCAGCATGCTGTCGCCGATGCGATTGCTATAGGTCGCGGTCGTCACGTCCACCGTGTTTCCCACCGGCGTGTCGCAGCTGCCTGCGACGATCCTGCGATCGTCAGCACAAGCGACATCGTAGACCTGTTCCTGGGGATTGCCTTCTTCATCCAGCCAGCCTTTGACGATCTGCACCCGATCGAGGTTTGCGCCATCCGGGTCACGTAGCGCTTGGATCATCAGCCGTGGTGCCTTGCCGGCGGGCGCCGTGTTCAAATCGCCGCCCATCGGCACGCCGCCGTCGTAGCCGATTCTGGCGAAATTCGGACTGTTCACCGCATCTTCAGAGAAGTCCCAGCCGGCAAACACGCGAACGGACAATCGCGTACCGGTGGTGGCAAAGACTTCCTTGCGTTTGAAAGCATCCCACAGCGACTCGCGGGTGTTGTCCTTGGCCCAGGCGCCCGCGAGGCCGGCGGACAGCGATTGGGCGGCGCGCATCGTGATATCGGGCCCGCCCTCTGTCTGAGCAAAGCCGGTGATCCTCTCGTCATAGCGTCCATGAGTGCCCGGCTCAGCTGGCGTGGCTTTGCTGAAGAAGTTGTTGGGCTCGGTGCTGGCGAGTGAGGTGTGGGAGTCGGTCGAACCGATCATGCCGAACTTGAAGGGGTTGGCGCCGAGGCTCTGTTCATACTCGAGGCCCCGCATCAGCGCCGCGCGCGCATACTCGCGCGGCAGCATGTCGGGTGTCTTGGGTTCCGATCCGAAACTGCCCTTGTCCCAGGTACCGAAGTCGGCGAACTCGTCATTGGGGGACAGGCCCGGATGTGCCTCGCCATCGCCCTTGATCTGCGTCACCTCGTACACCGGTTCCCAGCGCATGCGGCGCTCGGCGTAGTCGCGGGTGAGAGGCGTTTTGTCCGTGAGGGTGACGTCGTCGAACATCAGCCCGTTCGAGAGATTGCCGTTGTGTGCGATGGCGAGCAGCTTGCCACCGGTCTTCTGCTCGTACACAGCCATCCATTCCCAGAGTTTTTCCGGATCGGATGTGTCGTAGTTGGACAAGGGAATGATCTGGTCGGCCTTGTCCTTGGCATCACGGAACAGGACGTTGCGATGCAGGTTGCTGCCGCCGGGGCTGGAAGTCCATTCAAATCCGATCATGGCGGTAAACGTGCCCGGATCATTGAACTGTTCGGCCGACGAAGTGATGCGCTCCCAAATCGAACGCGTCAGCGCATCATTGCCCTCGAGCGGATCGATGCCCGATTCCATCCCTTGGCCCCACAATGCGTAGGCCTCGCCGTACTTGTCCGTATACACCAGGTCGCTCATCTGCTTGCCGAACTCGGTCTTTAGCAGCTCAGGATTCTTTTCGGCGATCATCGGCGCCAGGCCGAGATTCTCCGCGTGGTCTGCGACGACCAGGAAATCGAGCGGGCGTTGCAGCTTCGCACGCACGCCGGCACTGGACGTGACTTCCTCGCCACGCGCGAACCGGTAGGCCTCGTCGGGTCCCAGCCGGTTGCCGATAAGTCCCGCGTCGGTCGAAAAGGAGGTATGCAGGTGGGTGTCGCCAAACAACGGTCGCAGCGCGTAGTTCCGTTCCAGGTAGGGTGAGTACTCATCCCTGTCCTGGGCGAGTGACGCATCTTCGTACGCGTTCATCACAGCGGGGACTTCGGCGGCGCTGGCTGACGGCGGAGATTCTTCCGATTCGGCCTGCGATGCCGCGCCGGGCGGTGCTTCGTCGCCGCAGCCGGACAGGATGGCGAGCGCCAACAGGGGCCACGTCCATTTGAATCTCTGCATCGTGATGACCTCGATGATTCCGTTTCACTCCGCAACTGCGACGAAGGTCGAAGAGTCCGTGGCTCGTCCTCGTGACGACGCCTGCGAACGATACCCGGGCTTGCCGTCCATGTTCCCGCACCGTCGCGCCGTTGAAGCGGCAAAACGGATTCGTGAGGTCCGCAAAGCAGTATCGGTTTTCGCAACATCCATGCCAGGTTGCCGACCGTGGAGAGCACGCTGCCCACGCGTCGTCGGATCCCGCGATTGGCCCGCGACAATGAGTCTCAGCATTGTGCGGTTGAGTCACCGCTTCAGGCCACCCTGCCCTCACGTCGCTCCCGCGTTACCAGTCGTAGATCGCTTCCCCATCAATCATGTCGTGTGACGCCCCCTCGCTGCGAGAAGGAATCCTCGCGATGAGGCGATGTCGCTTCGTATACGATTGGTCTGACGCGGGCCCCGCGATCACCTTCGCGAGGTGAGCCGCCCGGAGGCTTCGGCTTCCCGGCGTCCTTCGTTGGAGTTCGGACCAACTCCTGTCGTCGCGCCGTGGGCGGCCGAAATGCCCCGATTCTCGACTGCATCATCATCACGCGTGTTCGCGGCGGCGAGGAACCCAGGAGGAGCAGATTGTTCTGGTGTTTTCCTCGCATCGCGGCTTAGCATGGACAGGTCGGGCCACTCGTCGACGCTGGGTGGGTCCGACGGACGGAGTACGCACCAACCCGAAGGAGGCGCCGCCGTGACCTCGCTACGAACCCTGACGCTCACCGCCCTCACCCTGTCGTTTGGCCTGACCGCCGGCCCGCCTGCCTCTGCGGAACCACTCGCCTATTTGATGGGCGACCTGGCCGACACGGGGCCGAGCACCATCGTCCAGACCGACACGCTCTTCCTCGTCGATCTGGCGACGGGCGAAGCCGAGGTCATCGGTCAGGTGGCGGGCCCCGACTGCATCGGCACCTCGAACGTCTGCCCCAGCATCGGCGGAATCTCCGTCGACCCGCTCACCGGCACGCTCTACGGCGTGGTGGATGTCGGGGATCAACTCATCACGATCGACCCGGATACCGCACTGGCCACGGAGATCGACGTACTCACGTTGGCGGGTACGCCGATCGCGTCGATCTCCGGGTTCGGGCTGACGCACGACGACGCCGGCACGCTCTATTTCGTGTCCAGCACGGGGCATCGTCTCGCCGAACTCGACGCGACCAACGCGTACCTTCACGACATCGCGACCTCGCCCGACGGACCGAATGCGACAAACGTGGCCGACGCCGGCGCGACGCATCTCTATGCGATGGAACGCGTCATCAGCAGCACCTTCCAATTGGTCACCCTCGAGAAGACACCGCCCGGCGATCCACTTCCGATGAATTTCCTGACCGTCATCGGAACGGTCTCGCCAGACCCGACCTCGACACACTTTGGCTTGGACCTGGCCCCCGATGGAACGTTGTGGGGTGCTCAGCGTGGCCCCTCGGACGCTGGCGGAGAACTCTTCAAGCTGAACACGACGACCGCAGCTCTGACCGATGTCACCGAAATCACGGTGCCGGCGTCGAGTCAGGTCGTCGTCCAGCCGACGAGCCTCTCGATCCTGCCCGATGGCTCGCCGGCGTTCGGGACCGGCAACCCCTGGCTCGCCGGCATGCCCAATGGGTCGACCGACGACGGGAACGACGTCGCGCCCGACGAGTCTCCCAGACGTGCGCTGCTGATCGACCTGTCAACGGCCGTCTCCCTCACGTTCTCGGCCACGGGCGGCTCGCACCTGGCGCCCGGCTGTCCTATCCCGGCCACTTTCCCGGCCTGCTCGCCCCCCGACGGCAGCGTGACCGTGGGACCGCACACCGCCAGCGTGAGCGGAGATTCGAACGGCATAGCGAACCTCGTCGCGCCGTACAGCGCACTCGTCGGTGTGTTCCTGGACGACACTCAGCCAGATCTGTCGGCCGCGCCATCCGGGCTCGATTTCTCGATGTCGGGTCTCGGAACCGACTTCGTGTCGCTCTCGCCAGAGCTGAGGCAGCCCTTTTTCATCGGCGACGGGCAGACGAGCGGGATGCAGCAACAGGTCTTCCACGTGCCGTCTGGTGCGACCCGCCTCTACCTCGGTACCCACGACGGGACCGGCTGGTTCAACAACACCGGTCGCCTCGACGTCACGATCGTCGCGAACGAGGCACCCATGGTGCCGATGAGTGGCCTCGTGCAGAGTTGTCTCATCGCAACCGCTCTGCTCGCGCTTGGGTGGAGCATGGTGCGGCGTCGAACACAGGAAGTTTGATCGCCCTCGCTTTCACGAAATGTGCAGACCTCTGGATCGCTGGGCCCATACGATCCGCCCAATGAACTCGAGATAGGGAGAAATTCGATGACCCGTTCAACCAGCCGCGTGGCGGTATTCTTGGGAGTCCTATTCGTGGCCGGCTTGCCCCTGGCGAGCGCTCGCGCGATGGAGGTGGCGACGGGTTCCTTCATCGGGGATGGCACGGCGGTCCGCGCGATCACGGGGATCGGTTTCGCGCCGGAGGTCGTGATCGCGAATTCGGCCGGAGCCGGAAAGACCGCCTTGCTACGGAGCAGCACCATGGCCGGCACCATGGAACTCGCGGCCAACCTGCCCCTCTTAGTGGGATTCATCACGTCGCTGGACGCCGACGGCTTTACCGTGGACGGCAATCCGAAGCTGAATGATGTCGGTGTGGTGACGCATTGGGTCGCTTTCAGCGAGGTCGACGACGGATTCGCGGTGGGGACCTATCTCGGAGATGGAGCGGGCGGCGGCATATCGGTGGACATCAGCGATACCTCGTCGAGTCCGGATTTCCAGGCGAACTACCTGATCCTGCTTCCCGAGAACAGTGAGTTTCCGATCCAGCGATTCGAGGACGGCAGCGACACGTCCTCCTCGTCCCTGGGCTTCACCGGGCCTCTGGTCGTCGGCTCTGATGTCACGGCCCTGACGCCCACGGGCTTTGCGACGACGGGTGGCGCCCGCACTAACGAGTTGAACACCCGTTATCACTACGTCGCCTGGCGCGAGCGTACAGGGACTGAAGTCGGGACCTACGTCGGAAGCGCGGGTCTCACAGTCTCGCTGCCGTTCCTGGCCGATTTCGTGAGCGTCGCGAAGGAGGCATGCTGCCAGCGTTCGAGATATCGCACGGGCGCCCACGACGTCGACGAGAGTTCGTACTACCGAGCGCTTCAGGAGACGGACGATGCGATCAAGACATTCACGCCGAGTGGTTTCGTGATCGGCACCTCAGCGGATACCAGCTCCGCCACGACGCATTTCTTCGTCGCCTTCGAGTCGACGACGGCTGCGCCCGCGGTGCCGGCACTTTCGGCGATCCTCCTCGCGATGCTCGCACTGGTGACGGGAGGTGTCGGCTTCGCCGCGCAGAGAGGTCGAGCCTCGATGAGACAGTCTGATGGTTCGGCCGTCTAGGATCCGTCCCCCGCGACCAACAAACAGAAGCCCCCGGAACACGTCCATTCCGGGGGCTTCTTCGTACTCGACCGTAGTCGGACGTCAGTCCGCGACCGACGCCGGAATCCAGCTGCCGTGGAATCCGCTCGGAACTCGCGGCAGTTCGATCGACGCCACGGGTTCATTGTCCATCGAGGCAGCATCCATGATCACGAATTGGCTGGTGTCCGACGCGGCATCATGCACGAAGGTCATCAGATAACCGTCGTCCTCGGTCCTGGGACTCGCGGACGCTACGAACACCGATTCTCCACTCATGCGGCCGCGACCGAGTTCGATCTCCGAGCGCTCGCCCTTCTCGCGGTCGTACTTCAGGATGGCACCCGAAGTGTTCATCGGATCGTCGGGGTCGGCGTCCAATGCCAGGCCCATCATGTAGCCGAAGCGATGCTTCTGCCCGATCACGCTGTCGGCGACACGCGGAAATTCGGCGGAGCGATCGTCGATCTGCTCTTCCTTGACTTTTCCGCTCTTCATGTCGAGCGTCCATCGCCACAGATCCGGCGAGGGAAAGTCCATCGGCGAGTCCCGCCAGATGTGGCTGAAGCGAGCCACGTCGAACACGATGGTGTCGCCTTCCTCGTAGGAATTCATCGGATGAAAGACATAGCAGGGGTTGATGTCGTACCACTTCACCTGCGCGTCCGTGCCGTCGCGCGGCATGACCCCGAGACGCGCCGGGTAGTCATTGTCCCAACGGATCGGCATCTCACCCTTCAGGGCCATCTCCATGTCGAAGACAGCCGGCAGGTCCATGAAGATGACGTAGTTCTCCGTAATGTTGAAGTCGTGCATCATCGTCGGTCCGCCGACGGTGATGTCCTCTGTCTGCACCAGCTTGCCATCGGCGGAGACCCGCAGGTAGCGGAGATAGGGTTCGATCGCGGCGTATCCGAACGCGAGCAGCTCACCCGTGACGGGGCAGATCTTCGGATGCGCTGTGAAGGAGCCGCCCAACACGCCACCGAAGTCGGTCGCGCCGACGGTCGCGAGATCTCCGTCGAGGACATACGGAAAATGGCCCTCTTCGAGGGCGAGGATCTTCCCGGCGTGGCCGACGACATGTGTATTCGCCTTCGAAGACTTCATGTCCATCATCACGGCGGGATCGAGAATATCGATCGAAGGGTTCGTGATGAAGGGCGTCTGGACGTATCGGTTGCGATACCACTCCGCCTTGCCGTCACGAACGCGTACTCCGTGCACCATGCCATCACCGAAGAAGGGGTGGTCGCTGATGCCGCTCAAGGGGTTCGCGCCATTGCGGACGTATCGCCCGTCGAGTTCCGGCGGAATGGATCCGGTCACCTTCAATTTGGTGAGGGTCTGTTCTTCGGTGACCGGTCGCCCGTTCCCGCGTAGATGGGTCGGGGTGTCTTCGAGCGCAGCTGCCATGATTCGAATCTCCTTCTTGGGCGTTGTGACGTTGGGGCGTTTGGGCGTGCGAGGACTCGATGCTAAACCGCTTCGCAAGATAAATCTACCCGTGGTAATTTGTTCGGATGGCCAGCCCGAAGACATCACCCCGCCCTGTTCGCGTCAGGCCCCGACGACGCGGCCGCCCAGCCGGGCGAACGACCGCAGACGGGGTCATCGCCAGTCGCGAGACCCTCCTCGAGGCCGCCGAGAAGCTCATTCGCGAACAGGGGACGAGCGTGTCACTCGAGGCCATCGCCATCGAGGCGGGTGTCACGAAGCCCACTCTCTACCGGGAAGTGGGCGACAAGGACGCTCTCCTGCATGCGCTCGCCGAGCGGCTCGCCGTGCGCATGACCGAATCGCTCCAGGGTCTGGTCGCGCACGCCTCGGCCCCACGCGATCAGCTTCGAAATCTCGTCGCTGGCTACTTCGATCTCGCCGCTCGCGAGCGGCATCTCTATCTCTTCGTCACCGCCGGCGGATCACGCGACGATCGCGTTCAGCAGTCGCTGCTCCTGGCGGACGGCGCTGCGCGCCAATTGGCGGAGCCGATCGCGGCCTACCGGGCCACGCACGGGGCGGATCCGGCTGTGGCCACCGTCTGGTCGTATGGGTTCCTCGGTGCGCTTCATTTCGCCACGCTCTGGTGGCTCCGCGATCAGGCCAGCGCGCTCGACGTCGTGATCGACCAGACGACGGCCCTGTTGTGGTCGGGCATGGGGCTGGACGACGCAGCCCCCCCAACGAGCGACGGCTGAACCATCGGCCTCGCTCGACGCCTCGCAATGCTCGGTCAGATGCTGTTCAGGCGCGCAAGCCCGCTCGAAATACCGCGTGATCGTCGCAGGCGAGAATCTTCATGAACGGCTGGCTCTTTCTCTCAGATCTCGCGCTCGGTGTGGTCGTTTGATTCGCGAGACTGCCTAAGGATCCTGATTGTGGGAGAGAAGAGCCACCCGACCCGAGCTCTTCTTTGCGTTCGACCGGGGTCGCGCGGAACGGAATTCGAGACGCTCGGGATCAGCATTGGATAGGCTGGGGCGAGGGAGAGTGGTCCAGATGGAGAGAGTTCCCGATCACGCAGATCCAATCCGCCGCCGTCTCGGCGCCGCTGGGTATCTAAGGCGTGGTCTCGACAAGGTCGTACTTCGTCCATTGGGTGTGCGATTCGTGTGGCTTCTTGCGCTCGAGGCCGCCGATCTCCCAATCTCTCTGGCGGACGAGGCGTTCGATGTTCGTTTGCTCCGCGTCGAAGAAGTGGCCCACTTCGCCAGCGACCCGACGAATCAGATGGGCGCTGAGTTCGTCGAGCGAAGTCGTGGCGGATACGATCTCTGCTTCGGCGTCCTCTCCGGCGATCGACTCGCCGGTTATGCATGGTGCGCGCTCGGGTCCGTCGAGGCTGCGCATGCGGCGGGGGCCGACCTCGCCCTGCCCGGTGACACGGCTTACCTCTACAAGGGCTTCACGCATCCCGACTTCCGAGGTCGAGGTCTCTACCCGGCTTGTATGGGCGCCGCACTCTCGGCGTTGCGCGCGAGCGGCATAGAGCGCCTCGTCGCCTTCGTGCATTGGCACAACACGGTGGCGCTGCGCAGCTGCCATCGCGCCGGATACCGGGACCTGGGCCGCATGCTGATCGGGCCGCGCGGACCCCTCTCGGTTCCGGATGCCGTTCGAGCCCTCGGCATCCGCGTCGGCGCAGAAGCCGAGGTCGCGCCGCGGGGCTAGGAGCCGGACCCAAGACTCGTGGGAAGCCCAGGCGCCGATGCATCACCGCTAGCGGCGTTGCGAAATCTTGCTGTAGCCAGCTACAGCTGCGATTCCGCGCCTTGCCAGCGGCGCGCCTCGACGCCTGGGCTTCCCACGAGAGTCTTGGGTCAGGCTCCTAGCGAAGCAGGGATCGGGCTCGGTACGAGCCTCTCGCGACGGTTCGGGCCGTACGCTGGATCAGCTGGCTCCCAGGCGACGCCCTCGCCCAGGAGCGAATTCCGTCGAGAGTCGTGAGGAGAGCGCCGACGGCGGGATCGGCTTGAACGGTGGCCGTCGCCACGTCGCGGGTCTCGTTGCAGGCGCGCAATTTGAAGCGCTGTTCACCGACGCCGAGATCGATGCGCACGATGCCTCGAATCGATGCCTCTCGCGCGACGGCCATCAGGCAGGCCAGACCGGGCGAGAACTTGCCGAGGGACGGATCGTATCCGGGGATCCAATACTGGAGCAGCTGCGGCGTTCGGATTCCGAGATGCGCAGCGGCCAGACGGTCTCCGAAATAGACGGCGGAGAGCACGCCCTCGAAACCATCGCCCTTGGTATCACTGAGCCGCTTGACGAGTGCGCGGGCCCAGGGGAGATCGAGGATGTTGGGCGTCCCGGTCGACTTGCGTTGGGCCGACTTCCACTCGAGCAGCCGTTCGAGAACGGAGGCGTCGCTCGTATGCCACTCGAAACGCATCGGGCCGAGCAGCTTCTCGGCTTTGCGCGATCGACTCTCGATCTGACGCACGAAGCGGGAGCCCGATGCGAGATTCCTCTCTCGGTAGCGATCGAAGCCGTCCGACATGTCGATCAGATGGATCTTCTTCGGCCGGTCCTGGTAGGGCACCAGCGCGACGTCGCCGATCGGTGCGTTGGCCAGTCGAATCGCGCGCAGCCCGACGGCGCTGGCGAAGTCGCGCGGATTCCAGGTTGCGTCGTTCGCGAGGACGGCGCCCGACGCGTCACAGAGTTTGCCGGCGACCGGACGTGCTATGCGAAAGCGGCCTCTCTGGAAGGGAAGGAAACCGCGAACCTCGCCCGCCTCTTCGAGGACGCCAACCTCGATCTTTTCGCGAACGGAACTGGCCGCCGCGACGAACTCCGGATGCAGGAAGGGGCCAACCTCGAGACCACGAGCGACGAGCAGCTCCCGCCAGAGGCCGAGAAGCTGGGGTGAGAGCTGGTCGATGGGGCTCGCGTACATCCGGGTCCAGGCGCTTGGGGGATTTTTGCTGCGCTCACGGGATCTAGCCCGAGGCTGAGCCCCAAGTCAAGCCCATTTCGCGAGCAGATTCGAGGGGTTCGAAAAGCGAGCCTCTCCTTATCGCAGCGGCGCGCCGTCAGCGCCCATGAGGAGGCCTCGCAGCGATCGGGTTCGCTGCTGGCATTCTGCATGCTTATCCGCGCGCTTCGCACCCTCGGCTGCGCAGTGCCGATGAACCTCGTTGTCCGGGGCGACGACCTCATGCGTCGTTTCGTAGGGCGGAATCGTTTTGGAGGCGATGTCCCGCGATGAGCGATCGCGTTGGCTGAATTCGAGGGCGATGCGTCCTGCCGTGAGGCGGCGGGTCGCAGGGCTCGATCGATAGACTCCCGACATCGCAGAGGAGACCGCCGACATGCCGAATCGCCTCGCCCTCCTCTTCCTTTGCTCGTGCGTCGTCCTCGGTCTCACCCTGGCTCCAGGTCTGGGGGCCGCTCGCGAGCCGCTGGTGGTCGTCGTCGCCCAGAATCAGGGAACCGAAACGACCGATTTCATCATTCCCTTTTCGATCCTTTCGCGTGCGGGGGTACGCGTCGAAGCGGTCGCGACCGAGAACGGGCCGGTCCTCCTTCATCCGGGCGACATGACCCTCGATGTCGGGACATCCCTCGCGCAGTTCGACGCGCGTCATCCGGAGGGCGCAGACGTGGTCATCGTGCCTGCGGTCATGGAGCCGGACGACGTCGCCTTGAACAGCTGGATCGAGCGTCAGGCCGGTCACGGAGCGCTCATGATGTCGATCTGTGACGGGGCCTTCGTCCTCGCGCATGCCGGACTGCTCGACGACCGAAAGGCGACGGCGCATTGGTATTCCCGCAAGACGCTGTCCAAGGAGTTTCCGAGGGTCACCTGGGTCGACGATCGTCGGTATGTCGAAGGCGAGTCGCTGATCACGACGACCGGAGTGTCGGCTTCGATCCCGGCCTCGCTTTCACTCGTCGAGCGACTGGCCGGAACCGAGCGAGCGCTCGCCGTCGCGCGAGACCTCGACCAGCTCGACTACGGTCCGCGGCACGATTCGGACGCCTTCGGATTGAAGGCTCGCCATGTGGGAATCGCGGTCTGGAACTGGATGCGATTCTGGCGACATGAGCGCGTCGGCATCGAGATCGAGGACGGCGTCGACGAACTCCGCCTCGCGCTGATGGTCGACGCGCTCGCCCGGACCTGGACATCGCAGCCCAGCCTGCTCTCGAGCACGTCCAGCGTGAAGACGAGAGCCGGACTGATCGTCGAGACCCCTCCGGCGAAGATTCGGCGACGAGAGACCCTTCCAGCGCCGGGTCTGCCCCCGGTCGACGCGACGCTCGAAGCGATCGAAGTCCAATACGGGCGGGCCACTGCGAATTGGGTCGCTCTCCAGCTGGAGTATGCGCGACCCTGATTCGGGTTCAGCCGGGTTGATCGCGCTCGCGCGGCGCGTCTGCGCGCTGGACGTCGACTCGCGCAGATTCTCTGGGATTCAGTCGGTGGCTTCGGGGACTGCGTCGCCGCGCACCCATGCGCGCAGCATGCTGTTCACCGTCTCGGGATCGTCCTGCTGAACCCAGTGCGACGCGTTCGGCAGATATCGAATCGTGAGCTCCTTCACGCGCCGCTCCGTTCCGTACGTCAGTTCCTTGCCGAGCGCGACGTCCTGTTC
>Ga0315338_1002281_pt1 | contig 19660 bp, 21 predicted proteins | sample ASW8metaG_FD_204518 | JGI IMG/M metagenome (GOLD analysis project Ga0315338, IMG submission 204518) | Ammonia-oxidizing marine archaeal communities from Monterey Bay, California, United States - ASW #8 | ecosystem: Environmental > Aquatic > Marine > Coastal | place: USA: California | collected... | reverse complement strand
GTCGTCGCGAACGGATGGGGGCTGCTGGAACTCCGGCCGCAGCAGATGAGTCTTGAAGACATCTTTCTGCAACTGACTACCGATGAAACAGCAGCGGATGAGACCCATCCGGTCACGGTCACGCCGGCGCCCGAAGCCGACGCCGGCGAGGAGGACGGAATCGATGAGTAACATCCTGGCCCTCGCTCAGAAAGAGCTGCGGGCATACTTCGTCTCCCCAATGGCCTATGCGCTCTTCGGATTCTTTGCGCTCCTGTTCGGGTGGTTCTATGTCGCGAACATGAACGTGATGCTGCAGTACAGCATGGGGCAGTTCGGCCAAGGGGGTCCGCAGGTCGTCAATATCAACGAGTTCATGATCCGCCCGCTGTTCGGCAACACGGCGATCATCCTGCTCATGATGCTGCCGTTCCTAACCGCACGCGCGTACGCCGAGGAGAAACGCTCGGGGACGATGGAACTGCTGCTCACATCGCCGATCAGCGATGTTCAGATCATCATCGGTAAGTTCCTCGGAGCGATGGCCCTCTACACGATGATGCTGGGGATCACGCTCGTCCACATCGGGATCCTGTTCTGGTATGGCGACCCGGAATGGGGACCGATCGTCAGCGGGTATCTCGGGCTGCTACTCATGGGCGGCTCGTTCATCTCGGTCGGGCTCACGATTTCCAGCATGACCAAGAGTCAGATGGTCGCCGGCGTCTCCACCTTCGCAGTCCTGCTGCTGTTCTGGATGATCAACTGGGTGAGCGACGGGTCCGGGACCACGGCGGATACGGTGCTCTCCTACCTGTCGATCCTCGAGCACTTGGACGACTTCACCAAGGGTGTCATCGACACCTCGCATGTGACCTACTACGTCAGCCTCATCGCGTTCGGTCTCTTTCTGACCGCGAAATCACTCGACACCGCGCGCTGGAACGGATGACGGCCTGAGGCCCTGGACCCCCGATGCTGAATAGACTCTTTGGTGTGCTTGGATGGCTTGGATCGATATTCGTCTTCGCGGCGGTGGGACTGTGGCTCGTCCGGCCGGAGCTCGAACCGTTGCGGCGAACCTTGGCGTTCGCTGGGCTCGCCTGCATCCTGGCGTACGGGGCCGGACACTGGCGCCAGGCTGCTCGGTCGTTCGACCGGAGGCAGACACGGTATGGCACTCTGGCCGGGGTGGGACTCCTGCTCGGGCTCGTCGTCCTGGTCGCGGTCAACTACCTGCTCGCCCGACAAAACAAGCGGTGGGACCTGACGGCAGCTCAGCAGTATTCACTCTCGGACCAGACCCGACGAGTACTGGACGGCCTCGACTCGCCGGTCCGAATTCTGGTCTTCGCACGCGAGTCTGATTTTCCATTCTACCAGGACCGCCTCGAGGCCTATGCGTATCAGTCAACGCAGGTCAACGTGGACTATATCGATGCGGATCGAGACCCGGTGCTAGCGCGCCAGTATGAGGTCCAGTCCTACGGCACGATCGTGTTCGACTACAACGGCCGAGTGGAGCGTGTCCTCTCCGAGTCAGAGCAAGACCTGACCAACGCCCTGATCAAGGTAGTGGAAGGGGAGCCGCTGACCGTGTACTTCCTGGACGGGCATGGGGAGCGCGACCTAACGGACCCCGAGAGAAACGGCTACTCCACTGTCTCGAACGCACTGGCGCAAGACAACTACCAGGTGAACCCGTTGGTGCTCGCGCAGCGCACGACCGTGCCGGAAGACGCCACTGTCGTCGTCATAGCGGGGCCACAAACCGACCTGCTGCCTGGCGAGGTCGATGCGCTCGGCGCCTACATGGATCGCGGTGGCAAACTGCTCGTGTTGATTGACCCGCCGCCCAACGGCGACGCGCCCACCCCGGTTGGCCTGCTTCGTCTGATCGGTGACTGGGGTTTCGAGGTGGGCACGGATGTGGTGGTCGACGGCAGCGGCATGGGACAAATATTTGGCGCAGACGCCTCGGTCCCGATCGCGGCCGACTACCCGTTCCACCCCATTACCGAGCAGTTCAATCTGCTGACCGCATATCCACTCGCACGGTCCATCAACGCCAGTGCCGTACCGGTGCCCGGGAGGATACCGCAATCGTTCATTGAAACGAGCCCACAGAGCTGGGCCGAGGTGAACCTCGACGAACTGACGGGCGGCGCGGTGGAACTGAACGAAGATGTGGGCGACCGTCCCGGACCGATCGCGATCGGCATGGCGCTGTCGGTGCCGGGCCCAAACCCCGCGTCCTCGAGCGAGGCGGCAGCTCCAGAGGTGGATGGAGCGGACGCCGAGAATCAAGAGGACCCAGGGAGCGACGAGTCGATCAACCCGCCAGAGTCCAGGCTGGCCGTGATCGGCGATTCCGATTTCGCGACGAACGGCATCGTCGGCATCCAGGGAAACCGGGACTTGTTCCTGAACACGGTCAGCTGGTTGGCACAGCAAGAGAACCTGATCGCGATCCGACCGCGAGAACCGGACGACCGGCGGCTCACCCTGACCGCTGACCAGCAGTGGCGAGTGTCCTTGCTCTTGCTCCTCTTCATTCCCGCCGCCGCGCTGAGCGCCGGGGTGTACACCTGGTGGCGGAGGCGTTGATGCGCGGAGTGCGTTCGACGCTCGTACTCTTCGTGCTGGCGGTGGGGCTCGGCGGCTACGCGTACTTCATCGAAGGCGAACGGCCCGCCGCTCCGTCGGAAGCTCCGCTCGACGCCGTCTTCGATTTCGAAGCGGACGAAATCACGACCGCCACAGTCACCGCCGAGAACGGGGACCGTACAGTGGTCGACAAGACGGACGCGCGGTGGCGTCTCGTCGAACCCTTCGAGGGGAACGTCGAGGTGACAGCGGTAGTCGGACTCACGTCGAGCCTCGCGACCCTCGAGATGCAACGTGTGGTAGCAGAGCCAGATGACAACGCGGACCTGGCCACGTTCGGTCTCGACCCGCCACGGATCACCATCGGCGTCACCACCGCAACCGGCGTCGACACCAGCCTGTTGATCGGGGAGCGCACACCGACCGGTGGCGACGTGTATGCGACCCTCGACGGGTCGAATCGGGTGTTTCTCATGTCGGGCTTCCTGGACGACACCTTCAACCAGACCACGTTCGACCTGCGTGACAAAACGATCCTCGACTTCATCAGCGACCAGGTCGAAGGTCTGGAGATCAACGGCGACGAGGTGGCGGTTGAGCTTCGCAAGACCGACAATCGCTGGGCGTTGACCAGCCCCATTGCGGCCCAGGCCGACTTCGGGACAACCGACGGCGTCGTGGGCCGGCTCGGTACTGGTCGGTTCGCCTCCGTAGAGGCGGAAAGCACCGATGACCTGACCCAGTACGGACTCGCGCCGCCGCGACTGAGGGTCGACATGCGTCTCACAGGGTCGACTGCGACCCTACTCGTCGGAAGCGCGGCCGGCCCCGGCCTCATTTACGCGTATGACGAGGCCCGAGAGCTGGTCTTTACGGTCGACGAGACGCTGGTCCGCGAACTGACGCAGAACGCGGAGGCGTATCGTCGGAAGGATCTGTTCGGATTCCGCCCGTTCAACGCGGAATCGCTGTCGATCGAACGCAACGGCGAGACTTGGTCGTTCGAGAAGACCGAGTCAACGGTCGGCGAGACGGAGACCACCGTCTGGCGTCGCAACAGCCCGGACGCGGCGGTGGTTGACACCGTCGCGATGGACGACCTCTTGGCCAAATTGTCAAACCTGCGCGCCGAATCATTCGTCGGATCTCGCGACGGCACCGGCCTGGCGCTACCGATCGCCCGGATACGGGTGAGGTTCAGCGACAGCGCTGACATCTCCAACGACGAGCGTGTGATTGTCGGCCGCCCCGGACCTGATGAGACTGACTCCGACCCCGTGTTCGCGGTCAACGGCGACGAGCCGGGAGCCGCCCGCTTGAATACCCGCGCCTGGGATGACGCCATGGAGGCCCTCGACGCGTTGGCCGCTCCTGACGCGGCGGGCACCCCACGTTAGTGTCGTATCTCAGAAGTTCGTCGGCGCTTGCCCGACGGGGCATCCCGGCACGCGCCAGCCAGCCGCCAACCAGCCTCTGGGGGACGACAGTAGTGGCGTGCCGACCGCTCTCCATCCTTCTCTGCCTGGCTCTCACCGCCTGCGCCTCGACCCGATCACCGCGCTCGATTGGCTCACCCCCAGAGATAGGCACCGGACTTCATCCACTGGCGGCGTCACTCAACGCGTGGCTTGAGACGTCCGAGGCCGACGTGGCTCTGTGGGGTGTCCACGTACGGTCGCTCGATTCGGGCGAGGAGATCTACAACCACGAGGGCGGTCGCCTGCCAGCCTCCACGGTGTAGTACAGGCGATGTGTGTCACCCATGTATCAGGGCCCTACTGAATCACCGGCCAGCGTCGACGGTCGCTGAGAACCGGATCGTCCACACCCGCCTCGGAAAATCCGCGAGCGCGTAGCTGACAGCTGTCGCATCGGCCACACGGCTGCCCGTTCGTTGACGGTACATAGCAGCTGTGGGTCAGCCCGTAGTCGAGCCCGAGGGCGTGGCCCTGTCGGATGATCTCAGCCTTCGACATGTGCACCAGCGGCGCCCGGACCCGAAACGGGGCACCCTCAATCCCGGCCTGTGTCGCAAGCGCGGCCAAGCGCTCGAATGCGGCCACGTACTCAGGGCGACAGTCCGGATACCCAGAATAGTCGAGCGCATTGACCCCTATGACCAGATCGCGAGCGCCGAGGACCTCCGCCCATCCGAGCGCGAGAGACAGGAGGACCGTGTTGCGCGCCGGCACGTAGGTCGATGGAATCCCGACGCGATCAGGTGGCTGGTCGAGCGCCACTTCTCCGTCGCCAGTGAGTGCCGAGCCGCCGAACGCGCCGAGGTCGACCTCGAGCTCCAGGTGGCGCTCGACGGGCAGCGCGTGTGCGACCCGGCGCGCCGCATCCAGCTCACAGGCATGCAACTGCCCGTAACGCACGGTGAGCGCGAACAAGCCGAAGCCCTCGGCCCTCGACAGAGCGGCGGCGGTGTAGGAATCGAGCCCCCCACTCAGGAGGACGACGGCTCGTTTGGACGCGGCCTCGGTCATCGATTCACCGTGCGTGAGCTACACGCCCCTCGTGTCAGAAGCCCACAAGTACTTGTGGAGTTGCACCTGCACCCGCACCGCCAGCTGGTCAGCGAGGACCCACTCGGCCAGGGTGACCGGCGGGAGCACGTCGTGCACCGGTGAGAAGAGCACTGCCGCGCAGCGTTGGTCGAGGCCGTGTCGGAGCGTGACCTCTCGCGCAAACTCGTAGTCGGTTCGGTCGGCGATAACGAATTTGGTCTGGTCGCGAGCCGTGAGTGACGACAGGTTGTCCCAGAGGTTGCGGTCGCACTCTCCGCTGCCTGGGCACTTGACGTCGATGACCTTCACCACCGCCGCCGGAACACGCGTCACGCTCAGATGACCACCGGTTTCCAGCATGACCGTGGTGCCGGAAGCTAGCAGCCGCTCCATCAGGCCATACACCTCTTCCTGTAGCAGCGGCTCCCCTCCGGTGATCTCGACCAGATCGCAGCCGTAGGCGGCAACCTGAGCTACAACCTGTTCCACCTCGAGCTTGTTGCCTTCGTGAAACGCATACGGGGTGTCGCACCACACGCAACGGAGATCACAGGCGGTCAGCCGCACGAACACACAGGGGCGTCCCGCCTGGTCGGACTCACCTTGAATGGAATGGAAGATTTCGTTGACGGTCAACATTCGGCGGTTCCATGTCCATTGTCCGTTCACTTCCCGACCTTGTCCACGCCGATACGAGGACACAACGACGCCAGCCGGCACCGGCCACAGATCGGATAGAGCGGTTTGCAGACGTTCTGTCCCCACGTGACGAGAGACAGATTGATGAGCGGCCACCAGCGGCGGGCGACCGTGCGATAGAGCGCCTGCTCCGTCTCATCAGGGGTGCGGGTCACCACCCACCCCAGCCGGTTCGAGATCCGGTGTACATGGGTGTCGACGCAAATATTGTCTTCGCTGCGCAAGGCGACAATGAGCGTCAGATTAGCGGTTTTCCGACCGACCCCGGGCAGGGCCACCAGTTCTGCCATCGTGGTCGGAACCTGTCCGGCGTGGCGCTCGAGCAGCAACCGGCAGGTGGCCTTCAGGTGGCGGGCCTTGTTGCGGTAGAAACTCACGGGGTAGATCAGTGTCTCGATCGTGTTGAGGCGGAGCCGAGCCATCTTGGCAGGCGTGTCGGCGCGGCCGAAGAGTCGCGTCGACGCTTCAAGCGTCACGGGGTCTCGCGTCTGGGCCGAGAGCAGCGTCGCAATCAGGACCTTGAACGGGTCCGCTTGCTCGTTCTCCGCCATCTTGGCGACCACCGGCTCTTCCATCGCCCGCAGCGCCGCCTTCAGACGTCGCATCACCAGACCGACCTGTCGGCGCGGGGGCGCCGAGGCGGGATCAGAGCGCGCCGGGGCGGTGTTTCGTGCCGTCATCAGCGAAGGTCCAGGCAGAGATCCGTGGGCGGTCGGACGTACGGACTCAATGATGGACCGGCGTCACCGCCGGTCGCCCGGCGAGCACTTCCACCACGTTTCGCACCGCCAGCGCCGCCATCGCGGCGCGCGTCTCTCGGGTCGCACTGCCGATATGGGGCGTTAAACAGACGTTCTCTCGCTGCAGGAGACCTGGATGCACACGTGGCTCCTCCTCAAACACGTCGAGTCCGGCCCCCGCAATCAAACGCTCTTCAAGCGCCCACGACAGCGCTGCCTCGTCCACGATCGGACCGCGCGATGTGTTGATGAGACAGGCCGACCGCTTCATTCGTGCCAGCGTCCGCCGGTTGATCACGTGCCTGGTGGTCTCGGTCAGTGGGAGATGGAGCGACACTACATCGGACGTCAGCAGAAGCTCGTCGAGCGATACGACCGTCTCGTCAGAGGCCGAGTCGCGGTCGGCGCCGGGCTTGGCCGAGAACACGACCTGCATGCCGAATGCGGGTGCGACCGCAGCCACGGCCCGCCCGATGCGACCCGCGCCGACGATGCCGAGCTGCTTGCCCTGAAGCTCGCTCCCCAGCATGAAATCGAATGTCCAGCCGGCCCAACCACCTCGCCGGACGGCTCGGTCGGCCTCGCCGATCCGCCGCGTGACCGAGAGAATCAACGCCCACGTCAACTCGGCGGTCGCGCCCGTGAGGATATCCCGGGTGTTGGTGACGACGATGCCGCGCGCGACCGCCGCTCCCACGTCGATGTTGTCAAAGCCGACGGCCACGGTGGCGATCACGCGTAGCGAGTCACCCGCTGCGATGGTGGCAGCATCAATGCGGTCGTTAAACATGCAGATGAGTCCCTGTTTCCCACGCAGCCGGGCACACACCTCCTCATGTGGTAATTCGTCGGTCCCTGGGTGCAGATCGACCAGGCATGACGGCGCGAGCTGGTCGAGGACCGCTGAGGGAATCCGGCGCGTGACCAGAACAGCTGGCTTGGTCTCGGTCATGGCGATGGGACGGGTCGGCGGGCCAGCGTCGGGGTGTGTCAATCACCCGCACCGGATGGATCGACGATGCCCACGATGGCCGCGTCCACCGGCGCGGCACGCCGCCCGAGTGCGCTCCCGGCCGCGCGCCCCTCGAGCACGAGCAGCACCAATTCACCGATACCGGCACCAACCGCGTCGATCGCCAACTGTGCAGCGCCCGTGGGTTCGCCCGCCTGGTCCACAGGACGGGCCAGTAACAGCTTCGCCCCCTCGAGTTTGGGGTTCTTGCGGGTCGCGACGACCATGCCGACGATGCGCGCCAATCGCATCAGCTCTGGTCCTTCACAGGGTCGCGGCTGGACCGACGGCGGGGCCTGCGGCGCGGAGGTCTGGAGCCGCTCGCATCCGAACTCCACTGGTCGCAGATGCCGATGACGCTCGCGTCGGTGGGTACCGCGGCCGGAAGGAACGGGAACGAGGCCTCGCGCCCGCGGACGAAGAACACCTCCTCACCGCGACCCGCGCCGACCGAGTCTACGGCCACCAACGGGACGCCAACCGTCTCGCGCTCAGGTGATAACGGCTGCAACACCAGGAGCGTGCGCCCGGCCAGGCCTGGGTCCTTGGTCGTGGCGACGACGGTACCAATTACTCGAGCCAAGTGCATGGGGTGGGCTCAGGGCGCCTCGTTGGTCGAGACCACATCAACGATGCCGATGATCGCCGCATCGATCGGGCGATCGGCCTGGCCAGCCGCCATTCTCGCGGAACTCCCGCTCACCACCAGCACTGTTTCCGCCGCGCCAGCATCCACCGTATCAACGGCAACGATCGGGCCACCCCGGGCCTCGCCGTCCGGTAGAACGGGCTGGACTAGCAACAGCGTACTCCCGACCAGCCGCTCGTCCTTACGAGTGGCAACGATGGTGCCCACGACTTTGCCTAGAATCATGGCGGATCACGTCTCTCACTGATTCGTGGGTCAGGTCCCGGCGCGTGCCACTCGGAGACGTCGAAGGAGCCCGGCGGGCAAGTATGACGGACGCTGCGGTTGGTCGAAAACGACGAGTCTGACGGTGTCACTTGCCGGCGCTCTTGCCGATGGGTAGCACGTCTTCGAGATCGGCGTGGGGACGCGGAATGACATGGACGGAGACCAGTTCGCCGACTCGCCGCGCTGCCGCCGCGCCCGCATCAGTCGCCGCCTTCACGGCCGCCACCTCACCTCGCACGATGGTCGTCACGAACCCCGCACCGATCTTCTCCCAACCGATCAGCGTGACGTTGGCGGCCTTTACCATGGCATCTGACGCTTCGATCATCGCGACAAGCCCCTTAGTCTCCACCATACCGAGCGCCTCGCCCATGATCTACCTCCTCTGGTATTCCGCACACCCACCACGCAACAGCATTCCCGTCCAAGACACTAACGGAACTGGTTGACAGCGTCCGCAATCAACGCCGTCAGTTCGCGGTATGTTAGTCGAACTTCATCATCCAGACCTAGCGCCGCGGCATTCGACCCCGGCGCCGGGGTCACCAAGCGAGCATCGGGACTCGACGGCGCGTCCACGGCCTGGCAACTGACCTCGTCCCCGGCCTCCTGATCCGGTGGGCACAACGGCGCCGGCGCCGCAATCCCATATCGATCGCGCAGGCTCTGGAGACGATTCACCTCTTCACGTGAGAGCACGCGCTCTCCGCCCAGTTGCCTTGCCACCAGACTGATACGGGCGAAATGCTCGACCGTCTCCATCTTGTAGTAGGCCGCGAACAACTCCTGCGCCACGGTCAATGCCCCATGATTGGCCAGCAGCAATCCGTCGTGGGCACTGATGTAGTGCCGCACGGCCTCGGCCAGCTCCGCCGTCGAAGGTGTCCCATAGTCGGCGATCGGAATGCTCCCGAGCGTGGTGACCACTTCGGCCAGAACCGCTCGGTCCAGCGGAATCCCAGCCACCGCGAACCCCGTTGCCGTGGGTGGGTGCGCATGCACGACGGCGTTGATCTCCGGTCTGTGTTCATAGACCGCCAGATGCATCAGGATCTCGGACGAGGCCTCGCGATCACCGGTCAGCTTCCGGCCGGCCAAGTCGGTCGTGACCATCATGTCCGGGGTCATGAACCCCTTCGACACGCCGGTGGGCGTCATCAGCAGCCGGTCGTCGTCGAGCCGGACGCTGATATTGCCATCGTTCGACGCCACGAACCCACGGGCGTAGATACGTCGACCCACCTCGACGATGTCAGCCCGAAGACTTTCCTCGACCTGCATCATGCGCCTTTGGCGGCTGCGCGTTGCCCCTGCTGAAAGCCGGCCCGGCAATCTTCAGAGCAGAAGTGGTGGGTTTCACCCTTGTGCCGCAGGGTGATGGCCCGGCTCCGATCAATATAGGTGCCACAGGCCGGATCGCGCACCAGCGAGACCGCCTTGGTGGGCGGTACCTGAGGTCGGGTCGTCGCGCCCTGGGCGAGTCCAGCCAGAAACGTCCAAACCAGTCGCAGCAGGACCACCGTGATGAGAAACCGGATCAGCCAACCTAACACCATCGGTGGCTCAGTCTGCTAGTGAACCGCACGGAGACTCTCGAGCGCCTCGGTCGCCGCGAGCGCCTCGGCACTGCCCGGAGCCACACGCAGGACCTCTTCCCAGGCGGCCATGGCGCCGTCAAGGTCACGATTGCCGAACGCGCGAACCATGCCGAGACTGAGAAACGTCTTTGGGTGCGCCGGATCTATCTCGAGTGACCGATCAAACTGGGCGAGCGCGCGTTCGGTGTCCTCCAGGTAGTAGTAGGCCAGGGCCAGGTCGGTGCTGACGTCGACCTCGTCGGGCTCCAACTCCAGCACCGCTTCATACCAGGGGAGCGCTTCCTCGAACCGTTGGGCATAGAAATAGAGGTTGCCGAGGTCCACCCGGACTTGGGTGTCGGCCGGTGATTGTTCGGCAGCCTGACGCAACTCTGCGGCCCGGATTTCGTCGACCGGCGGCACCGTCGGCACGGTGGGCCCCGATTCCACCGACGACGACACGTCGGCGACGGTCACCGGCTCGACCGGGCGCTGGGACAAGACGACCCACCCCATCAACCCGCACGCGATCCCAAGCGAGACGACGAGCGGAAACGGTTCAATACGTGTCATGGCGGTACCGGAGTTTGACTCTGCGCTCTCGTCGATCATAGCAGTCTGTGGCAGTCCTGCCGCCGCGGCTATCACCCCGCGACGCGGGCTCGGGCCGAACGCGACCAGCCCTAGTGTCGGGCGTGTGGCGACACCGCGGCTCGTCGTGACAGCGCGACGTCAGCGTACGAGTGCGATCATGTCCCGTACCGCTCGTTCCAGGCCAACCAACACCGCCCGGGAGATGATGCTATGGCCAATGTTGAGTTCGACGATCTCGGGGATGGCGGCTACCAGCCCAACGTTGACATACGTCAGGCCGTGACCACCCAGCACTTCAAGTCCGTCGGTGCGTGCCTGCCGCGCGGCTTGCTGGATCTTGACGATCTCCCCGGCTCGCCGCGAGACGGACGCGGCGGCATACGGCCCAGTATTGATTTCGATCGCGGTGGCGCCGGTCGGCCCGGCCAGCGACACCTGGTCGGGGTCGGCGTCGATGAACAGGCTTGCGGGGATCCCCGCGTCCTGCAACCGACGCACAGCCGCACTGATGGCGGTCTGGTTCGCCGACACGTCGAGTCCGCCGGTCGTCGTCACTTCGCCCGGCTCTTCCGGCACCAGGGTCACCTGGTCCGGCTTGAGGGACGATGCCATGATCATCATCTCGTCGGTGGCCGCCATTTCCACATTCAGCCGGGTCGACACCACATCACGCAACATCCGCAGGTCGCGATCCTGCATGTGACGGCGGTCGCCTCGTAGATGGACGGTGATACCGTCAGCGCCGGCCAGCTCTGCCAGGGCGGCCGCGGTAACCGGCTCCGGTTCCCGCGCCCGCCGCGCCTGGCGGACGGTCGCTACGTGGTCGATGTTGACAGCCAGACGCATCATTCGTGCAGCACCCTATGGCCTCACTCCCAGGTCGGCGTGCACCTGTCCCGCGATGCCCTCGGCCAAGCGTTGAATCGTCGCCTGATCCGGCCCCTCGATCATGACTCGCAGTAACGGTTCGGTACCGGAGTAACGCACCAGCACGCGTCCCGCACCGGCCAGTTGCCGCTCCGCCGCGGCGACTAGCCGTGACACCTCCGGGACGTTGGCCAACGGAATCCGCTCGCGCACCTGAACATTCAGCAACACCTGCGGCGACGACACCAGATCGGAGGCCAGCTCAGCCAGATCGCGCCCCGTCTCGATGACCGCCCGCAGGACCAGGAGTGCGGTCGCCAACCCGTCGCCAGTCGGCAGATGGTCGGCGACAATGATGTGTCCTGACTGCTCCCCTCCCAACGCCAGTCCTCGGGTCGCCATCTCGCTCCACACGGCGCGGTCGCCGACCGCACACCGATACATCTCGATGTCGTCGGCGCGCAACGCGTGCTCGAGGCCGATATTGCTCATGACGGTCGCCACGACCCCGCGATGCCGAAGACGACCGGCGGCAGCGAGTCGCCGCGCCGCGATCAGCAACACCGCGTCCCCATCAATAACCGCGCCGCGATGGTCCACGAACACAACCCGGTCGCCGTCCCCGTCAAACGCCGCGCCAAGGCGGCATCCCTGTTCAACCGCCGCCCGCGCCACGCCCTCCGGATGAGTGGAGCCGCACTCGAAGTTGATGTTGCGACCGTCCGGACGATCGTGCATCACTATCAGATCGAACCCCACATCGCGACACAGCTGCGGCGCGATCCGGCTGGTGGCGCCGTTGGCGCAATCGATGATCAGCCGGAAATCTGCCGGCACCGTGACCCCGTCGAACAAGCGTCTGGTGTGTATCAGGTAACCGTCGACGAGACCGGCCGTCTCGCCGGGCCGCGTGACCAGTGAAGGCGGCATCGATCCCGCGTCGTCGACCATGAATGCGGCGAGACGGGCCTCGACCGCGTCGTCCGCCTTCTCGCCGGAGCGCGTGAACACCTTGACGCCGTTGTCCTGGAACGGGTTGTGTGACGCAGATATGACGATGCCCGCGTGGAAACCGCCCTCGCGGGTCACGTGCGCGACAGCCGGAGTCGACAGCACTCCGGCATCGGTGACCTCCGCTCCCGCGCCGATCAAACCACGCACCAGGTGGGTCGCGACCCATGGGCCTGACTCGCGCGTATCCCGGCCAATGCACACGCGGATCGGGGGGTCGTCGCCACCAAGCGTGCGAGCGATTGCCGTGCCCAGCCGCACGAGGGTACGCTCGTCGAGCGGCGGCGCGCCGGGCCTACCGCGAACCCCGTCGGTTCCGAACAATTCGGTGTGCATGGTTGGACGTCGCGTTTACTGCAAGGTCACTTGCACCACCGTGGGCTCGACGGTGACGGCATCAAACGCCCTATGCGGGTCGATCGTGACCGCCAGATTGTAGACGCCGGCCCCGTGGCCGGCAAGATCCAGATACGCCGTGACGTCCTCGCCATCGAGTTCGCGCATCAGCTCCGGCGGGCCGAACACCGTCACGGTGACCGATGCCGGCGTCGCCGCCCAGGCCAGCCCGTCGGCCGCGTTTCGGGTCTGCAGCGGGACGTCCTCGAGGGTCCGCTGAACAGGCTCTCTCACGATGTCCACGGTCACTCGTGCGGTTTGCGGCGTGGCAAGACGCAGGTGCGGATCATCCACACCCACGGTTACAGTTGATGTGACCGGTACCGCCGTGCCGGTCACGTCGAGTGACTCCGTGATGACATGAGTCAACTCGCCCAGGCGGCTCAGCGGCCCGACGACCTCGACCATGGCTGGATCGGCCGTCACCGCCCCCACGACGAACCCACTGGCCGGCTCACCTTCGACGACCGGGACCACGGGAACCAGCTTGGGAAGACCTTGTACATCCAGCCGCAACGACACGGTCGACGGAATGACTTGGGTCACTTCCACCCCAAGCGGTACCTGCACCAACCCATCCGTCATGTCGAAAAGTCGTGTGCCCGGTCGCGACGAACCCAGAGGGATGACCGCCGCGACGTCACCGGCCTCCAGGCGCCGCAGGACGCCCGACGAGCCACGCACACGGACCTCGACGGTGTCAGGCGCGTCGCCCAGGATCTCGACGGCCCCCGGCAGGTTCTCAAATTCCAGTGGGATGCGAAACCCCCGCTCCACGACCGGATCTCCGGCCACGGCCAGCCGCAGCAACACGGCCAGCGCCACCGCGAGCGCTTTCAACCCGAGACCGCGCGCAAACGGGTGCGCCATCAGGAAACAAGTCCCTTCGCGTCACGACTGGTCTCCGCGGGCTTGCGGTCCAACATCAACGCCTCAAGGCGATAGCGAAGCTGGTCGGCCTCCAGGTCATGCTCCATCTTCCCATTCAGAACGAGCGACAGCCGACCCGTCTCTTCCGACACCACCAGCACAATCGCGTCGGTCTCCTCGCTGAGCCCGATCGCCGCACGGTGCCGCGTGCCGAGGTCCTTGCTCACCCGTGGATTCACCGTCAGCGGGAGGAAACAAGCGGCCGCCGCCACTCGATCTTGCTGGATGACCACGGCTCCGTCGTGCATGGGTGAGCTCGGTCTGAACACGGTCACCAGCAGGTCGTAGCTGACCGTGGCGTCGAGAGGAATTCCGCTCTCGACGTAGTTGCGCAGCCCGATGTCTCGCTCGATAGCGACAATCGCCCCGATTCGTTGGTCGGCCAGCATCTGGAGCGCGACCACCACCTCTTCGAGCGTCTCGTCGGTGGTCTCCGGCCGGCTGAGGTATCGGAAGAACGGCGCGCGCCCGAAATGGACGAGCGCGCGACGGATGTCACTCTGGAAGATGACGATGGCAGCGAACACGATGTAGCCGAACATGTCGCGGATCAGCCAGTGCGTGGTCTGCAGTGGTGTGAACTGCGACGCGTAGTACAGTCCGATGATCAGACCACCGCCGACAAAAATCTGCGCCGCGTGGGTACGCCGAACCACCTTCAACAGCTCATAGATCAAGACAGAGACGATGGCGATATCAAGCAGCCCCCACAAACCGACCCGGTCCAGCGCCAGGGTGTCGGTCAGCGTCTCGGTCATGACGCCGCTCTTTTCCGCGCGGCGTCAGTTGCTGACCGACGTGCCAGGATTCGGTCGACCACCCGAACCACCCGCACCAGCTCGGCCACTTGATGCACCCTTACGATGTGCGCCCCTTCGAGGACCGCCGCGGTGACGGCAGCCGCGGTTTCCCATTCACACTCCGTCGGCCCCGCGTCGTCCTCGGCCGCCAGGAACGATTTCCGCGATGGTCCGACCAGAATCGGTCGATCCAGGGAGACCAGTTCACCGACCGACGCCAGCGCCTCGTAACTGTGCTCGGCGCGTTTGGCGAATCCCAGACCAGGGTCTACGATGATCCGAGACCGCCCCACTCCCGAGTCGACCGCGACGGCGATCAGGTCCGCAAGCTCGGCAACGACCTCGCGGCCGACGTCGGCATATTCAGCGTTCCGGTACATCTCGAGCGAACGTCCTCGGTTGTGCATCAAGACCAACGCGGCGCCCCGTGAGGCGACCACCTCCGCCAATTCTGGTTCGTACAACAATCCCGACACGTCGTTCACAATCGTAGCGCCGAGATCGAGCGCCGCCTGCGCGACCCGCACCTTGTAGGTGTCGATCGACACTGGCGCCCCGACCTGCCCCATGAGTCCCCGGAGCACCGGCACGACTCGCGCCAACTCCTCATCGTCCGATAGCGCCGCCGCGCCGGGGCGTGTCGACTCGCCGCCAACATCCAGCACGTCTGCTCCGGCAGCCTCCATCTGCAGCGCGTGGGCCACGGCGCGACCCGGGTCGAAGCACAGCCCCCCATCCGAGAACGAGTCGGGCGTCACGTTGACGATGCCCATGACCAGTGTCCGGCCCCCCAGTTGGAGCGGGGCAGCACCGGGCAGCGGCACGGCGTAGCGACGCCTACGGATCATGACGTTCCAGACACAGTCGCGCCGCGACCGATCCTCACGACCAGCCGGCAAATTGCCGGATCTGGGAGACAGGAGTGTGCAAAGACGACACACCCCCGACTGACCCGCGGTGCCGCGGGAGTGGGGAACCGGTGACAGCACGCCGCGCCGGGCCGGCGCGGCGTTGTGAGCATTATTCCTGTGGCAACGGCTTCCCGAGCGGCGGCACGACCGGTGGGTGTTCCGTCTCAGGGATGGTGGACTGATCCAGCTGATCTGACGCGGCCGGGAGAGCGTCGAGCGGTTGCCCGGAGACGATCTGTTTAACCTGCCCCCCGGAGAGCACCTCTCGAGTCAGCAACTCTTCGGCAATCTGGAGCAGTTCACTCTTCTTGCCCTCAAGAATGGCACGGGCACGATCGTAGTTCTCCGTCACGATCCGCTTGATCTCTTGATCGATCTGGTTTGCCGTCTCTTCGCTATAGTCCTTGTGCTGCGCCAAGTCGCGGCCGAGGAACACTTCCTCCTCCTTGCGACCGAAGGTCAACGGACCGATGGCCTCACTCATGCCCCAGTCGCAGACCATCTTACGTGCAAGCTCGGTCACTCGGTCGAGGTCGTTGCCCGCACCGGTCGTGACGACCGTGTTGGTAATCTCCTCGGCAATCCGGCCACCGAGCAACACCGCCAACTGGTCGTTCAAGTACGGAGTCGCATAGTTGTGCTTGTCGTCGAGCGGCAGCTGCATGGTGACCCCGAGCGCCATACCCCTGGGAATGATCGTGACCTTGTGCACCGGATCGGAATGCTCAAGCACCACGCCCAGCAACGCGTGGCCCGCCTCGTGCACCGCCGTCACCTGTTTCTCTTCGTCGCTGATAATCATCGACCGCCGCTCAGACCCCATCATCACCTTGTCCTTGGCGAATTCGAAATCCTGCATCATGACGGTCTTCTGGTTGTACCGCGCCGCGTTGAGGGCTGCCTCGTTCACGAGGTTGGCAATGTCAGCGCCACACATTCCTGACGTACCCCGCGCCAACACATGAATGTCGACGTCGTCGAACAGGGGAATCTTCCGGGTGTGCACGGCCAGAATACCCTCCCGTCCCCGCACATCGGGACGACTGACGACGATCCGGCGGTCGAACCGACCAGGGCGCAGCAGCGCGGGGTCGAGCACATCGGGACGGTTCGTGGCCGACACCAGGATGACGCCCTCGTTTGATTCGAATCCGTCCATCTCCACCAAGAGTTGGTTCAATGTCTGTTCGCGCTCGTCGTGTCCGCCACCAAGACCAGCGCCACGATGACGACCCACCGCGTCGATCTCATCGATGAACACGATGCACGGCGCATTCTTCTTCCCCTGTTCAAACAGATCGCGGACCCGGGACGCACCGACACCGACGAACATCTCCACGAAGTCAGAACCGCTGATCGAGAAGAACGGCACGCTCGCTTCACCCGCAACGGCCCGGGCCAACAAGGTCTTTCCGGTCCCGGGAGGGCCCATCAACAGGACGCCTTTCGGGATTCGTCCGCCAAGTTTCTGGTATTTCTGCGGTTCTTTGAGGAAATCGATGATCTCTTGGAGGTCCTCTTTCGGTTCCTCGACCCCGGCGACGTCCTTGAATGTGACCTTCTTCTGAGTGCTCGATGAGAGCTTGGCTCGGCTCTTGCCGAAGGAAAGCGCCTTATTACCACCGCTCTGCATCTGCCGCATGAAAAACACCCAGAAACCCACAATCAGCAGCAGTGGCGCCCACGAGTAAAATAGCGTCGCCCACGGGCTCGCGGTGGCCGCCGTGGCCACCACCACGATGTCGCGCTCGATCAACTTGTTGCCCAACCCATCGTATTGTGGCGGCGCGTAGGTGCTGAACCGCTCGCCACTCGAGTCTGTGGCGACAATCTCGTTTCCGGTCAGCTCTACCCGGTCAACCACACCAGTGTCCACCCACCGGATGAACTCGCTGAAGTCCACCGGGGTGTCGCCGGTCCGGAACTGGGACGAGAGGCTCCAGACGAGAACCACTGCGACCACCAGAACCATCCAGAACAGCAGACTGCGCGTCGTCGAGTTCACAACTTATCTCCCAAAGGTCCGACCTTCAAGATTACCATGCTTGTTGTTGCCCCTGTGATCCGGAAATCGTCGCTCAGCCCCAGCCCGACAACCCATATGACGCGGTCCCGGTGATCGAGGACCACCGGGACCCGATGACGGTCTGCTCGACCAATTTTCCGGTCCACGAACAGATCTTGCAATTTTTTCCTGTGCCCGTTGAGCCCGAGTGGGCGAAACCGATCACCCTCGCGCCAATTGCGCACGCAGAGCCGACGGGCCTCAACGTCCACGCCTACCGCCCACTCGCCGGCGTCGCCGTCATCGATCATGCCCAGGAGCAGACGACCCGGTCGCTGAGCGTCGTGGCACTCAGCGCTCATGGTGACGCCCGCTTCCGGCACCGCGACTTCACCCGGCACGTCGAGTTGATACTCGAACGGCTCACACGCAGACGACGCGGTCCCGCGCCCGGCTCGAGCCGTCAGGTGAATCACATTGCCCCGCCGCTCCGCGCGGCACCCGGGCAGGTCGAGAGAGGGCAGCAAGCCGGCGGCCATCCCCCGCAGCCGCTCGACCTGGTCGAACCCACACCCTCGGTCAGACACGTCAGCGAGCAGACCACGAACCACTCGCCTTGCCAGCGCCGGATGCAACGACGTCAAGCCTTTCGCGTCGACCTCGATAGCCCCCTCATCACTCTTGACGAGAGTCGCGCGCGATTCGTTTGCGACCTGGTCGAGCCACTCGTCGTCGGCCCGCGCGATCTCCGCCTCTCGAGCCAGAGTCTCGACCACCCGAGGCGCGTACCGACGCAGGTGCGGCAACAGATCGTGCCGGACGCGATTTCGCGACACCCGCTCATCCAAGTTCGACGAATCCTCTCGAAACGACACGCCTTGCGCCGCGAGATACTCGCGCAACTCGACCCGCCGCACCTGCAACAGCGGCCGGACAACCCGGTCGAGGACCGGCCGCATCGCGGAGAGACCGGCTGCGCCGGCGCCCCGCAACAACCGCAGCAAGTAGGTTTCTGCCTGGTCGTCGATGGTATGACCAAGCGCGATGTGCGTGGCGCCGAGACTCTGGGAGGCCCGGTCGAAGAACCCATGCCGCGCCTGGTGACCGGCGGTTTCGATGGAGATCCCTTCCGCCTGTGCCAACGCCGCGATATCGGTCACTTCGATGAGGCACGGCAACCCGAAGCGGTTCGCCAGATCCTGACAGAAGCGAGCGTCTGCGTCCGAGGCCACCCCCCGCAGCTGGTGGTTGAGATGCGCCATCCCGACCACGTCGAACGCCCGCCGCTGGCTCAGCTCGGAGAGCAGACACCACAAGGCGACCGAATCGCCGCCACCGGACACGGCAACCAGCACTCGCGCCCCGTCCGGAATCAACGCCTGATGGCTCAGGAACGCCGATACCCTCGCAACCAGTTGGGTCATCTGCTTAGACGGGGCTACGCCCCGAACCCCCAGCATTGTCGCGCGAGGCCGCCCTGCCGGGGACACGGCCAACAGAGGATTGAAACGTGACACCGGCGGGTCGTGGTCGGGGTTCAGGTGACTGCGTACGAACCCCGACCACTCCCGCGGTGCGGACAATGGTGCCGGTGCAGGGACTTGAACCCCGGACGCCGCGGATATGAGCCGCGTGCTCTAACCAGCTGAGCTACACCGGCGTGCTAACGAAGCGACTCCTCTGGGCGCACGGACCGACGTCGGCGCAACATCACCAGGCAACGCTTCTCGTGGACTGTGGGCTCGTGTAAGAACAGCTTCCCCTTTTGCGCCTCGACGCCCTAAAAGGCGAAGCCGTTCTTAAGCAAACCCTAGATCGGCGCGATCGAACCGCCACTCAAGGCCCGTCGAGCCGATGGTCACGACGTCATTGTATCAACTCTGGCACCCGGGAGCAGGAGAGGCCGCCTCCGGCGTCATAGAAGCAGCATGGCGTCTCCATAGCTGTAGAACCGATAGCCACGCCGCACCGCCGCGGCATAGGCATCCAGCACCCGTTCCCGACCCCCGAGGGCGCTCACCAGCATGAGCAGCGATGAGCGAGGCAGATGAAAATTGGTAAACAGCGCCCCGACGACCTGGACCGGCACCCCTGGATATAGATAGA
>Ga0315338_1002280_pt1 | contig 19662 bp, 34 predicted proteins | sample ASW8metaG_FD_204518 | JGI IMG/M metagenome (GOLD analysis project Ga0315338, IMG submission 204518) | Ammonia-oxidizing marine archaeal communities from Monterey Bay, California, United States - ASW #8 | ecosystem: Environmental > Aquatic > Marine > Coastal | place: USA: California | collected... | reverse complement strand
GTGAAGACCCACTTGTATGGATCGTTCTCGCGATCCGAAAGGCCGTATCCCCGCAACGCAACCGGGGAAGTCGAAGGGTTGAACAGCTCGATCCAGTCATGATGCTTGTGATAGGGGCGCTCGAACGCACTGTAGTTCGCCGCCATGATCTCGTTCAGGATCACCTGTCCGCTCGACGGGCGCGACATGCCGACAACAAGGGAGATCACAATGGAAGCAACGGCAACCCGTACCGACGACTTCGCAACGACACCGAGAGCTCGGCTTTTCATGCGGCAGAGGTCCTCGCGGCAGTGCCGGGGCCAGCACTACTCGGGAGCGTCGGACGTGGGCTCTACTCCTTGGACTTCCAGAATGATCTGAATCGTGTCACCGACGAGCTTTGCCTCCATCCCAACAATGCGATTGTACCGCATTCCAAAGTCTTCGCGTCGAATAGTCGTCATTGCGCTGAAGGCGCGCCGGTTGTGACCTTCGAGATCGGTTATGGTGCCGCTGTTCCCCGAACGGCTTCGATGAGGTAAGGCGGGATCGAATGCGTCTTCCCTACGTTGGCCCCGAAATCACCCTTAAACGGTTGTACTACATCTCGATAAAGAGTCGGTTTACTGTCGGGGCTCGAACGAAATAGATGATTGTGATGAATGGGAATCCGCTTTAGACGACCTTGGGGACTCGACTGTGGAGCCCGAGCAGCTTTATTCCCAGAAGGCAGGATTCAATGCAGCATGATTTTCAAATTCGGCAAGAGGACTCTCCCTCGGCGCACGATACGGCTTACGTTCGTACGCGTTTTCGAGAGTTCAACGATCAGCAGAGCGGGATCTTTCCCTCCAAGGATCTACATTTCTTTGCGCGAGCGCCGGATCAGCAGATCATCGGCGGTCTGTTCGGTGACATCTCATGGGGTTGGCTGCACATCGGTACTTTGTGGGTAGACGAAGGCTACCGACGGGACGGTGTTGGAACCGCTCTAATGGACCGCGCTGAGGCAGAGGCCATCGCGATGGGAGTGCAGCAGGCTTACTTGGAGACGACCGATTTTCAGGCCTTTGGATTTTACGAGAAGCGCGGATATCAGGTGTTTGCACAGCTGGATAACCAACCGCCCGGGCACGCCTGCTACTACATGAAGAAGACCCACCTGGACTCTGACCAGTTTCGCAAGTGATGGTCCGATTCCTCGGCAACCGTCCCGGGCGACAAAACGTCCGAAACCGTCTATTCTTTCGGGAGTGGAGAACGCACTTTTTTCCTGGAGGTAATCGTGCCCCGTTTCAAAAGCTTACCGTTGATGCTGGCCTTGTTTCTCGTCGCGATTGTCTTCGGCTGTGCGCAGGACTCACCTCAGCCGGCGGGCGAGCAATCCTCCTCAGGATCTCAGCTTCAGTCTGCTCGGATTGTCTACTACGCCATCCCCGGATGACCCTTCTGTGCCAAAATCACGACCATCGTGAATGGTCTCGCGACAGAGCATAGTGGCCTCCTTACTGTAGACGTCTTCGACGCGGGCACGCCCGAGAGCAAGACCGCCATAGCCGGCTACGGCTTCGACAACCACGGAATCGTGATGTTCGATGCCAAAGGCGGTGTCCAGAAAACGATGAATGGGCACGAATGGACCGAGGCCCAGGTCCGATCGGCTCTGCAGGACGTCATGGGAGGCAGTTAGGGCTGATCTGAGGTAGGGATCAGAGAACGTCGATCCGCAGCAGGGTTTCCGTCAACTCGACGATTTGGAATGACACCGGCTCAACACCCTCTGCGGAAAAGTGAATTGTCTTGCCGTCAATCCGCCACAATCCGCTCACGAAATAATGTCGGTCCGTCGGATGCAGCACGAGCCATTCGCAGGTTCCGTCCCGATTCATGGTGAACTGATTGCGGTACCGGGCAGCCGGGAGCTTCCAGTCCGAAGGACGGTACACTTCGAAGCTCCCGCCCGGCTCTTCCTCTTCATACGATCGTTCCCAACCCTGGAAGAACTCCGGCTGAAAAAAGCCCGTTGGAGCCGTCGCCTGTTGCGGGGTGCAACCCAAAGTCGTGGAAATCGCGAGCACGACCAATATCAGAGGTTTGATCTTCATCTTCATGATTCTGGATTGTATTCGATCCGGTGCGCCCGAGCAAACTGCACGAGCCACTCTTCCGGTTCCGGGGACTTCCTCCCCAGGGTCTCTCAGCTCGGGTAACTAAGATCCGGTATGTGCTCAGCACGGTAGAACTTCGCGTCAGACACAGTATCCTCAATTTGTTCATTCAACCTCTCGAACTCGAGGCGATCGGGTTCGCCCAGCGACTTCGAAAACAACTCCAATCCGTCTTCGTGAGATTCCGGGAGCATGGCGAACGTAGAACGCTGGCTACCACTCAGGGTGACCATGACAAAAGCACTGCCGTGATACTCCTGATTCCGGACAAAGGCAAACCACTCTTCCAGTGCACGATCGAACCTCGCCCCCGAACCTCGCCGCACCACGAACTCTGCCAGGAGAATATCGAAACGCTTTGGTTTGTAGTAATCCGGCGGAGCGTAGTTATCAATTGTCCACGCGTCACAAAACTGGGCAACTATCTCCCACTCCTCTTTGACATCGATGTTGTCGACCATAGAGAAGAGGGCCTCGCGCTCACCGGCACTGGCCTCCTTTGCGACTTCGGTAACAAGAGCTCGAACGCCGCCCCTCGGTAGGGAAACTGTATCCAGACTGTCTCCATAAGCGAACACCCAGAAGTGGGTCGGCGACTCCCGGTAGCAGACCCAATTGAGTCTCTGCAAGTCGATATTCCCCGATGCCGCCAGTTGGGAAGTTTGGCGAAGCAATTCCTGGAACGAACTCGTGTCGGCTGGAGCTACGCTCACACGAATGTGGCGCATGACGCCACCCTCGGCCTCCCGTATCGGATTGACCTGTGAGCCGCGCTGGCACGCGTGGATCAGAGCGAGAGCGACCAGAAGGAAGGCCGATAGCAAAAGACGTCGCGTAGTCATGAGTCAGAACACTCCTTCAGATGGGCAAGCCACCCAATCGTTGCGGACAATGACCCTCGCGACGACTGCGAGGCGGTCGGCCCTCAGCGAGCTTCGTCCGTGACGCTGCATCGCCCACCCGAGAACCTCTCGAGAGCGTCAGCAGCCAGCGTGCGTAGCTCACTGGAGTACACCGAGGATGAGTCCAGCGATGAGCGGTACTCCTTTTCGATCGATCGTGCGAGCTCTCTACTCAAATCCCAGTCGATCACGAGTGAGTCCACCGACACCAGACGATAGACCCAGGCCATCAGGGCGTACTCAGCCATGGAGGCATCGTCGCGGAGGGGGAAGCTGTCCCAAAGGATGACTTCAGGGATTCCGTCGTCGTCGACATCATCGAGCCAACGTAGAGGCCCCTTGCTGTGCCGCTGCAAAGTACGCCAGCCAACCGTGCTCGTGGATATGCAGACACCACGGCTAGGTTTCGGGCTCTGACTTGCGGCCACCCCGACAGTCACGCTCCAAAACCGGCCACTACCCGCTGGACCGTCAGTGTGAACGAATAGATCCAGCGACCCAGCCGTCCTTCGGTCCCACCCATCGATCGGAACACTCTCGCATACCTCGTTGAAACCGTCGTCCGGTAGCCAGGCAAACCCACTGCTATCGGGAATCACCATGGATCGAACAGCTGGCTGCATCAAACAGGGAGGCGGCAAATGATCAGCAGCAGATACAGCGTCCGCATAGAGCCAGCGGAACAGGACGACGAGGACAATCATGCGCATTTGTTCTGACCTCCTCGACACGCGGCGGCTTCCGCAGTTAGCTGGCACTGACTACGACAGCGCTGATACGTCCCTCTACCGGCCCATCACCATAACGTTCCCTGATCGCATCGGCCGCCGCTGCCGTCGCACGATCCAGGCCGCCAGGCTCCCGGGCCTCGATCTCATTCCGCAATGGAGTCCCCTGACAGTAAGCGGTCGCGGGCAGACTGGGGGATGCAGCAACGCTGATGTCGTCACGTTGATCCATACGGCACTCATTGAAACCAGCAGCCCTGGTGTCGAATTCGATCTCAACCGGCGACCCGTGGCCGTGCGGAGTCCGTGCAAGGAACACTGGCGGATTCTCTGAGTAGAGTCTGCTCACGGCCTCGGTCACCGTGTCGGCAAATTCATTCTTCTCGATGTCGTTCCAGACATTGAAGAGGAAGGTTCCGCCCGGACGTAAGACCCGGCGGATCTCCCGATACGCACCTACGCGATCCGGAAAAAACATGACACTGAATTGGCAGACAACGACGTCGAAGGACTCGTCTTCATAGGGGAGCATCATTGCGTCCGCACGACGCCAGGTAACCGGACGAGGCGTGCCGACCGCTTCCGCATGGGCAACCATCGCCTCGTTCAGGTCCGTCGCGATTATCTCGCATTCCGATGGTAGGGCGATGGCGAGGGCGCGCGTGACTACGCCCGTTCCGCACGCAACCTCCAGAATTCTTTTGGGCTTGAGCGCTTTCGCACGAGATGCGAGATCCGCGGCGTAGGGCTCGAAAATGAGGGGAACGAGATTCGCCTCGTAGAATCGCGCAACGTCGTCGGTGAACGAACTATCCGAAGGAGGCTTGGTCATGAGTGCGATCTCCAGATCAAACGTCGTCCAGCCGACGACGCCAATGATATTCGACATCCGGAGCGGACTCCGGCGGGGGACTAAGCCCGAACCTCACTGCTCGGAACCCATGTTTTTCATAGAAATTCCGCGCGCGTTGATTCTGCTGGTGAGTATGTAACTCGAGGCCGCTCGGGCATAGTCCTTTGGCCTTGGCCAGGAGCAACGCCCCCCAGCCTCCCCTTTGTTTGGACGGATCGACATACAATCGATCGACGTAGGAGTCATTCATCGCGAGGAACCCCGCAATCTCAGTGTCCTCGGCTACCCAGACCTGGCATTTGTCGACAATAAGTCTGTCGAAGAGATCGCCCGCTTCGGACTCGGTAAGCGTTAGCCAATCATCGAGGTAGGTGTACTCGTCCCTTCCGGACCTGAACCAGATCGCACAAACGGAAGCTCTATCGGACTGCGTGTACTTTCGAATGGTGTGAAGCATTTGGCTGGGGATTGTCGCATAGTGGCGGCTTGATCGAAAGGGTGACTGCAGCTGTTGCCGGAGCTCGCTCGTTACTCCTTTGGCTCAGCACCGGCATCACGAGACTTCCGATCTCTTGACACGGCCGCGATACCAATGATCAGAAACACAAGGCCTGCGCCGATCAACCCACGGTTGCCATTCATGCCTATGACCATGAGGGCAATCCCAATCGGGATAAACGCTGCCTGCGACGGTGCCTTCCTGCGGTCGACCTTCATTTCACGCTTTCCGTTAACAGAATCCGCGAGCCATCCTCGTTAGGCCCTGGCGCAACTATTACTTCCTATCCAGATGGTAGTGGAGAGCCATTCGTGCACATACCCTTATCTCGCCTTCTGGCAGAGGTTGCGATATCTCAAAGAGCACGGCGCGATTCTTGGAGAAAGAGAGTCTCTCGCCAAAGATCGAACGAAAGCTCTCCACAAGCGTCGTCTGGCAATTGAAGTACAGGGCGACGCGGTGCTCGTCGAATTTCCCAATTCTCACAGCGCTGCCGATGCGCGGCTTGGACGGAAGGTAACTTGGCTCGCCCCACTTTAGAGTCTCCTCGAGCCCTCCCCGCAAGTCGAGGCTCTCTGCGACGTCGAATATCAGCTCTCTGATCCTCATTGAGAGGTCACGATGAGACTCGGGGAAGGAGTCAAAGGCCCGTCGCACGGCCGAGTTTGTGAAGTTGCGCATGATCACCCTTCGAGTGGAATCTCCCCGTTCTTTGCACCAGGGTGCCACAAGCTACAGGTTTATCGCACTCCCTTCGGCCAGTTAGTGCTCCTTCCATAGAGCACGGGCGGACCAGCACGCAAATAGACGACTCCATCCAATTCCATCTTCCATTGTCCGTTCTCGCTATGAGGCGACTCGTCGACAACGAAACTCGCGAGCATACCCGTCTTCAGCGTATTGCCTTCGAAGGTAAAGTTGCTGGCTACTCGGTTGTGCATGCCCAGGCTGAGCTTTTTTCGGTATTCGAGGCGGCCTGTCGCAAAGATGCTGATGTAGCGATCCGAAGCCACCCACAGACCGACGTAATCCGCCTTGTCGGCCGGCACGGGGACGGGCTCCCCACAACCGACTAGCAACGCGCTCAGTAGCAGCGCAATGCATGCTCGTTGGATTCGGATCCCCATGCGATTTTCCTCGATTAGACGATCATCCTAGGGGCCGAGGCGCAATTCGAGATGAATGTCCTCGGGTTCTTTCTCGAACAATTCCGGATCAGGCGACGCCGAGACGCTTGCCCCCATTCGCAAGTATGCTTCAACCGTGCCACGAGTCGGAGTGGCGGAGATGTACAGACTCGTCGCTCCGAGAGAGCACGCTTGGGCCGCCGCCAGCTCTGTCAGCTTGCGCCCAACTCCTCGACCACGATATCCCGAGCTCACGTAGAGCATGTCGAGCTTCAGTGTCCTGTTTCCACCATTCACGCCAGACGCATCGAGCGACGCGATTCCAACGATCTCGGTATCGTCCCAGGCGCCGTAAGCGTGGCCTCCGGAGATCATCACGGCATGCAGCCGGGACACGTATTCGGTCAGTTCGGAACTCGGCCAAGAAGGAACGGTGTATTCAACTGCTTCGAGGATTAACGTAGAGTCGACGCTTCGATAGATCTCGTCGATCTGCTCAGAACGATCAATGGACCGCAGCAGCTCGGCTTCGTGGTGCTGGAGCTCTCGGTAGCGCAACTCTATAGCCACATTCTATCCAATGCGGCGGCACGCCTCGCGTCGGCCAACTGACCGCGGTGCATGTACCAGTGGTCCGCTGCGAACTGCAGGCAAAGGCGGTACGTCCCAAAGGTGTCCTCGAAACTATCGGGCGCGTTCGCACTCACTTTATCGAGATCTACTTCCGAGAAGGAATCGAGAAGCGTCACGGTCCGCTCCCGCATCTCGCGGCACTTTGCCAGGACTTCGTCGAACGGGGGGTACTGGGTCTTGTCCTCGGTCGTGTCCGCTCCGTCAAACATGTGCTCCCACTCGGCCAGCGGATTCGTTTCTCCGAGCATGAACCCACGGATCACAAGCGCCTCGATGTAGGCCAGGTGACCAAGCACCCAAAGCGTGTGCCCGCCTCCATTGGGTGTTGGAAACACAACGCAATGCTCCCGCATCTCATCAACACGTGCGAGGACCCGCTCCGTGCTCTTGTCAAGGTTATCGCGAATGAGATCAATGGAATTCATTGTTCCAAACTTCCTTATGTTCTAGCGAGGGCTATCGGATCTTCGCTTCAAATATGCGTCGAAGTCTGGTTCGGTGTCAGTTCCAAGCACCGTCTTTACCCACGCCTCGCTCTCAAGACTGATCACTTGCAGTTCGTGCACGCAAGCAGTTGCCGAACTCTTCTCAGCCGAAATGGTCCGGCAACTATCCAAGGGTGACGAGAACAGACGGTGAAACAAGATATCTTCGTGCTCCCACCAATCCAATAGGAACCAATTGCGTTGCTTTCCCTGATGAATGATCAAAAAGCCCACCCCATAACGATCCTCGGACACGGCGGGCTGTGGAAGTTGAGGAAGAACTTGAGCTATTGCCTCGTCAACCAGCTCTGCAGGTACGGCCTCCGAGTTTGCGGAAATGCCGTAAACCTTGACTCTCCAGCCTTCGGAGTCGACCTGAGTAAGAAACGTTACGCTTCTCTTTGTGTATGGCTCGATTACTCTCATAGTTTCGTCACAATCGGCATCGATACCTTGCTTCACCCGCGGGCCAGGCTCGCTGGCCCCGGCCGGCCAGTCGGACGGTGCGGAATTCGATATCGTCAATTGACACAAATCGTCCCCTTCTCAACGTAACTGTTTTGCGCCGGTGGTCGGACGCATCAGCTGCGGATCCAGAGCTACAACTCGAGCTCTCTGACAATGAACGCCGATGATTTTGAGTGATCGATGAAGTTTCCTTCATCCTCGAGTAACGCAACGCCCAACTTCTGTCCTTCTGGCGAGCTCATCGCTTCCAACAAGTCTTGTTCTGACTCAAACCAGACTTCGGCTACGCCATCATACTCGGGCAACATGCCTCTCGAGCTTCTCAGCCCCTCGTTCAGGGGTGTATCCACGGTATGAGACTGGACGTACTTTTTTGCCCGCATGGCCTCAGCATTCTTCTGAAAGAACGGGCCATGGCTGTTTAGCCAGTAGTCCAGAAACTGCTCACGAGTCATATCCGGGTGTCGATGCAAACACATCACCATCTTGATCATTTCTCAACGCTCCTTGGCCTTTGCCAGTTGACTTAGCTCACAACACGACCTGGATCAGCCCGATCCATCACTCATACCGCCCATCAGTATCGAGAGGATCTGTGACCCGATAAACGAGAAAGTACTGTTTCGGGAGGAATTCGAACTCCTGGACCAGGGTGTACCCGGCCTTCTTTAGTTCGGACGTCACGCGTTGGGGTTTGATACGGGCAGGAGACGGATCGGCGGGGTGACGCCGAAAACCTACTACCGCCAACCGCCCCGAAGTGACGAGGTTCTGTCGTAGAGCTGAAAAATAGGCGATCCGATCGTCAATATATCGATAGGTATTGCAGAGAAAGATCAGATCGAGAGAGTCCGGAATTCCCGCACTTTCACGCGTGCCAAGAAGCGGCACCACTTGGACGGTACCCTCCAACTCGGCCCGCTCCTGCATGTACTCAACGAGATCCTGTTCAATCTCCTGAGCAAACACTCGTCCTTGTGGGCCGACCTTCTCCGCAAAGTGGCGATTGAAGTACCCCGTTCCCGCACCGATATCCGCGATTCGTGCACCAAGGGGAATGTCGAGGGAGTCGACCACGGCGGTTGGTTTTTGCCACGTGTCGCGGGCATCGTGGTCGAGAACCTTCGCGGAGTTTTCGGCGCTTCGGAAACCCAGCCTCGAGGTCGCAGCATCCGATTCGATTGCGCTCTCACCGGCGGAGAAAACTGCGAGAAAGACGAGAAGGCTCGTTAGCATTAACTCTCATCCTCCGGGGCGAGGCGCGACTCACCAGGGCCCCTCCCTGTTCACGTTGACGAACGACTTCCCATCATAACGGTAGGCACCGAGCCAGCCTCCAAACCACATCCGCCCTTTTCTATCTTCCAGGATGCAGAATACACCATTGCTCCCAATGCCGTCTTCCTGGGTGAAGTTCGTGAACGACTTCCCATCATAGCGGTACACACCCGCGTGCTCCGCGGAGAACCAGACGTTCCCGAGTCTGTCTTCGTAGAGATCGTACACTTCAGTTCCGGCCAGCCCTTCCTGTTGTGAAACGTTGGTAAACTTCTCTCCGTCGAATCGAATCACGCCTTTGTGGTGAGTGCCAAACCAGATATCTCCGTTACGATCTTCCAGAATAGAGCCGACGTAGGTTTTGGACTGCTTCTCCATCACCGACACGCTGGTCAAAGTCTCCCCGTCATACTTGAAAACACCACCTGTAGAGGCGAACCACATGTTGCCCGCACTGTCCTCGATGATCCAATTCACCATCGTTCGGCTCGAAATACCTCGATTGGGATCTTCCTCGGCAGCTGCAGGCAGAGGAAAGGGCAAGAATCTCTCTCCGTCGAAGCGACAGAGCCCGTAGAGCGTTCCTACCCACAGCGTTCCCTTACTATCTACGAACAGGGAACACACACTGCTACTGGTCAGTCCGTCGTTCTCGGTAAAGGTGGTGAAGTACTCACCATCGTACTTAGTGACGCCTCTGGAGGTCCCGAGCCATATGTTACCCTCGCTGTCGTCGACGATGGCGGTTCCGACAGTCCCACTTCCAAACTCATCTCTGATATCGAAGTAAACCAGAGCTGAACCATCGTATCGAGCCACGCCGTCCTGGGTACCGAACCAGAAGTTTCCGCGCCTGTCCTCGTGTATCCTGCGCACAACCCCGCTGATCTGGTTTCCCTGCGTCTCTCTCACGTTAGGGTTTGACTTGAATTCGGGTAGGCCTTCCGCGGGCAGGGCTACGCTGTGTTCTGATACTCGGGTAGCAGCTTGGGCGTTGAGGGAAAGAAGAAACATGAAGATCAGGAATAGTGGAAGGCTCTGAGTGCTGACGTCCGGTTTAACTTGCTGGATCACAGTATTGCTCCACCTGATCTGGGGACTTCCCCTCAATTCCGCATATGTCTGGGCTCACCTGAGGATAGTGCAGCCTGTAGGTCGCAATTGTCACAGTCTTGTAACTCCTCATAAGGCAGGCGACCCGGCTTTGGAGACCCGTAGCCCGGGCCTTTTGCCTTCGTCTCGCTCCCAGTGTACAATCCGCCCATGAACAAATCACAAGTTCTCGAGTACCTGAAAGCGAATCAGGATGCGCGCGGTATCGCCAGTTGGAAGATATTCGCGGAGGCTTCGACCGGGTTGAAGAGCTACGGAGTCGGGCTGACCAAACTGCGTAGCTTCTCCAAGACGATCGGCCGCGATCCAAAACTCGCCCGGCAACTCTGGAAAGCGAAGATCTACGATATGAAGATCATTTCGCTGCTCATCGATGATCCAAACACCATGACCATCGAACAGACCGAAGCCCAGGTCGAGCAACTTCAGGGCGGCTACCTGGAACATGTTTTTTCGACCTGTGGCGCTCCCCTCGCCAAGACGCCGTTCGTAGTCGAGCTTGCCGACAAGTGGGTCAAGAGCAAAGACACTGTTCGCCGTCGGTGCGGCTACGGCCTGCTCTACGAGATCTCCAAGAGCAAGAAGAAGTCGGCTCCGGATGAGGAGTACTTCCTGGCCCACGTTGCGCGAATTGACAAGATGTATCCGAAGCAAGCCATCCCAGCCCTCATGTCAATGGCTGGAGCCTTGATGGGCATCGGGAAACGGAGCAAGAAACTCAACGCTGCCGCACTCAAGGTCGCTAAGAAGATAGGCCCCATCGATTTTGATCCCGACGGCCGCTGCGATCCGTTTGACGTCGCAAAGCATTTGACCGGAGTGTACGCCAAGAAGAAGCTGGGTCTCTGATTTCCTAGCGTGAAAGCGAGAGGCAAAAGACCTCAACCGCCTGGCATACAATCGGCTAGGCGACCTCCCCATCCTTCTCCTGACAATCACCACAGTTCCGAGCGGGCAGAAAGCCGACATCGTGAGGGACGATTAGACTCTCATCAAGGTACATTGGTACCATAGTACCAATATGTCAAAAACAATTCAACGTGTCCAAACCGGAGTTCGCATTGAGAAACGCCTTCTGAAAGTACTGAAGGCTCTTGCTGAACAGTTAGACATGTCGCTCGGCGATCTGCTTGAAGGAATGGCTCTTCATTGTTTCGAAGGGAAGGCGCCTTTCTCTGAAGAAACCCTCGGCAAGATCCAGCAGCTGAGAGACGTATACGACCTCGACCTGACTGCCGAGGATAGCCACGTACTAGATGAACGAGAGAGCAATGACTAAGTTCGTATGGATTTGCATGGGAGTACTACTGATGTCTACTTTGCTGAGCGGTTCTGCTCATAGCGATGACTTCTCTGGGTTCGATGCCCTGACCATTGCGCGTACCGGTTCATTTGAACTGGACATGACGCCAAGCGAGTCACTCCCCCTCTTTACTGCGCCCGGTGAGAAGCTTTGGATTTCAGCCTGGAATCCGATCATATTGAACGGCGACGGGCTTGAAAAAGGCACCGCTTTCGTTACAACTAGTCATGGGCACACAACGTATTGGCTCGTCATGGACTACGATACTCACGCTAAACATGCTCTCTATGTTCGTGTGGCTCCGGGGGTTGATACTGGCACCGTTGAAGTGTCCATAGCATCGAACGGAAGTGGCGGATCAACCGTCAGTGTTACCTATCAGCTGACCGCGTTAAGCACCGCTGGAAACAGGAACCTCGAAACGTCATATAGCGAATCCAGCTATGCGGCAATGATGGAAAAGTGGCGAACGATGATAAACGACAGCCGAGAGACAATTGACAAGAGCTTCGGCAGATGATCCATTGCGATAGGTGATTGCTGGATGTTCGCCCGCGATCTGCTGAGTCAGTTTACGTCACCAAGATACGCGCCATCGTCTGGTAAGCCATCTGTCAGTAGCAACGCCAACACCTTTGGATAAAGGCGTAGTCGTGGCAAATCCTGGAGATGGAACCACGCAATTCCCACCTGAGTGGGATCAGGCGCCGAACCGAGGGTTGCCTCGGCTCCATCCGACAGTTCGCAATCAAACATCACCTCAACCTGGTGAGCGTTTCTGTCTTCCTCTGCGAACTCGTGGTGTTTTCCGATGTAGTCGCGAACGAACAAGAGGCGCCCGATACGTACCTGAACGCCCACTTCCTCGAGGCACTCACGCCGAACGGCCTCCTCCAGGGTCTCGCCGTGCTCCTGTCCCCCACCCGGAAGGCCGTACCACGATCCGTTCTCATCAACGTGTTTGATGAGGAGAATTCGGTCGTGTTGTACGACGATCGCTTTCGCAGATGTGCGAACAGCATCACTCACGAGACGTGGCTCCTTTCCACTAGTCTAACTTGGATTCTAAAACTGACCCACCTGGACTCGCCTGGTTCGATACAGGGCACCAAACTAAATGGCACCGTTTATCTCGAAGATTTGGCCCGTTCTCAATCCATCAACGCTCTTGCTGTAACCCAATGCGGCTTTCGCTGCAGGGATAGGTTCAAAACCATGAAAGTAGGGGCCAAAAAATTCGACAGACTCCTCGACCAGGGTAGGACTCACTGCGTTGAGACGAATTCCGCGAGGCATTTCAATAGCTGCTCCCGACACGAAACCTTCGATCGCTCGGTTGACCATGGAGGCGGCCGCACCATAGCGGATAGGTTCTCGGCTGATGATACCCGTAGTCAGGGTGAAAGACCCATTGTCTCGAATGTGTTTCAACCCTTCCATGACCAGATTGATCTGGCCCATCAACTTGCTGTTCAAACCCAGCTGCCATTGCTCTTGTGTGAATTCGACCAAAGGGCCGAAGTGTACCGAGCCCGTGGTCGAAACGAGTGCGTCGAAGGAGCCGATTTGGTCGAACATGCTCCTGATGGCATTCAAGTCCGTTACATCTACCTTGATTTCGCCTTTGCTGTGGCTGACTTCGATAATTTCGTGACGAGGTCCCAACTCCGCCACAACTGCTTTTCCTAACACGCCCGTGGCGCCGACAACGATGACTTTCATGGCAATCCTCAGTGTGAGTTGTAAATCTCGGAACAAGCGCCCCGACAAAGGGGCCGGTCTTCGAACTCGCCCTCCAGCTCGGTGTGATACTCGTCTTCTATCACGAACCAGGAAACCTCTTCCGGTGAACGCCTCAGCGCTCTTCCACACCGGTGTCCGACGAAAGCCGGTCGAAGCTCCCGTGGAGGACGAGGGGCTGCGACGGCCAACCCAGGGGCGCTCCCGTATCCGCGTCCTCGCATCGGGCGAGCTCGATGTCGAAGCTGCCACTGATTTCGTCGGATCCGGCCAGCCCGGCGGTGTTGAATATGCCGACGGCCGGAACGCCGGGGCGGCAGCGAACCATCCGGAGGCGTTCCTCGAACTCGAGCTTGAAGACCACCTGGGTCTCGGGAGTCACCCGCCCTTCGCTGTCGAGGTCGAGAACCAGGTTCCAGTCGTCAGCGCCCAGTTCGAGACGGCCGGGGCCGACGCTATCGATGGAGGCGCCGGCACTCCCCGAGTCGAAACCCAGGTGCGCTTCGTGCCCGAAGAGCTGGGGCGGAAGGATCCCGCCGAGTGGCAGGCCGAGGCGCGGCCGGATGACCTGTACCACGAACGCCGGGCCCGACGAGGACCCCGGCACGATGGTAGCTACCGGACGGTCCGGCCGGTAGGCGACCACGGCAAAGCCGGCCATCAGCAGCAGCGAGAAAAGAATCCAGGACGGTTTCACCCCGCCGGGACGCATCTGATTCCTACCGGCCATCGCTCCTCCGTTCCTCGTCCGTAATGGGCCGTCCGCAATGGGCCGTCAGTTGTGGGCTGCAGGGTTGGCGCGGCTGGCCCAACCTTGTGATTCTGGCGAATTGCCTCCCGCTTACTACCTACTTCTGTGTTCCGCTTGGCGACCCGGGTAAAAAGCGCCCTCGACGTCGGGCCAAATGTACCAACACACTAAGGGCGCATGCCATCAGAGCTACATTGATGATCGAATCCTCCGGGCCGAATGAACCGCCCGTCAACCACGTCGGCCCCGTGTAGTTGCTTGTCAAAGGAGCCGACAATCGCCACTCCTCCTGTCCTGAAAGAGGCAAGCCTACTCCAAAAATCGTGACATTCCACGCAACATGGTTCGCGACGACAACCCAGAGGTTGCGCGACCATACGTATATCGTCGCCCAAAATGCACCCAGTAGCGTCACGGAAATCATCGTCATCCAAGACGTGCCATCATTGAACAGATGGAGCACGCCAAACACAATTGCCTGCGCGACGAGAGCCGTTACCGTACCCATGTGCTTCTCAAAGAGTCGAAAGAGGATTCCACGAAACAACACTTCCTCGAATATTCCGATAGAAACAATCGCGCCCAGAATTGGAAGTGCCTCAGTCAGGCCGCGATAGGAGTCAATCTGGTAGTTACCCGAAGCGAGAAGAACGAGAATCGTGATGCCAATCAGCACGATTCCAAGAGCCGCACCGGCAAGTGTCGCTATCGGTCTAAAGGCAAGTTCTGTGAGTGGCCTTCGTTCGTAGTACCTGGACACAATCCAGTAGCCCAAAAACAGAGATGCCGTCACGCCAAGACGCCTCAAGATTGAGACTTCTGCCTCACTTAGCTCCAGAGATCTTTCGATCAAGCCGAGCACACCTAAGCGATACAGGGCGACACTCGTTCCAACTACAAGCAAGGATATGCCTATGTCCCGAGCTAAGTGGGCGACTTTACGCAGAAAATCCAAGGGGCTCCCGACGTCGACTGAGTGAATCCGCAGTCAGGGTGACAGAAGTGTCTCGACGGCTACAACCGCTAGTCAGGCCGCCTACCGGAGGAGAATACCAAAACATCTTCTGGACTCCAGACGTGGTCGTGTGACGACCAGTAGCCCCGCAGCCAAAACACCCCATCAATGCATCTCAGATAGAAGCCTTTTGCTGTTTCATCGCGGTCATCGAGCGGAGCTGACGCCACGGTGATCGAACCAGAAGGCGCGCCTTTGTGTGTTGTCCTTGGCTTGTGGCTCCCTTCGGCCTGATCCAGAAACTGCATCCTCAGGTGCGGCGCCGTCTCCAGTGGACACTCAACCAGCCCTGCGTCCATCGCTCGCGCGGTTATCTGCCCGTAGGTACCTCCAGCATCCAGGCCCAGATCGGCAACCGAAAGAGCCACGATCTGGATGATCTGTTGTCGGTCAAATGTGGTAAACCGACGGTCCTCGAACAGCGTCTTGGCGGCATGGTTGAGATGGACATTCCGCTCATCCAAGGCTCTAAGCAGGTCCGGCCTCCCCATACCGCCGATGCTCACTACACTTGGTATGGATACGTGATGCATGTGCCCCTGCCCCTTGGAATGGTTCCGTGTATCTGCCTAACTAGTTTGCATCAAGCTGCGAGCCCAACCAGCAGGTTTTGCGGTGCGCCTGGTCAAGCAGTTGCTTACTGCCTAGCTGACTGGCGGCCTCAAGCGCCTTCTTGGCCTGCCCCAGCATGTGGGTTATCCAGGACATACTGGTTCACATCTTGTTCGAAGTTGATCGGGCCCGGGATGGTCCGATATCTCCGAACAAAGCGGAAGCCGGATTTCAAGAGAACTCGATTAGGCGCTGGGTTATCGGCAAAGGGCTCTGAGTAGAGTCGCTTCAGGCGAAATGCGCGCATGAACTCTGACGCCGATGCGGCGAAAAACTGTGTACCCAGGCCTGCTTTCCGTAAGCCGCCAACCCAGAGATGAAGGTGGATGAACGCTTCTTCGCCTACCTTGATCTGGTTGATGCTCGAGTGGCCTACTGGAGTACCGTCGCATACCCATGCCAAGTAGGATCGGTCCTTCTCACCCTCGACACGCTCATGGTCGATCATAGCGGATTCAAGCCACGTTTCTCGTTGCGGCATCTTCTTCGGGTCTGCCCCCATTCCCCTTAGGAACGAGTCGTCCGCGGTCAAGAAGTAGTCAATCATACGTTCGTAGTCGCGGCGATCGGCGAAAGGCCTTATCTGGACGCGAGGATCTTTTGTGTCTGCCATTGATCTGCCTCTTGCCGAGTTCCGGCCAACGCCTGCATCATCGGTGCCACGAACTCAGCGAGTGACATCCGTGTGCATGCTTTGTTAGCAATTCAGCTTTAGCCCATCCCAGATTTTGCTCGCCCACACCATTACGAGATTGAGGCAATGTACTCGGACGGGAATCCGAGCTTACCGAGGACCGCTCGAAGGCGTACTGCGTAGTCAGTGTTGGCCTCGTCGGGCCCCGGGACCTCGCGAAGGTTGTAACACAAAGCGGGTAAGGTTTCGCCGTCCATTGACTGGGTGAGTATCGCTTCTGGACGATACTCTTCTAGACCAGAGGCAGTATAGAGCCTCTCAAGTTCGTCGTGGGTCAGTGCGAAGAGCATACCGTACGCTCGTGCTCCTGGAGTCGGGACGAGCGTGGCACGTCGGCCGATACACAGTGCGTAGCCATCAACATATGCGCGGCGTGGACTCATTGCCACGACTTGGCTCTCGCGAAGTGTTTCGCTGTCCATGAACAGCCCGTAGAAAAAGCCGTCGATGCGTCGCTCAATCACCTGGCACTAGTCTCCCGTGTTGCGATACCAAAACTCAGCATTTTGTCGGCGACGGACCGGAGGTTCGCGACACAAACTCTTCCAATCACGTCGCCCGAGGGTTGCTCCGCAGCATGACAATCCCCAGCCACGCAAACCACACAATCTGACTCAGCCCAAAAACATCCATTAACACGTCAAATGCCGGTACAACCGTCAGTATTCCAGCTAGGCCGACCAGCACACCAAGGTAGTTCAGCACTTTCTGAAGACGGCCCGCTCTCATTGCGGCCCAACTGAGTAGCAGTACCCATAAGCCGCCTACAATCTCATTGCCGCCGCCCAAGGCTTCTTGCACTGTGATAATGGCCAGCCAGAGCAACACAGCCTGGTCCTGGTTTTCGCTGAAGAGGCCAACAACAGTGGAATTGCCGATATTGGCGATCATCCCACTGGCGATGACCAGACCAGCCCAAATCAGGCCGAAGGCTGTCGCGATCTGCATGATAGCTGGAGAACCACTTTTCAACCGTGCGTGCAGCGCCAGAACCAGGACGACGAGTACGACGCCAAACACCACGTAGATGAGTAGGTTCGCGATGTACGACGCGACTTGGTTTTCTGCGAGGAATTCGACCCGCTCGGCGTAGCTTTCGTAGCCGGAGGCGTCGAGTACGGTCAGGAACAACCCAAATCCTGCCACATATAGCGCGGCCTCGATCAGTGCGGAAATCCCGCCCAGCTTTTGTAGCTCAAAACTCATCTATCGGTAGCTCCTAGGAAAAACAACGCCGCCTCACTACGTCGCATCAGCTGCAAGCCGGCTTGGCGCACCGGCAGTGGCCCAAGAGGCCCTGGATCAGTACGCGCACAAATCGGGATCAATCAAGCCCAACCGCCTTCGGACTTGCACCGAACCTATTGGCCGTCTCGCGACCGGGAGTTGCCATGAACCTCAGGAACACGATGGTGCCCACGATTGGTACGAGAAACGTCAGGAGCCACCAACCGTCCCGGTCGATGTCGTGAAGACGCCGAACCGTCACGGCAAGGCCGGGGAGCACGACGGCCAAGGTATAAAACAGTGGCAGAGCCGGGACGTCAGCGCCGATGGCCACATTGACAAAGCCCAGCACAAGCACAACTACCACGCTGGTGAGCACGAACATCCAGTACTCCTTGCGCTGAGCTCGTCCCGCAAACACAGCGTACTTGCGTAACACTGTCAGGTACCACTTCATAGCGTCATTCCGTCCAGCCAACTCCGGGATAGACCGCAACCCTGACTGACGCCTTTCTGCGCAAGCAGAAAAGTGTGACAGGTAGGGAGCTCCGCTTTGTAGCCTCGTTACGCGTCATTCGTAGTCTCCTAAGATTGCTTTCGGCAAATCTAGCGATTCTCAAAGGAAGTCCTAGTTCGTATCTTTGAGAATTGTATCGACGACCCGCGAGATGGGTGCCGTGGCGTCGATTATGATTGCATTCTTGGGAATGTCTTCCTTTGTTGCATGCTGTAGTCGCGCATGGAACTCCCCTTCGCTTGCTTGTCCGCCCCACTCGTCTTCAGGTCGGAGGGCAAGACGACGGTTCAGCGTGTCCAGATCGACCTCAAGAACGAAAACTCCATCGAACAGATCGATGAAACGTTCGAAATTCCTGGAACCTCCGCAAAAAAAGGATGCTGCATGACTTTGGTCGGCCACCAAAGTTCTGACCTTATCGACGTCCCAGATGTGATGCTCGTAGGCTGAGTCTTCCACGGGCTCACCGGTCTTGGGGTCGCCCCGATAAGCCAACTCTCTGTCCCCATGGATTGCGTGGTAGCCGCGCCGTTGCAGCTCGTCACAGGCCGTGGTTTTGCCGGTGCAGGAAACACCTTCGATCAGGTAGTTCTTGACACCCATGCTCCGTCCCCCTTCCTGTTGGCGAACCGCACTCCGGGGAGGCTCGGTTCATCCGGCCCCATTTCGACTTCGCTGTCCTCGAACCGACCCATCGTGTAGCCCGAAACCACGGAACGCCAGAATAGGGACGCCGGAACATTCTCCGGGGCCCATCCCAGTTCCCATGTTCCTCGAAAACGATCGAAAACCTGATTGGCAGCAGCTTTGCCGACGCCACGCCTACGAAACCTGCTAAGAACAAAGAACTCGCACAGACGATACTGGATTCCTCTCGTCACGTGCGGCGGCATCGCCACCATAGCGAACCCGGCAGGCGCACCATCGACGCGAATCAGGAACGCGAACACGACTCCTGGCTTCTCCCACCAGATGTCGTTTTCCCTGCCGGACTCTTCGTGGTTTCGGTCACCCTCTGCGCCAATCACACCGAACTCATTGACGTGCCCGCCCGAACCAGCCCCAATGAACGGCATAAGGTCGTACCTGTAGAACACGAACAGGTTCTTGATGACGCCTCGATGTTCCTCCGAATGGTCCACGATATCGACGATCATCTGTTCAATCCGCGCGGGTAGAGCTAAGCTGCATCAGCTGCGGACCCGGTCCAAAAGGGTTGCGCGGCGCCTGGAACAATCGACGTGACACAGGTGCCGCACGCTGCATGCCCTTTTGGGCGGCACGACCCTCATTTTCTAGTTCTCCGTTTCCTGGCTGCCGAATCCAAAGTCCGAGATCACGCCGCTCCTGTGCTTGTCCAGCTCTGTATAGAGATCCGCAAATAGCGCGTTCTGGTCCCGGAAGGGCCTACAACCAGGCTGATCCATGAACTGTGCCGCTTCTCGAGCGAATGTTCTCCATTCCCCGCCCGGCAGGCTGCCTCGCTCGTACAGCTTGAATAGCTTCCACCATTGGTTCGCGTAGCAACGGAGCAAGAAGTTGAACTGAACAACCTCCTCTGCGCTTA
>Ga0315338_1002279_pt1 | contig 19664 bp, 13 predicted proteins | sample ASW8metaG_FD_204518 | JGI IMG/M metagenome (GOLD analysis project Ga0315338, IMG submission 204518) | Ammonia-oxidizing marine archaeal communities from Monterey Bay, California, United States - ASW #8 | ecosystem: Environmental > Aquatic > Marine > Coastal | place: USA: California | collected... | reverse complement strand
CGCGAGCTTTCCGATGCCTTTCTGTCCTACCTACAGTTTCCGCGCTCCCGGAAGGAGACTCCTCGTGTCTGACAACGTCACCGTCCGAACCCAGTTCTATGTCGCCATCCTCCTTGTTGCTCTCGGTTTGCTGGCCAGCGCGGCTGAAACGAACGCGGCCGGTGAGGCGGCCTCCCCGGAGGAAATTCGGTGGGAGCCCTATAGCTATGAAACGCGCGACGGCGCCCTTATCGATGACGGAGAGATTGGAAGGCTGGTCGTTCCGGAGCGACATGGTCATCGCGGTGGCCAAACCATCGAGCTCGCCTTCGTGCGATTCAAGAGCACGTCGCCGAACCCCGGCCCACCGATCGTCTGGTTGGCGGGAGGTCCGTCCGACTTCGGGACCGATGACATCGAGGGACCGTATCTTGCCCTCGTCCGGGAGTTTCAGAAGGTTGCCGACGTCATTGCTCTTGACCAGCGGGGTACGGGTTTGACCCGCCCGCTCCTTGTTTGTCCGCCCAACGAAAGTCTCCTGCCGCTCGACCGTCCTTTTGATGTCGAGCTGGCCCGAGCCGAGTACGGGCGACTGTCCCGTGAATGTGCCGCCCACTTTCAGGCAGAAGGCATCGATCTCTCCGCTTACAACACGATGGAGAACGCCCATGACGTCGATCTCTTACGCAGCGCGCTCGGCGTGCCAAGAGTAAGCCTGTATGGAGGGAGCTACGGAACTCACCTCGCCCTCGCCGTTCTACGCTATCACCCTGAGTCCGTGGACCGGATCGTCCTCAGTGGAGTGGAGGGTCCGGACCACACCTGGAAGCTGCCCTCGAAGATCAACCGCTTCTTCGAAACGGTTTTTGCGGCCGCGCGAAAGGACTCCGCTGTAGCCGCGAACTACCCGGACGTCGAATTGATGGTGAGATCGGTGCTCGAGCGGGTTGAAGCCGAGCCGGTTGTCGTAGAGCTGACTCCTGAAGATGGCGGGGCGCCGCCCGAAACGATCGTGCTGGGCGTATACGAGTTGAAGCTCCTGATGAGAGCGTTCCTGGGCAGCCGGGATAGTATCGGTCAACTTCCGGCGATTCTCCAAGTTGTCTACGATGGTGATTATGGGATGGTCGCCGAATACCTCCGCTCGTTTCGCCAGATCAGCATAGGGTCGGCCATGTACTACTGCATGGATTGCGCTTCCGGAGTCTCTCCGGCCCGACAGAAACAAATCGACGACGAGTTGGCCACCTCGGTCTCTGGGGAAATCAACTTTCCGTTTCCGGCGATCTGCAATGACTGGCCAAACGATGAGCTTGGAGACGGCTTTCGTGCTGAGTTGCGCTCCGATCGCCCCGCGCTCTTTGTCAGCGGGACATTCGATGGCCAGACTCCGCCCAGCAACGCTGCCGAGGTCGCGGCAGGATTCTCGAATCCGACCCAGATTCTTGTCGAGGGAGGTTCCCATCAGTACCTCGAACTGGAGCCTCCTGCCCTCGGGAAGCGGATGGCCCAGTTCTTCGCGGGAACTGCACTGAGTGACACCGTGTTTGTCCGGCCCCTGGAGTTTGCGCTCCCGGAGTGATCCGCTTAGGGAGTTCGCACGTTCATTCGCGGCAGCCGCTCGCCGCGGCGACTTCTCGGGCGGCTGCGAAAAAGACGAGAGCAAGGAGGATGTCCCAGGCAAAGCCCAGAACCAGGGCAAACGGGACAAGGACCACCGTAATCAACATGGCTCCGAGAATGATGTTGAGTATGGCGAAGCCGCCCAGGTAGGGGAATCCTCGTCCGATCCGCCGTAGCTTTACTCCGAAAATGAGCCAAACGATCCCGTTGATGGGGAGAAAGCCGATCGCGGCGATCCCGGAAATGAGATCGTCACCGGTCGGGTTTGGCCAGACGATTCCAGGAATTGCGGATACTGCCGTCACGCCGACTATCAGATAGACAAACTTGTCGAAACCATCTGGACGAAAGCGTGTCGAGAGAAAGGCTTTGAGAGTAAGGAGCAGGTAGGCGAAGAGAACAACGATGAGGATCTCGAATCCACGCAGAACCGTATTCGGAACCGAGCTTGGGAAAATGGCGAACCAGAGAGACGGCAGGCTCAGGAAGAAGTAGAAGATGGAAAGCCAAGCGGCGCTCCGGAGCCGACCAATGGAAAGCGAGGCTTCCGAGTAGCCTGGTGGTATCTCGAGAGAAACGGTTAGTAATCTGGACTGCGGTGCGTTGTACGGGTTTTGCTCGTTCATTCCCTTACCTGGGAAACCAGTGTGAATCCCGATCGGATTTCGGCCGGATTTGTTCGATCGGTTCCCGGCGAATGCGAGAGTAGCGTGGCACCGGAAGGGCTTGTGGTCGAGCGAAAACCCGTCTGCGCTCCGTCCTCGGGTTTGACCTTCGCTTCTCCGGACCAGGAATGCCCGCGCACTCGAACTGCCCCCGCGGCGGGCGGACTGCTAGTATCACTGCTGTATGAGCCAATCAGAGGAAACCAAAAGAGTGCCCGATCCCGAGTCGACGGTGGAACTTCTCGGTCGCTTGCGTTCGGGTCAGACCGAGGCCCGGGAGATTCTGCTCCAACGATATCGCCCGACTCTCCTCCAATGGGCGGAAGGGCGCCTTCCGGCCCGAGCCCGGGGGATGGCCGATACCGAGGATCTTGTTCAGCTGACCCTGTCGCGCGTGCTCGAGCATCTCGACACTTTTGATCCCCAACGAGAAGGAGCATTTCTCGCCTACCTTCGGACCGCGTTACTGAACGCTCTTCGCGACGAGATTCGGCGTCCGGCGAGCCGGGGAGATCGTTCGGCCGAAACCGATGCGCTCGCCTCCCCGAAAGCGTCGGCTCTCGAAGAGCTTATCGGCCGGGATGGACTCGAGGCCTATGAGTCTGCGTTGACGGAGCTTCCGGAGATTCAGAGAGAAGCCGTCATGTTGCGTCTGGAATTCCGCTATTCGTTCCTCGAGATCGCCGCCGCCGTTGGAAGTCCTTCGGCCAATGCGGCGCGGATGCTGGTGACCCGAGGCATTGCCCAACTGGCAGCAGAACTGAAGGAACACCGCTAGCTCCACAGCGATTGATCGATCCGGGGGCAGACCGATGAGAACCGTTTCGGGAGAACGGGTCCGAAGCCGCTCAACTCGACATCGATGCTGTGCCGGCGCGGCTTCGTCAGGAAACGATCCCCGCGTTCTCTGAAGCGACGTCGTCGAAAAAATAGTTGCCTCTCTGCGGGAGATCGTGGTTTTGTCTCTTCGGTAGCTATGTCACGCTCGTTCTGCTCGGTGTTTATCTCACCCCAGTTTACAAGTGTTCCGTATCTATTGTTGACCAAGTCGGTCTGCCGATCGAAGAACCGATCGGAGTTCTGTTCGTGGCGTTCGTCGTGAAGACGTTGGACGCGGTTCAAGGAGTCTTTGTTTGAATATCTTTGTTGGAAACCTTCCGTTTAGTGCCACTGAAGACCAAGTTCGCGACCTCTTTGCCGAGTATGGTCAGGTCGATCGGACGAACCTCATTACGGATCGCGAGACAGGACGAGCACGTGGCTTCGGTTTTGTCGAAATGTCGAGTGGTGGAGAGCAGGCCATCGAGGCTCTCAACAACTATGAGATGGACGGCCGAAACCTCAACATCAATGAGGCCCGCCCGCGCGAAGACCGGGGCAACCGCAACTCGTACTAGATTGCCTGTCGCAATCCGGAGAGGCCAAGCTGAGGCTTGGCCTCATGCGATCGGAAGAGAAGCAGTGAGGGCGCTACCCACCGGCAGCGCCCTTTTTTTACGCTTGGATTCTCGCCCGGGTGTGGGCTCGGGATCGTGTTGCCGATTTCAACGGAGTCGTCTGGAGTAATCGGCGAGCGGTGGTAGTTGACAGGTTCGTTTCTTTCGCATGGATTCGAAGCGATTGCCGGGGCCATCCCTCTCCGTCGTGATCCATTTCAGATTCAGCTCTGCTTTCCTCCGGACCCGTTCATCTACATCCAATGCCATGTAGCGAAGGAGGGAGTCGGATTCCGCAAGGAACGGGCTCATCTCTGCTATCCCCGCCACGGCTGCCATCCGGATGTCCCGGTTTGGGTCATCGACAGAAAAAAGAATCTGGTGTTCCAGCCCTTCATCTACTTCAGCGAAGTACCCGGCAATTCGAAACGCTCGCTCTCGTCGGGCCGGTCCCGACATAGCTCGATGAGTCAATTCGATAGCTTCGTCCACGCCCTGCGATCGCTCGACTAACTGAGCAAGGATATGGCCACCGGCGTCCCGATCTGTTGCCGTCGTGTTTGTCATGGCTTCGAGGAGGATCTCCATGACTTCCTTGTCGGGAAGAAGAGCGATGAGAGCTTCGAGCGCATGGCGGCCGACTCCGTGGTATTCGTCGTCGAGGGCAATCCGAAGAGCCGGGACGACTGTGTCCGGCCAAGGTTCAGGTGAATCGAGGCGACTGCCCCACGTCGAGGTGTGGCACCGAGTCAGTCCCTCGGCGGCACTACTGCGCACTTGTTTGTGGGGGTCGCTCAGACCGCGAACAAAGCGCCGGACCAGGCCTGGAGTGTCCTTGGAGTAGTAATGGAGCGCGTTGAACGCCATCTCTCGCACTTTGGATGACGGATCCTCGGTCGCCTCGTACAAACGCGGAAGGGCATTCGGGTACACATCCCCAATCTCGCGGAGGAAATTGACCGCGGCCGCTCGCACAAGAGGATCCGTGTCGGTCAATCGACCAAACGCCCCGTCGACGAAGGGGGACGCTGCTCTTTCCCACTTATTGAGAGTGTGAACAACCTGGGATCCCAACGCGGCTCTCCGAATCGAAGCGCACGAATCGGCCATCGCGATTCTCATGAGGGCGACCTGTTCTTCCAACAAGGTAAGGTTGTCTTTGGTGCTACGCACTGCGGCCCGCCGCACTGTCGAGTCAGGGTCGGAAAGAGCAATCGAGATAGCTCCGTGCCGGTCGAAATCATCAGAGGAGAGGTCCACGAGCCGGTCCAGGGCCTCCGCACGGACACCGGCGTCTGGGTCCACAAGAGCGCGCTTGACTACTCGATTTCCATCGAACTCTCCAGGACCGCCGCGGCTCAATGCTTTCAGAGAAGCTCTGCGGAGGGCGGGGTCAGCGTCTTCGAGTCCGTTCAGGATCATCGCAGAGATTCGAGGGTCATCCCCGGCTCGGGCGGTTAGGGCGTGAAAGCCGAGGAGTTGGAAATCTCCTGTACTGCTGAAGAAATCGACGAGGCGGGGAATGGCTATGCCCTTCCACTGGTCGACGGAGAGAAGGGCGGAGGTTGCTCGTCTTATTTCGTACTCGATCTCGGTGTCGAGCTCTCGAACGAGAACCTCGACAATGGCACTATCGGCGGCCGAAGAATCGAGGCTGTTTGGGATCAGATCCAGTTTCTCGACGTAGTGGGCCACTTCCATTAGAGGGACTCCACCCCAGGATAGGCCGACGAGTTCGTCGCCGCGTTTCCTGTAGAAGATCAAACAGGTTTCACCGACTCCCATTCGAGACTTGCTGGGAGAGTCCTCCGCGAGAATCGAGACTGTGTCGGGAGGTGCGCCTTTCCATACCCGGTCCACCACTACTCGGCAACGAACTTGGTAGTAGTGGAGCGGAGTCGTCACGTCGTCCGGGCAGGTTTCAGGTTCTGGGTGAAGTACGACCTTCTCGAGCACGACCCCCGACAGGACACCGTCGGATTTAGCGAGCATGACGAGAGGGTGAGGAGGGGGCTGCGACGCTAAGGACGCGGAGCCCGGAACCGTTCCCTCGAAGGAAAGAAACGCGAATGCCCAGGTCGTGAGAAGGGGAACTAGAAGAAACTGGCGCACAAACGGGGTCTTCGTTCGATGCGTCGTCGGGCTCTGGATTCCGCCGAGCAATATCATCTGCCTACTCCGAGTATTCCCCGACACCGTCGGTTGCGACGGCCATAGCTGGAGAATAGTCGAAAGTTCGTTCCGAACGGAGATCTTCTCTATATGGAGCCTCAGTAGCTGGGAACGGACAGTCCGTACGCTCGAACCACAATAGTCTCGTTCCGCGCTTCCTTCTTGCGATCTCTGACCGACGCGGGGCATGATCGCCCCACGGGCCCTTGTGTCTGCTGGTGAACTCGTTGAATCGATCGAATATGGAGGGGCGGACGTGGCAGGTTTGATTCTTCGCCCTCGCTCTTCTGGTTCGGCCGGGACGAACTCCATGACGGGCCTTCCTCCGGTTCTTCAACGGAGCTTGCCACGCAGGCTGCGAGTTGCAGCATTGATCTTCTCGGGCGTCTTTCTCATCAATCTCGTCGTTAATCTCCTCGAGGCGCGATTCGATCCCGACGTGCAGTTCGCAGCGCCCGAAAACTACGCTCTTTGGATCGCCTGCATCGTCCTGGGCCTTCTTGTCGCCCTTTTCACTCTTCGATCGACGAATTCGGCGAAGACAGTGAGGCTCGTGGGGCACGTCTTCCAGGTCGTCGGGGCGTTTGGCATCGCCCTGATCGCGATCGATCTGCCCTTGCCCGATCCCAGCGCCGATGGGTATGTCGGCATTCCGTGGACCTGCCCCTGGATTCTTGCCTACCCGCTCATGGTCCCAAGCCTTCCGCGACTGTCCATTGCCATGGGCGTCCTTTCGGCTTTTTTTGTTCTGATTGCCGTCAAAATCCTGTTTCTCATCGAGCCGGGCTTGCCTGACCCCGAACCTTCAATCTGGTTCGCCCTCCTCTTCCTGAACCTGATCTGCGTAGCCTGGGGAACAGTGGGGAGCGTTACGATCAACGACCTGGGCCGGCAGGTCGCGGCGGCTCGTCGCGTCGGCAGCTATCGTTTGGAACAATTGCTCGGAAAAGGCGGGATGGGTGAGGTTTGGGAAGGGCGGCATCGGCTCCTCGCCCGCCCAGCTGCGGTGAAGATTATTCGCCCAGAGATGCTCGGCGATGATGATGACGAGAACGTTGCGGTTCGACGTTTCGAACGGGAAGCTCAGGCCACGGCTGCGTTGCAATCACCTCACTCGGTCAGTTTGTATGACTATGGGCGAACCGACGAAGGAACCTTCTACTATGTCATGGAGTTGCTCGACGGAATGGACCTGCAGTCCCTCGTTGAGCAATTCGGCCCCGTCGAATCGGAACGAGTCGTTCACTGGCTACGACATGCCTGTCATTCCTTGGCCGAATCACACCACAATGGACTGATCCATCGAGATATCAAGCCGGCCAACCTCTATGCGTGTCGTTTTGGTTTGGAGTGGGATTTCCTCAAAATTCTGGACTTTGGTTTGGTAAAGCCGATGAGTGCGACTAAGGCCGAGTCAGCGACATTGACCGAGGAACACTCAGTGACCGGGACAGCTGCCTTTCTGCCGCCAGAAATTGCGATGGGAGAGACGAGTGTCGATGGACGGGCCGACATCTACTCCCTCGGCTGCGTTGCCTATTGGCTCTTGACCGGTGAACTTGTCTTCGAGGCGGACACCCCGCTAAAGATGATCCTCCAACACGCCAGCGCGGACGCCGATCCGCCTTCGGCAAGGACCGAAGTAGAAATCTCTCCGGAGCTCGATGCTGTGGTTCTCGATTGTCTACAAAAGGATCCCGCCCGCCGTCCGCAGTCTGCTGCCGCCCTCCGGGATCGACTCGATGCCTGCGCGATCTCTCCCGCCTGGACCCAGGAGCACGCCCAGCGTTGGTGGGAGACCCACCGACCGGCTCGGGCGGATGTTGAACCGACCGAAACCCTAGCTACGGCAGGGCTTGAGATACATCCGGCCAGGAGCGACAGCTAGAAATCTCCGACGACTGCCGGGGTATGGGTGTCGCTCGCCGATCGTCGATCCATCTTGATGCACCTATTTTTGGAACGGCTGTCGCGAATGCGCCAGCAAACGCGCCTCCTTGTGTGAGCCCGTAAAAACGACGGCCTCTCTATCCCACTCAAGGAGGTGACGACGATGGAACGCATTTCGGTCATTTGGATTCTGTTGTGTTGTGTGCTCGCGACGAGCGCGACGACTGCCCGGGCCGGTTACTCCGAAGATGTCCTCTCGGACGATCCTGTGGCGTACTGGCGACTCGATGAAGCCAGCGGTACTCTCGCCACTGATCTAAGCGGCAACGGCAATCATGGCACCTTTTCTGGTCCTGTCCTTGGCGTTCCTGGCGCTGACTGCGGAACACCGGACCTGGCGGCGACCTTCCTCAATATCGACGATCGGATGACAGCTCCGACGTCTCGGAGCCTCGAGCTCCCGTTTGTCACCATGGAAGCCTGGGTGCTCTGGTGCGGGGACAACGGTTGGCAGCAAAGGGTTATGGAAAAATCGTGGGGAGGAGTCAGCATTAGTGAATATGGCCTCACCGTCCTGTCAACTGGAGAGGTCCGGGTCGAGATTCGCGGAACCAGCTCGGTGATGTTCACGAGTACGGGCACGCTTACACCCAATCAGTGGACCCATCTCGCAGCTACTTATGATGGGGCGCAGGTTGCGGTCTACATCGGTGGAGTCCTCGACTCCTCGGCCCCCGCGGCGGTAGGCCCGATTTCGAACAGCAACAAGCCAATTGGAATCGGAAATCAGGCGCAACGTGATCGACCCTGGAATGGAAGCCTCGCTGACGTTGCGGTGTACGACTACGCCCTCTCCTTTGTCCGGATTCGCGAGCATGCTGCGAATTGTAATCCGCCCGCCACGGTCGCTTGCCCACTCCTTCCGTTAGAGAAGATCTACTGGACTGACTATGGGTCGGACAAAATCCAACGCTGCGACCGGGCCGATGGATCGAATGTCGTGGATATCGTCACGGCCGGACTGGACGGTCCCCAGGGAATCGCGATCAACTCGACCGACGGAACGATGTACTGGACCGACTTTGGTACGGACTCGATCCGCAGAGCCAATGTGGACGGGACGGGAATCGTAGACCTGGTCACGACCGGATTGACGATCCCGGATCCAATCGCGCTCGATCTTGATGGGGGCAGGATGTACTGGTGCGATCGAGGGTCCGACAAGATCCAGACTTCTCTCTTGGATGGGACGGACGTGCAGGACCTCGTCACGACCGGTCTCTCGAGCGTCGGTGGCCTGGCTCTGGACCTCTTCAACGGTCACATGTACTGGGCGGACGGCGGCACGACCGATCGGATTCAGAGATCGAAGATCGACGGCTTTAGTATCGAAACGATCTTCACGGACACGTTTAATCCCCATGGCATCGCTCTCGACGTCCCAGCTGGGAAAATGTACTGGTCGGAATCTGGAATGGTCCGGAGAGCGAACATGGACGGAACCGGTCCGGAGGACCTGGTGACCGGGCTCGGCCAACCTCGCAATCTTGCGCTCTATGCCGGGAAGGTCTACTGGGCGGACAGCCAGACCGGGAAGATCCAGCGGGCTGATATGACGGGCGGTCCAGCCGAAGATCTGGTTACGGGTCTTGTGTCTCCTTACGGCATCGCTCTCGGGACGGGGGAGGCGTTTGTTTCTGATGTGGCAGACGAGAGCCCGCTGTTCCCCGGGGGTTCCTTACTCGAGCCTGCCTCGCCGAATCCGTTTCGGCAATCAACCGAGCTCGCGTTCGAACTCGCGCGAGACCAGTCCGTTCGGCTCGAGGTTTTCGATACCGGCGGACGGCTGGTTCAGACTCTAGCGCCAGACCGTCTCCTCGCAGCTGGGCGACATTCCGTCTCGTGGGACGGCCGGAATCAGCAGGAGCAACCGGTGTCAGCGGGAGTCTACTTCTTTCGGATGACGACGGAAGACGAGACGGAGAGTCGATCGATCGTCCTGCTCCGCTGACCGAGGATGATCGACCTGATCGAGGCCAGGACGGCGCTGCTGGGTTTCCCGCGGCGCCGTTGGCCGTGCGGTCGGCGGTTCATCTCTCTTATGACTTTCCATCCACACCGAGGGAGTAGGTCGTGCGCGTAATGCCGTGCGCGGCCGACTCGCGTTCCTGGCAACGAGGGTCCGTTCCGTCGAGGGTGCCGCGGATGAGATCCCGAACTTCGGTCGGTGAATCCGTTACCCGGATCAAGTCGAGGTCGGCCTCGGAGATGTTTCCGGCCGCGAGCATCGTCTCTTTGAGCCAATCGAGGAGACCTCCCCAGAATCCGGACCCAAAGAGGATGATGGGGAAGTTGTGGATCTTTCCAGTTTGAATGAGCGTCAACGATTCGAAGAGTTCGTCGATCGTACCGAACCCACCCGGAAAGATGACGAAGCTCTGGGCGTACTTCACGAACATGGTCTTCCGAACAAAAAAGTAACGGAAGTTGATCGGAACGTTTACGTGCGGATTTACGCCCTGCTCGAACGGGAGCTCGATCCCCAAGCCCACGGAAACGCCATCGGCCTCCTGGGCACCCCTGTTCCCGGCATCCATGATCCCCGGACCGCCCCCGGTGATGACAGCCAATCCGGATTCGACGAGGAGTTTGGCTGTTTCGACCGCCGCCTCGTACATGGGGTCGTCTTCTTTGGTTCGGGCGGATCCGAAAATCGTCACGGCGGGGCCAAGGTCAGCCAGCGTATCAAACCCTTCCACGAATTCTCCCATGATCCGCAGGACCCTCCAGGGGTCCGTATGAACGAAGCCTGGTGGGGAGGCAGCCGGCGGGCTGAGAAACTGTTCGTCCTGAGTGGGACTGTGATTTGCAGCAGCGCGATTGAGGGTGACGTTCGCTCGCTGGCGAGGGGAAGGACGTTCGGACACGGAGCCTCCTTGGGATTAGGTGGTACGACAGAGCTACCACCAGTCTACCCGACCCGTCGGCGAAACCGTGCTTTCAGAATCCTAGTCGTCTTCCCGATGGCAGTTCATGCAGGCCGAACCGAATCCGTGGTTCGCATCGGAGTAATGGCACTTGATACAAAGAGCACGCTGCTGCGGATGACCGTAGGGATCGGGTAGCGCGTAGGAACCAGAAACTTGTCCATCCATCGAGAGGTAGCGAACGTTTGGATCCCAGCGCGTGCTGGCCGGAGCGCTCGTAGCGTGCGCGCGGTGACAGGTCATGCAGCTGATGCGGCTCTGACTCGTCGCTCCCTCGGTGCTCGAGGTCGTCCTGTCAGTATCTTCGAGAGGTACTTCTGAGACGTAGGCCGTCGCGTAGGTGCCGCTTGTCGGTCCGTCCGGGCCGGCATAGAGGTTGTAGTTCCGTTGCTCCGCACTTTCCACGTCGTCTTCGACGGGGTGCTCGAAGCCGAGCTCGCTCTCATCGTGGTAGTAGCCGTGACAGTTGGCACACCATTGACTCCAACCACTCTGATAGGCGGTATGAGCAATCGGAGTCTCCTGTCCGGCGTCGAGGGCCACACCGTCGGCGATGGGCGCATCATAGATGAAAGAAAAGCCAGTGGTCCCGACGGGTCCCTGACCTCGCAACATACGGAAGTTGGCGTTTCCATGGGGATCGTGGCAGCTGGTACAGGAGAGGTCATCAGCGGGAAACGTTCCACCGGGGCTCATCATGTTGACCGGATCGGCCGGGATACCCCAGGCCGGAGAGACGACATTGTGTCCGGCATGATGGCCGGGAATCGGTTGGATCGCTCCATTCGGGGCGTCGTTGAGGTTGTCTTCGTAGAGGAAAGTGAAGTTGCCTGCACCCAGCTCTGGCGGCGGGCTGAGCGGGTCGTTTCCGAGCACGGAACCCGCGGCTTCAGCGTGGCAGGACAGGCAGAGGTCCGTGGTGTTGACGTAGCGGAGGAGCATAGGGCCGCTCACGGCCAACTCCCGTCGACCGTCCTGGCTGTTGTGCATCGTATGGCAGCCCTGGCAGCTTGCCGCACCTCCTTCGTGGAACGCCTGAGCGGGGCCTGCGAAAACCGCCGGCAGGAACGCCGCGAAAAGGAAAAGCGTGGCGGGAGGGAGCGGGGGCGACCAGGGCGGACGTTTTGTCCCAGACTTCCGGGAACGGTAGGTCAGCACGCGAGGAAGCCCCACTTTCTGGCGTGAACAGTTGATCAGTTCTGGCAAGCCAAAGTCAATTATAGAGCCTTTCGACCAATGATGCCGTACGGGATTCCCTCCCCAGTCCGCGTTCCCTTCCGAACTCGAGTCGATCCGTTCCCCCGGCGACTCTTCTCAAGATCGGGTTCGTTCGGTATGGTTATGCTTCTCTTTGTTATTAGTTTTGTGAGACCGGAGGACGCCGCGATGCCCCGCGCCATCACGCTGGAGAACCTTGCCAAGTCGTACGTTGTGCCTGTCCGCGAGGCCGGCGTTCGGGCGGGGGTCGTGAGTCTCTTCAAGCGGAAGACCCGCAAAGTCGAAGCGGTCAAAGAAGTGAGCCTGAGTCTCGAAGCAGGAGAGATTGTCGGCTTTCTCGGACCCAACGGAGCCGGCAAGACGACCACCCTGAAGATGCTTTCGGGACTCCTGCACCCGTCGGCGGGCAGCGTCACCGTGCTTGGTCACGAACCTTGGCGACGGGAAAACGAATTCCTTCGGCAAATCACCCTCGTTATGGGACAGCGCAACCAGCTGATCTGGGATATTCCCGTTCTGGATTCGTTCGACCGCAACCGTGTCATCTATCGTTTGAGTCGCGCTGAGTATCGCGAAAGAGTCGACGATCTCACCGATCTCCTCGAGTTGGGACATCTGCTCAACAAGCCTGTCCGCAATCTCTCGCTCGGTGAGCGGATGAAGTGTGAGGTCGCCGCAGCCCTTCTGCACCACCCACGAATTCTCTTTCTCGATGAGCCGACTCTCGGTCTCGATGTTTCGATGCAACGCCGTCTCCGCTCCTTCATTGCGAGGTACAACAAGAACACTGGCGCCTCCGTGCTTCTGACCTCGCACTACATGGCGGACGTGGAAGCTCTCTGTCCGCGAGTCGTCGTCATCCATCATGGAGAGATCCTCTTTGACGGGAAACTGGCGGAGTTGATCAAGAGGTTTTCCGCCCAAAAAACCCTCGTTCTGGAAGTGGATGAAGACTCTGGAGATCTGAGCCGCTTCGGCGAAGTCGTTTCGAGCGAAGGGGGACGGGTGACTCTCCGTGTTCCGAAGAGGGACACGGCCGAGGTAACGGCTCGGATTCTTCGCGAACTGACCGTGCACGATCTCAATGTCGCCGATCCCCCGATCGAAGAGATCATCGATCAGGTTTTCAGCGGGCGGATGTCGTGAGATCCTGGCTGCAGGTCTATCCGGCCTTTCTCCGGACGGCACTGCTCTCCAGCATTCAGTACCGGGCTTCCGGTGCGATCTGGATGATCGGTTCGATCCTCGAACCTCTAATCTACCTGACGGTTTGGTCGACCGTTGCCCGGTCGCAAGGTGGAGAGGTGGGGGGGTACACCGCGCAGGAGTTCGCTGCCTACTACGCGATCCTCCTCCTTGTTAATCACCTCACCTTTACTTGGATCATGCACGAGTTTCAGTACCGGATTCAGTACGGCAGCCTTTCTTTTGCGCTCCTCCGTCCCGTTCATCCGATTCATGCTGACATCGCGGAGAACATCGCGTTCAAGGCCGTCCAGCTGGTGGTGATCCTGCCGGGGCTCATCCTGCTCTGCGTTGCCTTTCGTCCCCATTTCGAACCCGTCGGATGGTCGCTCGCTCTCTTTGTACCGGTGCTCTTCTTCGGTTTCCTGCTCCGCTTTCTCATCGAGTGGACTTTGGCTCTGGGCGCGTTCTGGACGACGCGGGTCACCGCGATGAACCAGATCTATTTTTCGCTTCTGATGTTTCTTTCCGGACGGGTTGCTCCAATCTCGCTACTGCCCCTCTGGGTTTCCGACATCGCGCAGAACCTTCCATTCTATTACGCGATCGGCTTCCCCGTGGAACTCGCTTTGGGGAGGCTGTCACCGGAAGCGGCGATGCGAGGCGTACTCATCCAGCTGGTCTGGCTCGCGGTCTCGGGAGTGGGGATCTCGTTGATCTGGCGGCGAGCAACGAAGCGCTTCACGGCGGTAGGATCATGAATACACTTCGCCTGCTCGGTGTGTTTTTGCGCATTGGCCTGCTTGGGGAGACTCAGTACCGGGCCAATTTCGTCATCCAGCTCTTCGAGACGGGTTTGAGCATGGCTACGGCTCTGGGCGCGGTTTGGGTCGTGTTTTCGCAAACGGAGACCTTGGGGGGTTGGCGCTCGGCTGAACTGACCGCCTTGATCGGCGTTTACTTCATCGTCCTCGGAGCGATCAACGTCGTCGTCGCCCCAAGTCTTCAAAAATTCATGGAAGGTATCGTCAACGGCAACTTCGACTACACCTTGACGAAGCCGGCTGACGCTCAGTTACTGGCCAGCCTCTCCGAGGTGCGCATCTGGCGCCTGGCCGATGTTGGTCTCGGTTTCGCCGCCCTCGGCATCGCCATCGTCCGGCAGTCGGCCGAAGTGGGTTGGGGCGATGCGGCCAAATTTTCCCTCGCCCTCTTCACCGGCGGCGTTGTCGTCTACAGTTTTTGGATCATGCTCGCCACGCTCGCGTTCTGGTTCATCCGGGTAGAAAACATTCTTCAGATCTTCTGGGCGATGTACACCGCTGCGCGTTGGCCAGTCGGTATCTACCCCGGATGGCTGAAGTGGACCCTCACCGTCATCGTGCCGGTCGCTTTTGCCGTGACCGTTCCGGCCGAGGCGGTCTCGGGCCGGGTTTCGAATGGGACACTCCTCGGAGCGGCTGTCCTTGCCGTCCTTCTCGCTGCGTTTTCACGTTGGTTCTGGAAGACCGGGATCAAACGATATGCAGGCGCTTCTTCCTGACGTTCTCGTTCAAATACCGGCCCGAAGGGATTACTTCGGTGGTCCGGGCAGGTCGGCGTAAGTAGTTTTTCTCCAGGATTTTAGGCCTCGTCCGAGAAAGCGCTTCATTGCTGGCCTCATTGTTTCGATAGCTGAATAGTGCCCCCGAGACGGCTGGTGGGGCTGGCCGTCGAGCTCCATAGTGCTCACGATCAGCTCAGCGTGGTCTGCTCTCGCTTTCCTTGCATGCAATCGCGGCAAAGGTCGAGTCGAAAATGACTCGCATTCGCTCGGTTTGAACCCCATCGTCGCCGGTGGAGTTCGAGGGAACGAATAGGAATCAGCTTTTGAGCAAACAAATGGATTCGCATTCGAAGACGCCGGGACGAGGCCGCGCGGTCGCGAAGAACCTCGTCGCGTTCGCAGTGTCCGTGTTGATCTGCCTCTTTTTGACCGAAGGCGCAGTGCGGGTCTTCCTGCCCCAGTTTCTGCGTCCGGTCCTTCGAGAGCGTGTCGACGGACTTTTTTGCCTGCGAGCCGACTTGGATGCTCGGATCTTCTCGCCAGGTGAGTTCGACACGAGAATCAAGACGACAAGTCAGAGGTTTCGTGGGGACGAAGAGTTCACCAGAACACCACCTCACGAAGTCGCACGAATTGCCATTCTCGGCGACAGTTTCGCGTTTGGGAATGGTGTCAACGACGAGGAGAGCTATCCAGCGGTTTTGGCGGATGCCCTCAACGACGAGACGGTCATGCCCGGTCGCGTACCTGGTGTACCGGGAGGCGCAACCCGGTTCGAGGTTCTAAACACGGGGATTCCCAACTCGGGCACCGGCGACCAGGCCCTCTGGTACGAACACTGGGTGAAAGACTTCGCGCCCCACCTCGTCGTACTCACCGTGTACGGTGGAAATGACGTTTGGGATGAGATCCAGGACAGTAAGTTCGAACTGACCCCGAGCGGTGCTGTGCCGATGGATCGTGAGGCCGTCGAAGCTCGCGGTGGGCTCGAAGCCAAGTTGCAGTCCGCGGTCCTGAAGATTCCCGGCTACATGTATCTGACTCAGCACTCTCATTTGCTCTACGCGGTTCGGACGGCCGTTACGGTCAGCTTTTCTCGTCGCGTCGATACGAAGGGGCGCACGCTGCCAACCGCGTCCGACGACGATCCGAAGGCTGATCTGGCTATCGACAAGATCGCTGCCGAGATTCACTGGCTACGACAGCGGGTCGAAGCGAGCGGCGCAGAGTTCGTTATCGTCTTCATCCCTCAGCGAAACGAGTTTCTCGAGCAGACGAGGGAATCTCGTGGCTCACACCGGTCCCGCTCGCTTGCGGCGCGTGTCCGTCATGAAGCGGACCGGGCCGACATATCCTATCTGGACCTGACTGCCGCAGTCGCGTCGCGCCTCGCCCGCAATCCGGGGACTCTCTACTATTTAAAGGACGATCACATGCGCCCTGACGGATATCGACTCGTGGGTGAAGAGGTTGCTCACTTCCTTCTCAATGGTGTGCCGGCCAGCTAGTCAGCGATCGACCCCGGTTGGCCAGTTTATTCGGCCTGGAGGAGAGCGTTTCGGAGCTTTCGGTGCTGGTCGAAGAGAAGAACGAATTCTGATTCGCGGCGCCCACCCTTTGCTCGCAGGATTTTGGCCAGGTCGGACTTTTCCGTTCTCGACCATCGCTCGATCCCCGGAAGGGCAAGAACAAGAGGAGCCCAGCGTTCCCAGGAGAGTCGCTCGCCGGACGAGAGTCGGCTGAGGCCACCCCGGAGCCCGAGAAGTTCGGATACTTCTCGGGCGCAGACGCGTAGACCCTTCTCTCGATCCGCTCCAAAGCGCGACGCGAGATAGCCTGTGGCTTTTAGGCCCATGTCGCCGAGCGGCAGGTGGCCGAGGACGTCCTGACGGGGCTTGCCGAGATGGAGGTACATGTACTCTGCGGCCAGATCGTGAATTCCGCTCGGTGAAGTGCGATAGCCCCGGTCTCTCTTCATTCGGGCGAGCTCGCCGCGGACGAGCTGCTTGATCTCTGGATCATGCGGACGGAATCCCAACTTGTAGTAGAACCACCACGCGCCGGAGAGCTGTCCCTCTTTGTTTCCATGGCCCAGTTGGTAAGGATCGACGGCGAAGCTATCGACCCCAAAGAGCTGATGGACCATGCCGAGGATCTTTGCGTAGACCTGCGCCGCACCCCGCCCCCGATAGGTTTCGAAGACGTTGTAAGCGACCTCGGCCGAACCGTAGAGAGCACTGTTCAGGACGTACCCAATCGGCACGCCATTCATCAAAGTGAGGAACCCATAGACCGACTCGAACATGAGGCGGCGCTCGGGTATCGCCCCCATACAAGCGAACCGCAATCCGTCGCCGGCATCGATCATGCGGACGTCGTTCTCGTCGGCATTGAGAAATATGAGGAGATCCCGGTGTCGGGGCACCATGCAAGTGTTGGCGAGATCGATGAGCCGTCGCCCCTCCTCCGGTCCGACCGATCGGATGTCGAGTGTCGTCCGGCTGATGGCCTGCCGAAGCCGGGGGCGGCCTGCCTCCGGCGGCTTCCTTCGATAGATGACCGGAGTGGGCCATCCGTCCCGGGTACGAGCTGGTGTGCCGGGTCCCGGCGCGAGAATCATCGGGATATCGAGATCTTCGTAGAGTTTCTCTTTGTGTTGGACGGGAACGCGAAGCGCGTCGAAACGGCGGATGACGAACTCAGCATCGGTTTCGTCTGGCCCCTTTAGGCGCTCGATCCACTTACGCGCGCCGTAGGCGAGCGCGTCGAGGCCGGCCGTTTCGGTGAACGGAAGGAGGAGATGCCAGAGGCCTTCGAGCTTGTCCTTGTTCTCGAAGTCTTTCCAGTCGATCGAGAGGCGGGATCCATGGCCCTGTTTGACGAGCCAGATTGCGGTCAGCCAATAGAAGCGGAAGTAGAGGGTTGTTCCTGCGATTCCGGAATCAGCGAGCTCCCGGCGGTGCTGCCCGAGGTCCTTTCGATCGGCAAAAGCGTGCAGGAGCCTCGTGGCCGTCAGCCGTACGGCCTCACTCTCGGGGAAAGCCAGAGCCCAGCAGAGGGATTCGTGAAGGGCGTGGATTTCGTTCGCTCGCGGAAGGTGCCCGCGTTCCAGGGTCTCGAAGATCTGGAGTCGGCGCTCCGTGCCGCTCAGCGAAAAGTCATAACGAAGCCGGCCCAGCTCGGACACGAGCCGAGAGTTCGAAGCAGTCACGGCGTATCTCCTTATGATCCCTGGCGTACGCGTTCACAGATTCTTGCGCCGGGAGAATACGATAGAATCGGGCCGCTCTCCAGAGCTTGTCTCCGAGCAGATCGGAAGACACGAAAAAGGCCCCCTCATAAAGAGAGTGCCTTCTTCGAACCCCGGCCTCACCACCGGTAGAAAGATCTTCGTCCTACAAAGGAAGCCAGTAGCTGACCTTGACGAGTAACGTGTTTTCCGGCTCGACCGAGAAAATCGGCTCCGTTCCCAATCCGTTGTCGAAAGAACTGCCCTGGGAGTCGCGACTCTCGAACTTGTTCCGGTTCTGAGCCCAGACGAGGAAGAGCGTACTGCCCGGGCGATACTCCCACCGGTAGACCGCATTGACGTTCATCGAGGCAAACGAGAAGTCCTCATCAGAAGCAAGGTATCCATCCCGAGTGTAGGATCTGAGTTCGTAGCTGTCGGGGCGGACTAGCTCTCTCGCATTGTGATAGTCCCCGGTCGTCAGGAACGGCTGGAGGTAGAGTTCGAGCGACTGATTGCGACTGAAGAGCACGTTCGTGCGGAGGGTCGTACTGATCGTCTTCTGCTTGATTTCGCCAAAGACGTGGCTGACGCCGCCGATGCCGCCGCTCACGTTCTCGAAGTTGTCGAGGTGCTGCGTGTCGTCAATCCGGAAGTTGTAGTTGCCGGACAAACGATGATTGATCGCACTGCTCTGCGTCCACCTCATGCTCAGACCCAGATCATTCGAGAAATTGTCGGCCGTGTCGAAGAACTGGGAACCGTCGATGTCAAAGACGAGGTCTTTGCGGGTGTCGGTGCTGGCACCCCACCAACCGCCGTAGGTCGTCGGCTCGTCGATGAGGGGCCCCCCCCACGGTAGCGATTCGCGGTTGCCATAGCTGACCGAGCCGTCCTTGTCGACTTCCCGCCGACGGTAGCTACCTCGAGTTTCGAATCGTTTCCTTGCTTTCGGATTGAACTGGCCGCCCCACCAGGCTTCGGCGTAGTTCTGGAAGCGCATCCAGCCGTTCATGTTCACCGATCCACCCTGGCGGATACCGCGGCTGTAGTTCCAGGTTCGTTCGCCCGTGTGGAGATCTGATCCGGCGCGTCCGGCGTAGAGCCAACTCGCGTTAAGGTTGAAATTCACGTTGAAGCGATTGAGTAGAGCGTCCTCGCCTTCGGGCGAGTAATTGTACCCGGCCCAGTAACCGGCGCTCATGTCGTCGGGAGCGCCAAGAAAACCGAGGTCATTCAAATCGAGACGATCGCTCTCCCAGCGGCCGTAAAGATTCATCCGAAGAAAACCGTCGTTCTTCTGCAGACTCATCTCGCCGCCGGTGCCGTAGGATTTCGATGGATCGTCATCTCCGGACTTCTCCGGTGCAACGATCGAACCAACAAATGAACCGTCGATCGAGTAGCTCCGATCCGGCGTGTAGTGTCGGAAGTCGATTCCGGTCGTGGCCGCGTCGCGCGATGCTGTGTTTCCGACTTCCTCCCGCGAAGCCGTGTTGATTCGCGCTGTCTGCATTACGTTGACTCTGGTTTTTCCATCCCGCCACTCTTTCCCGAGGCGGGTGACGGCGAAATGGGAGGGAGAACTGCCTTCCTTGAGGAAGTTGTGGGCTTGCCCGTCCTGGGTTACGTCGGCACTGGCATAAAGACCAGCGACGGAGATTCCACCGGCGATCTTCCCGGTGAGTTTCGAGGCCCAGCGGATGCGAGAATTCTCTCCGCCCGTTCCAATTC
>Ga0315338_1002278_pt1 | contig 19666 bp, 12 predicted proteins | sample ASW8metaG_FD_204518 | JGI IMG/M metagenome (GOLD analysis project Ga0315338, IMG submission 204518) | Ammonia-oxidizing marine archaeal communities from Monterey Bay, California, United States - ASW #8 | ecosystem: Environmental > Aquatic > Marine > Coastal | place: USA: California | collected... | reverse complement strand
AGTCGGCGCCCGCGCGATGGATCGCTTCGAGGTTCCAATCGTGACTGATCCGGCTCACGATATGCGCATCGCCGCTGAGGCGGCGGCAATAGACAGTGAGGAAGATATTTGCGGCATCATCGTTCGTAGTGAGAACGACTGACGGCGCCTGATCGATGCCAGCTGCCTTCACCGTATGCAGGTTCGAGCCGTCGCCGATCACGACGCGATCTGCGAACTCGGCCAACTCGTCCTTCATGGCCGGATCGCGATCGAGGATCGTGACCGAAGCGCCACGCGCGCGCAGGGCCCCGCTGACGGCGCGTCCCACCATGCCTCCGCCGATCACGAGCACGGGCGTATCGGTCTCGTGGTAGATGACGAAGAGCGCGTCGAGGTCGGTTACCTGCTCTTCCGTCCCCACCACGACGGGGATGCTGTGGTCCGAGAGCATCTTGTCCGGCGGCGCGGGCTCGAGGCGGCCGCGCTCCCAGACGCCGACGATGTTCAATCCCGTGACCTGCCGAAGGTTCGAGTCGCGAATCGTGCGGCCGACGAGCGCGGTTCCGTGGATCGGAAACTCGGCGATCACCAGGTCTTCGAAACGTCCGACGCGATGGGCGACCTGCATGCCCGAGGTCACACGACTCGCGAGCTGCTCGCCAAGACTCTGCTTGAGTGCCACGACTCGGCTGGCTCCGGCGAGCTCGAGGATATCGACCGAGTCGATGTCCTCGGCGAAGGAGACGATCTGAACTTCGGACGAGACCTCTCGAATCGTCAGCATGATGTTCGTGTTCTCGGCATCACCGAGGTTGACGACCACGAGCCTCGCATCCTCCACGCGAACCGATTCGTAGGTCGCCTTCACATCGCGACGCCCCGTCACGACCGAGAGTCCCTCGACGTCGAGTTCCGCGGCGCGCGCCGGGTCGGGCTCGATCAGCACATAGGGAATGTCGAGCTCGACGAGACGCGCAATGAATCCCCGAGCGATCGGGTCATGGCCGCAGATCACGACGTGGTCCGAAACATCCGACGACAAGGCTCTCGGCGCGCGGCGCTGGACCTGGGCTTCGAGCCATGGCGCGTAGAAGAAACGGATGAACGTGAAGGGCGCGACGATCAGCAGCATCACGATTCCGTAGACCAGGACGAAGATGCTGAAGAGACGACCGATGTCGCTCTTGAACGTGATGTCCCCGAAACCGAGCGTGCTCATCACGGTGAGCGTCCAGTAGAGGCCGGTGATCCAAGAATGCTGCTGGCCCTCGTAGACCATGATTGCATGGAAGAGCACGGAGAAGATCGCGAGCGAGACGCCGAGGATGCCGGCGAACCGCGCGAGTGCGACGAGGTTCTGTCGCGACGAGCCGTGCTCGAAGACGTAGGCGATCTGGGAGGGGAGGAACTTCACGATGGTCTACGCGCGCACCCGGCCGAACGGCGAGGTCGAGTGCCTCTCGTAGCGATGGTGCCAAAGTTGAAGGTTTGGCATGGACTCCCCTCGTGTCGCGATCTCTGTGTCGTCGATGGCCGAAACCGTAGCGAAGTCGGAGTGTAGGTGGATCTCCCTCCTCGCCTCGGGATTTCCCTACGGAGACGAGGAGCGATCGTGGATTCGGTGCCCGCGGTCGGCCAATCTCTACGAATCGAAGATCCCGCGCGATGCGGGAAACGATTGGGATTCACCGATCGGCGGCGGCGACCACGGGACATAGATCCGTTCGCTCGAGCTCCAGATCAGCCAACGAATTGACGGGTCCTCCAAGGGGAGCGCGAACCTGTAGCGCAGCAATCTCGGCCCCTGACTCTGGGTGAGTGCACGCACCTCGATCTCGAGATCCGCTACCTCGAAACGGTCGCCGAGGGCAAATCCGAGATCGGAGCTGCGGAAGTAGCGACTGATCGGCGTCGAGAAGAGTCCGTAATCGATCGTCAGATCCAGACTGTGCGAGTCGACGCGCGTGACGTGCACCGGCGAGGCCCCAACGGAGAGCACTCGAATGCGTCGTGGCACGGGGTCGCCTGCAATCTGTCGGACGGCTGGAATCAATCCCACCGTGTAGGTGTGTTCGGGCGGATTCACGAGAATCAGGTCCTGCTCCGCCAGCGCGGAGTCGTTGGGGACCGTTGCAAGCGCGCGTGATAGGGCCTTCTCGGAATCGCTCTGGGATTGCAGGAATAGCAGCCCCAGCAGCGGTGCCAGCAGCACATGCATCACGAGCATCGGCACGCCCACAACGATCCAAGAGAGCCAGCGCCAAGCGCGAGCAAGGCCGCGATCAGCCGGTGCCGTCAGCGCGGAGACGAACATCGCGAGCAGGCCCATCGCCCCCAACCCGACGAAGAACAAGAGACGATTCTGTGGTCCCGTCGCAGAGATCGGAACCAACGAAAGCAGCATTCCCATGCACCAGAAACGCGCGATCGGCTCGCGACGCAGGACCCCGAACATGAATACTGCAAGGACTGCGCTCGTCACCAGGCCGTAGACCTGAAGGCTGGCGGCAGCGTTACGCGTCGGATCCGAAACCAGCGCGAGGTCGGCCGGCACGACCGTCCACTGGCCGAGCATCAGGACGGGCGCTCGCTCCCACAAGGCGCTCAGAAACTGCGTTGGATTTCGTAGCGGCTCGACGTAGTAACCGGACCCCTGCGAGCCGAACTCAAAGGCGGCGTAGATCGCGACATAGCCCAGCCCGACGCCGACATGAGGCAGCAGTGCAATGATACGTCGCGGCCAGCGATCGCGATCGACGAAGAGCACCCAGGCGCCGAGATACGCGTATGTCGCGAGCGCCACCTCACCGGCGCAGAGCGCCAGGACCAGAAGCCCCGGACCGAGAAGTGTTCCGGCCCGCCAGCCGTCCCTTCGCGCACGCACGAAGCAAGCGATCGACGCGACACCCAGACATGTCGCGATCAGGGCATTGCGGTTCGCGAGGTATGCGGCGGGAGCGGCATGAGCGTCTTCCAGCGCAAAGAGAAGGCCCGCGAGCCCCGCCACCCAGCCGAGTCCGATCGTTTCTCGATACAGCCAGGCCGCCATCCCAACCATCGCCGCCAGCCAGACGAGGCTATGCAAGTGCATCAGTCCCGGTCGCTCGGGCCACAGCGCGAAATCCAACTGCATGCTGAGGACGCTCAAGTACCGAAAGCTCTTGTGTCGGAGATCCTCAGCGGCCCACCATGGCAGGCCACCCGCGTCCTTGAGCGACTGTATGTGTTCCGAATTCCCGTCGTAGAACTCGAACAAATGAATCGCAGGCTCGCCGTGGCCAAGCAGGCGGAAACGCTGAAAATGGTCATCCAGCTGGAACCCGCCCCAGAGCGCGGGGAGGATGAGGAGCGCACTCAAGAAGCCGAGCGCGTAGGGAAGCTTCGGGTGCTCGAGCGCGGCACGACCGGCGAGCACGACTCGACTCGATTCAGCCACGATCAGACCTGGGGTACGTACATTTGCCGATGCCCCGCTCGAATAGCATTCGGGTACGCCTCAAGTACGCCCTCCTCGCGCGGACAGCGCGCGCGTTCGAGTCGTGCCGACCCGGACGGGGATCGTACACCGCGCTCGCCTGAAAACGTAGGCGATGTAGGTCGCCGTGCATGCTGCCGAAACGCGAGGAGACGTAGCTTGGACTGCCATTCTGGTCGCTCGAGCCGAGGCCGACCGACGGTGGCGGCGCGCCCTCGGCTCGGCCGATATCCAGCCCCGAAACTGTTCCTGCCGGCGCCACGAAGATGGCTTATGCTGGGAACCAGCAGCTCACGACCGCAAGAGGAACTCGACGATGATGAAAAAGATCCTTCGACGCATCATGCTTCCAGCCGCCGCGCTATCGATCCTCTTGCTGGCCTACGCGCAGGGGTATCAGGACCGCGCCAACGGTCGATCGTTCGGCTCCATCGTCTCTGAAGCGGTGGCGGCCACGAGGAAGGCGATCTCGCCGACGCAGACGCTGCCCGATCCGAACGTCTACTATCCCGGAACCGAAGAGCTGGCGAAGGACGAGATGCGCCTCATCTCTTGCGGAACCGGAATGCCCACGGCGCGTGAGTCCCAGGCGGCATCCTGCTGGCTGCTCGAGCTCGGCAACGGCGACAAGTTTCTCTTCGACGTCGGCACGGGATCCGCGGCGCGGGTCGCGGGCCTGGGCATTCCCTACGAATTCCTGAACAAGATCTTCCTCAGCCACCTTCATACGGACCACTTCGGCGACTTCTCCGCATACTTCGTGGGCGGCTGGCTGGCGGGACGACAGAACCCACTTCACGTCTATGGACCGAGCGGCGCGCGACCGGAGACGGGAACGAAATATGCCATCGAGCACTGGGAGAAGGCGCTGACCTGGGACATCGAGGGCCGATCCGGACGACTGCCGCCCGCCGGCGGACAGGTCGTCGTCCACGAGTTCGACTTCAAGGCCGAGAACGCGGTCGTCTACAAGGAGAACGGCGTCACCATCCGCTCCTGGCCGGCGAACCACACGATCGACGGGCCGGTCAGCTTTAGCCTCGAGTGGAACGGCCTCAAGTTCGTGTTCGGCGGCGACACCTACCCCAACCAGTGGTACGTGAAGTACGCCAAGGACGCGGACCTGGCCATCCACGAGTCCTTCATCGCCGTTCCGGCCCTGCACAAGAAATTCGGCTTCCCCGTCTCCACGGCACTCGAAGTCGGAACCCAGATCCATACGGCACCGGAAGCCTTCGGCAAGGTCATGAGCCTGATCAAACCTCGCATGGCCGTGGCCTACCACTTCTTCAATGACCCGGACACGGCCCCCGCTGTCCTGGAAGGGATCCGGTCGACCTATGACGGTCCGCTGACCCTGGCCGAGGACTACATGGTGTGGAATATCACCAAGGACGAGATCCGGAACCGAATGGTCGTCTACAACCCGGACGCCTGGCCTCCGCCCTCGGCGCTGCCCCCGACCCCCGTCGATCGCAAGGCCGCGAAGCACACGTCCGACTGGATCGTGAAGAAGAACCTCGACGTGAGCGACCTGATCAAAGCGATCTACGATCGGACGAACAAGCAATACGGAACGAACTTCAAGCCCAACCAGTAGGAAGTTCTCCGCGCCAACGCCTGGCGGATCGGCCCTTCGCGAGCGCAGATCCGTTAGGCGTCGATTCGCCGAAATTTGATTCGATGCGGCTGGTCCGCGTCCGCGCCCATGCGCTTCATGCGGTCCTTTTCATAGTCCTCGCAATTGCCCTCGAACCACTCGACGTGGAAATCGCCCTCGAAGGCGGCCAGGATGTGGGTGGCGATGCGGTCGAGGGACCAGCGATCAAAGTTATGAGCACCTATCTCATCGTAGCGAGCCGGTAGAAGTCTAGCTTTGTGCAGATGAGCGGCACACCGGCCGCAACTCGAAGACGTTGGCCGCGAGCGTGCAGGAGGCCAGTAGCGGCCCGGGGTTCCGAATGCGGTCTCGTGCTCTAGGCAAACAACAACCCCGCCAAGTGTTTTGCTTGGCGGGGTTGAATTATTTCGGACACGGGCTCGTCGGAAAACTACTCCGGTGGCTTCGCGAACGGATTGGGAATCTCGATGTCCTCCTTGAGCGGCCATTCCCTCACCAGATCCGGCATGTGGCCCTTCGGGTACCACTTCTCAGGCGGGATCTCATTGGCCTCGATCGTCTCATTGATTACGTCGTAGACCTGATGGCGTGGCGCAGGGAATTTGATTGTCGGACTCTTGAACACGGGCCTCGGCGTCTGCGACGAGTCCCCGGTCACACCCTCGCGCCACCAGACCTTGCCGTCGCCCCAGATATTGAAGGTCACGAGATCGGGTGCGCCGAAGGCGAATGCACCTTTGAAGTGATGCCGCACCTGAGCCACGGTCTCGGTATTGAACACGTCGTCATAGCTGTAGTGCGTCCCGACACAGACCTTCGGCTGCGCTTCTTTGCAGATGTAACCGAGACCGTATGCCGGTGTGTGAGACGTGTCGATGGTGTTTGCGGTCATCGCGGCGGGCATGCCCAACGCCTGGGACGACAATGAGACTGCGGCGTTCTGAATCTCGCTGATCAGCATGTCCACACCCTTGCAGTGTGTGATCGTCAGGCTGTTGGGGCGGTTGTCTCCGGTCATGCAGATGCTTCGCCCGTTCCAGTCCAATCGGTAGCTGCTGGCCCCGTCCTTGGTGTGGGAGGTCGGCCAATGGGTGATCTTTACGCCGTCGGCGTCGTAGACGACTCCACCCTCTTTCATAAAGTCGAACTCGTGGACGATAGGGTCGTAGCCTTCGCCGATTGGAAAGCCGTTGAAGCTGTCCCTGTGCCAAGCCGTCATCTCCAGCATGTGCGTGACCATGTGGGAAATGCCGTACTGGGGCGCGGAGCCGCTTGGGCCGTAGATATTAAGTGGATGCCAGCCTCCCATGAAGCCCCGAAACATGAGGAAGTACGCTAGATCGCTCATGTGGTCCATGTGCAGGTGGGTGAAGAACACATGGTCGATCGAGTTCAAGGGGATGCTGAAAGAGTTGTAGTTCCGTAGGGAGCCGATGCCGAGGTCGAACACGAAGTCTTCGCCGTTTCCAAGCTGTATAAAGATGCTCATGCCGGACTGCGACTCGTTTGGGTAAAAGGTCGAGCCCATGAAGGTGACTCGAACTTCGTCCGGCTGAAGTTCCTCGGTTCCGGGGTAATACAGCATGGTGGCGTTGAAGTGGCTGGCTGGCGCGACGTGGGGGAACATCGTTTCGCCTTCGATCCACTTGTCCCCCGGAACTCCGGCGGACTCGAAGAACTCCTTCGCCTTTACCATCTCAGGGCTTGGCTGCTGTTGTGCCTGCGTAGTTGAAGCGGTCATCAGAAAGGCGAATAGTGCGGCTACCGCCAGGGTGGCTGCGAGCTTCTTCATCTTGATCTCTCCGGGATTGCTCTCGTGGTTTCGATGCAGCGCGCGAATATTCTCGGACCAACGCCTCCCTCGCAAGCCGCGCTACCCACAGACGGGAGTTCCCCCCCACTATTGACCGAAACGACCAGATATGACCTCTCCGGGCGAAAGACCTCAACAAAGTCAAGGCGAGGGTCGTCAGTTGGCAGTTTTCGTGCCGGTGGGACTTGATCGGATGTCATCGAGCGACGGGAGTCAAGATGTCGGGCAGTGGAAGGCACTCGACCCATTCCCCCATCCGTCTGACGGTTGCCACCCGCCCATAGAAGTGGACTGGGCTACAAAACGATCGCGCGCCTCTCTGGACTCCGCGAAGCGCAGTTCCTATGTCGGCCTGTGGGTCCCTGCGAGCGATCTGAACGATCGCCTCGACCTGGGCGTAGAGTGCCGCACCTCTGCAATGGCATCGGCAAGGGGGATACGACCGAGCCCGCGCGTAATCTCGATCTGCCCGGCGCGATCTCGAAGGTCACCGGGGAGGGTCCGACGGTACCGCCAGACCTCCCCTCTACGGTCCAGATTTGCGCCAGCGTTCCGGCCATGAGCAGACCGGACGACGTACCTCCAGCCGTACCCCTCGTCGGACCTTTCAACCACTGCGCTCTCCTACCGCCGAAGCGGGTCAGTGTAGAATCAGTGGCAATGGGATTCCGGCCGGAGGCTACAACCGCCCGATAGAACTACGAAAAGATCACGCGTCGATCCGCCGATACTTGATCCGATGCGGCTGGTCCGCGTCCGCGCCCATGCGCTTCTTGCGGTCCTTCTCGTAGTCCTCGTAGTTGCCCTCGAACCACTCGACGTGGGAGTCGCCCTCGAAGGCCAGGATGTGGGTCGCGATGCGGTCGAGGAACCAGCGGTCATGGGAGATCACGACCGCACAGCCCGGGAAGTCGACCAGGGCATCTTCTAGAGCCCGAAGCGTATCGACGTCGAGGTCGTTGGTCGGTTCGTCGAGGAGCAGGACGTTGCCTCCCGTACGGAGTAGCAGCGCGAGATTCACTCGATTGCGCTCGCCTCCCGAGAGCGTGCCCACGAGTTTCTGCTGATCGGCGCCCTTGAAGTTGAAGGCCGACACCCAGGCCCGTGACGGGACTTCGCGGTTTCCGATCTGGATCATCTCGTCGCCGCCGCTGATCACTTCCCAGACCGTCTTGTCGGGATCGAGATCACGGCGATCCTGATCGACGTAGGAAAGTGAGACGGTCTCGCCGAGGCGCAACTCGCCATCGTCGGGCTTCTCCTCCCCGGCGACCATCTTGAAGAGCGTCGTCTTGCCGGCGCCGTTCGGACCGATGATGCCGACGATGCCACCGGGCGGGAGACTGAATTCGAGGTCATCGAAGAGGAGCTTGTCGCCGAATGCCTTGCGTAGCCCCTTGGCTTCGACGACGACGTTGCCCAGACGCTCGGGAATCGGGATCGCGATCTCGACCTTCTCCGGGGCGCGATCGGCGCCGGCCTGCACGAGGTCCTCGAAGGCGTTGATCCGTGCCTTTCCCTTGGCCTGGCGCGCGCGGGGGCTCATCTTGATCCACTCGAGCTCGCGAGCGAGCGTGCGGGCGTGGGCGCCCGCCTGCTTCTCCTCGACCGCAAGGCGCTTGTTCTTCTGCTCCAGCCAGGAGGAATAGTTGCCCTCCCAGGGAATGCCACGACCGCGGTCGAGTTCGAGGATCCAACCGGCGACGTTGTCGAGGAAGTAGCGATCATGCGTAATCGCAACGACGGTGCCCGGATACTCCTGCAGGAAGCGCTCGAGCCAGGCGACGCTCTCGGCGTCGAGATGATTCGTCGGCTCGTCGAGGAGCAGCATGTCGGGCTTCGAGAGCAGCAGACGACAGAGCGCGACGCGGCGCTTCTCACCCCCGGATAGCGTCGCGACATCTGCTTCGGGGTCGGGACAGCGCAAGGCCTCCATCGCAACATCGACGGTCCGGTCGATCTCCCAGGCGTCGGCCGCGTCGATCTTGTCCTGGAGCTTGCCCTGTTTTTCGAGGAGGGCATTCATCTCGTCGTCTTCCATCGGCTCGGCGAACTTCTCGGAGAGCGCGTTGAACTCGTCGAGCAGCGCACGGATCTCGCCGACGCCCTCCTCCACGTTCCCCAGCACGGTCTTCTCGGGGTCGAGTTCCGGCTCCTGGGGCAAATAGCCGACGCGCAGCCCTTTCAGCGGACGCGCCTCGCCCATGATGTCCGTATCGACGCCGGCCATGATGCGGAGCAGGGTGCTCTTGCCCGCGCCGTTGGCGCCGAGCACGCCGATCTTCGCCCCGGGATAGAACGAGAGATTGATGCCGTCGAGGATCACGCGATCCCCGATCACCTTGCGCAGGTCATTCATCACGTAAACGAATTCATGAGCCAAGGATCGAAGTCTCCCATTCCGAATGGATCGCAGGCCACGAGAAGCGCCGGTGGCCGAGGCGGAAGACTAGCTCTACTGCATCGAGACAGCATGGTAGAATGCCGCCGCACCCCTCGACCCATGGATGTTCTGAACGATGCGCCCGCACCGGCTCGCGAGAATCCTGATTGCACTCCTCTGCGGTGTGCTCTTCCAGGCCTGTGGGTTCGGGAATCGCGACGACGTACTGGTGCTGGTCCGCGAGGGCGATGCCCTCTCCCAGTCCATCGGCGAATTCTATGCGGACGTCCACGACATTCCGGAAGAGCGAATCCTCGCCCTCGACGTCGTCGTGGATAGCGAAGCGGCCCGATTGGGCGTCATCGATCGGGTGTCCTTCGACGCGCGCATCGGCGATCCCCTCGAGCACTACCTCCGCGAGCACGACCCCGATGGCGACGTCGCGATCCTCGTGACGACGCACGGCATTCCCCTGCGCATCGGCGACTGCACGCATCGAGACGCGCATTACCCGCGCGACTGTCGTTCGGCCTCGGTGGACGCGGCGCTCGCCAGCCTCGGACGGCTCGAACCCGCCGGCGATCCGCTCGTCGGCACCGCGAATCCCTTCTTCGGGGACACGCGGACCTTCGAGGAATTCCGCGGCGACGAACCCGAGGCGACGCTTCGATTCCTCGTCGCCCGGATCACCGGCCCTGCGACGCCGCTGGACCCGGACTCGGGACTCCCCGTCGCGATACGAAGGCTGATCGAAGGCCCCGAGGACCGCGGCGAGAAGGAGGATGACGGCGAGGTGGATGCGCGGCCCCTTTGGCAGATTCTGGCCGATGCCCCTCCGACTTCTCGAGCCGCGGCCTCGGCGGTGCTCTTCGATCCGATGATCGACCTCCTCGACCGACGTGGACATCGCGTCTGCGACCATTGCGACGCATCGACCGCGCCGTCGGGCGTCGTCCTGCAGAACGAACGCGAAGAGGACGCGGCGCTGCCCGACCGACTCGCCTTCCCCGGCCTCGTCATCTCCCTTGCCGGAGTCGAACCCGGAGACCTCGACGCTTGGATCGCCGGCTGGCTGTCGCGGGGCGCCCGAGCCTTCTCGACGCACATCGACGAACCGAGCCTCGGCGGCGTGGTCCGCCCCGCGAACCAGCTTCGCGATTGGATCGACGGAAACACGGCGGTCGAGGCACATTTCAAGAGCGTCCCGCATCTCGGCTGGGTGAACGTCTTCGTCGGCGATCCCCTCCTCCACCTCCCAGAAAGTTCTCCCGGAGAGGACGGAGATCGGGACGGCGACGGCATCCCGGACCGCCGCGACAATTGCCTGGACGTCCCGAACCCTGCACAGCGCGATTCGAACGGCGATCGCCTGGGGAACCGATGCGATCCCGACGTCGACAACGACGGTCGTGTCGTGACGTCATGGGGAAGGATCTATCCGGTCGACGCCCGGGGTGATCTCGAAGCCATCGCCCTCACCGCGCGAAACGGCCCACACGACCCCGATCACGATCTCGACGGAGATGGCCGCGTCGACGCCAACGACCTCGCCATCGCCCAGCTCTGGTTGTTTCGGAGACCGGGACCCTCCGGCCCGATCGAGGAAGCCAGCCGCTAGGCGTCTGGCCTATTTCGATCGATCCCGAGACGACGCCTCGGCCCGCAGCGCGAGGATCAGGCTCGACGTATCGAGTCGCCCTCCCCCGCCTTCCTGGAGCGAGGCATAACGCGCATCGACATCGCGCGTGAGCGGCAGATCGACGCCGCGAAGCGCGGCCTCTTCGAACGCCATGCCGAGGTCCTTGCGCATCCAGTCCACGGCGAAGCCGAAATCGAAACGGCCCTCGATCATGCTCTTCGCGCGGTTCTGCATCTGCCAGGAACCCGCTGCCCCCTCGGAGATCACCTCGACGACGCGCTCGACATCGAGGCCCGCCTGCTCCGCGAAGTGCAGCCCCTCGGAGAGCGCCTCGATCAAACCCGCGATGCAGATCTGGTTCACCATCTTTGCCAGCTGTCCGTGCCCGGCCGGCCCGAGCAGCAAATGCTTCTTCGCATAGTGATCGAGGAGCGGCACGACGCGCCGATAGCTTTCTTCTCCTCCGCCGAGCATGATCGTCAGGGCACCATCCTCGGCACCCGCCTGACCTCCGGAAACAGGCGCATCCAGGAAGGCGAATCCGCGCTCGCTCGCCGCGGCGTCGAGTTCCCGCGCGATCCCCGCCGAGGCCGTCGTGTGATCGACGAAGATCGTGTCGGGAGACATCGCCTCGAACGCGCCGCCATCGCCCAGCGTGATCGCGCGAAGATCTGGATCCGCACCGGTACAGGCGAAGACGAACTCGGCTTCACGCACGGCGTCCGCGGGGGTCGCCGCGCAGTCGACGTCGAACTCGGCGTGCGTCGAACACCAGTCCTCGGCGCGAGAGACGGTCCGGTTGTAGACACGGACTGCATGTCCGGCTCGCGCCAGATGACCGGCCATGGGCCCGCCCATCACCCCCAGACACAGGAACGCCACGCGTCGCGCTCTCGTCATTCGGTCTCCGGGAGTCCGTCGACGTAGACGACCTCGCGCGAGCGGATCGCCGGAATCCGATCTCCCGGCGTGAGGATCCCGACGAGGTTGAGCGGATCGCTGCCGCAGATGCGGGTCCGCGTGCCTTCGCGAGGAATGCGACGCACGCGACTCAGCACTTCGAGGGCCTCGGGCAGCGCGAACTGTTCTCCCGTGAATCCCGATATGAAACGTCCGCCGCGAATCGCACCCCGCGCTTCGAGGCGCCGGAAGGCCCAGACGATCTCGCGCCAGGGAAGTCCCAGATGTTCACGGGCGACGACATCCCGGAAGACGATGCCCCAGCGCGCCAGTAGTTGTTCGGCGACCGCCTCGGCCAGTCCGTCGAGATCCTCGACGTCCTCGCGAGCCGGGATCAGACTCCAGCGGCCCTCGGCGCCCGAGAGCGCCCCCGCCGCGAGGCCGCGACGGAGTCCGCGACGCGCCCGCGCATTCGCGCGCGTCTTGCGGTCCTTCGACCGGGATCCGAGCAGCGAGCGCAGGGCCTGGAAACCATCCGCGCCGACCCGACCGCGGGCCACCAGCTCCCAGAGCGCCGCCTCGACCTCGACCGGTCGCGCGTCGAGGATCCCGACGAGTTCGGAATGGAAGAGCGCGCCGCGCGAACCGAGCAGTCCAGCGATCTTCTCCGCCAACTCGCCGCATGCGCCTGCGTCCGCGCTCGGCTCCGATCGATGCGCCTGGAGCAACCACGGTAGATCGTCGCGCAGCACGAGCGTGAGCGGCGTGGATGTCGAGAGCGACTGTGCGTTCGACGGTCGATCCGCGGACGGCGGCGGCGCGGACGGCGGTGCGATGCGCAGCCAGGAGACCGCGCCCGACAAGCAATGCGGATCGAGCCACTCGGGTCGGTAGTCACGCACACGCGCGCGCAGCACCTCTGATTCCCAGGCGCCCGCCGCGAGATCGAAGCCCTGAAGCTGCTCGATCGCACACGCGACGCCGGGGGCGCCCTCGTAGCGCGTCCCTTCGACGACGTGCTGCCAGGAAAACAGGAACCTCATCATCTCCTGCGCGCTCACGGGCTCGACCGAGGCGCGAAGGCGTTTTTGCGAAGCGGCATGGATGCGTGCCAGGAGACGCCGCGCACAGAACTGCTCGACGGCGGCTTCTCCGCTCGGCGTCCTGGTCGTCTCGAAGCGGCCGCGCAGGACGAAACCCTCGCCCTCGAGTCGCGCCAACCCGATCTCGATGAGGCCGCTTCGCACGCCGGTCCGCGCCGCCAACGCGCGCGCCGTGATCGGGCCCGTCGTCTCCAGATGTCCGCGCAGGACGTGGGCGATCGCTTCGTCCGGTTGAACGTCGTCCTCGTCGCCCATCGCGCCGACGGGCGTCTCGACTCGTTCCATCGCCTTCGGATGCAGCGCCCGAGCCCACGCCAGGCGCTCCGTCGCCGCCCAGTAGCGCTCCTCGCCGTCGCCGCTGCCGTTGCTGTCGCCGTTGGCGTTGACGTTGGCGTTGGCGTTGGCGTTGGCGTTGGCGTTGGCGTTGGCGTCGACGAATGTGATCGCCCGCCCCATCGCTTCGAGTTCGAGGAACTCGCGCTGCCATCGGGCCTCGACCCGCCAGATCCCCGCACCGAGCAGCAGGTCGTGCAGCTCCTCCGCGTCCCGTGGCGAAGGCTTTGCCTGCTCCCGGATATTGGCGATCGCGTCGGCATCGAGCTGCGAGAGATCGCGCTCCTCGACGGGCAGCCCGCGACGCATCTTCACGGCGCGCGTTCGACGCTCCTCGAGCGGCGCGTCGTCCAGATAGGTGAAGGGCTTTCCGTTCAGGATCTCGTGCGCGAGCGGAGACGGTTCCGTCGTGTCGACGCAGAGGATCTCGAGATCGTCGCGATCGATGCGATCCAGCAGGTCGCGCAGGCCGTCTATGTCCATCGCGTCCGTCAGACAATCGTGCATCGTCTGGCGCACGAGCGGATGATCCGGAATGTCGATCGGCCCGGCGACGTTCTCCTGACAGGCCGCCGCCTGGGGAAAGACCGCGGCCATCAGGTCGTCGGATTCCATGCGCTGGATCGCAGGGGGATTCTTCTTGCCGCCCCGGAAGCGCAGCACCGCGAGCGAGCGATTCAGGTTCCAGCGCCACCTCGCCGTGAAGAGCGGCGTCGGCAGGACCGCCTGGATGAGCGTCGCTTCGAGCCCCTCCGTCCGAAGGAAGCGCGGCACGTCGGCCAGCGGAAAACTGTGATGCGGCCCGAGCGACAGGACCATCGCATCGTCGTTCGCCGCCGCCTGGAGTTCGAAGTTGAAGTTCTTGCAGAACTTCTTTCGCAGCCCGAGACACAGCGCGCGGTTGATGCGTCCGCCGCGCGGCGAATGCACGACGAGCTGCATGCCTCCGGCGTCGTCGAAGAAGCGTTCGAGGACGAGGCGGTCGCGCGTCGGCAGACCCCCGAGTGCTGCGCGCGAGACGCCGAGATAGCGCGCGATCTGGACCGCCGCGTCGGCGCCCACCCCCGTCTCTTCCTCGAGCCAGCGAATCGCTGCGGCCTCGTCGCCCGTCGCGAGGATCTCTTCGAGCGCCTCACGCAAGGCAGACACCTCGTCGGAAAGCTCCTGCGTGCGTGCCGGCGCTTCGCCCGCCCAGAAGGGAATGTTCGGCGAGGCGCCCTCGGCATCGACGACGCGGACCTTGCCGCTCTCGACGCGGCGGATGCGCCAGGTCGCACTTCCCAACAGGAAGACGTCGCCCGGCAGGCTGTCGATCGCAAAGTCCTCCCCGACGGTCCCGATGAAGGTCTCGTCCGGATCGGCGACGACGCGAAAGTCGGCGACCTCGGGAATCGCGCCGCCGGACGTGAGCGCAGCGAGTCGCGCCCCGCGCCGCGCGCGGAGTTGTCCCCCAATCCGATCCCGATGTACGTAGGCCGCACGGCGACCGCGGCCGGTCTCGATGCCCTCCGAGACGAGGGTCACGACCTCGTCGAAGCAGTCGCGCGTGAGGCTCTCGAAAGGCGCCGCGCGCCGCATCAACTCGAAGAGTTCGTCCTCCTTCCAGGGCTCGGCCGCGCAGGCAGCGACGATCTGCTGGGCCAGGATGTCGAGGGGCGCGACCGGCGGCAGCAGACGATCGAGTCGACCCTGCCGAACGCCGCGCAGAAGCCCGGCACATTCGACGAGTTCGTCGCGGGTCAGCGGATAGAGGCGCCCCTTGGGCGTCCCGCCCCGAAAATGGCCCGAACGACCGACGCGCTGAAGGAAGGTCGCGATGCTGCGCGGCGATCCGATCTGACAGACGAGCTCGACGGGACCGACGTCGATTCCGAGTTCGAGGGACGCGGTCGCCACGAGGGCGCGCAGACGGCCTTCGCGCAGCGCCGTCTCGACGCGCAGGCGTCGGTTCTTCGAGAGACTGCCGTGATGCGCGGCCACTTCCTCTTCTCCGAGGAGCTCGGCGAGCTGATGGGCGAGGCGTTCGGCCATGCGCCGCGTGTTGACGAAGACGAGGGTCGTGCGATGTCGCTTCACGTCCTCGGCGATGCGCGCGAGAATCTCCGCCATCTGCTCGCCCGACGACACCGCCTCGAGGTCGCTGCCGGGCAGCACCGTCTCGAGGTCGAGTTCGCGGCGATGTCCCTCGTCGACGATCGTGCAGCGCGATCGCCCCTGCTCGTCCTCGCGGTCGACGCCGACACCGACCAGCAGTTTCGCCACGAGTTCGATCGGCCGCTGCGTCGCCGACAACCCGATCCGGGTCGGCGTGTCGTCACAGAGCGCCTCGAGCCTCTCGAGACTGAGCGCCAGATGTGAGCCGCGCTTGTCGCGTGCCGTCGCATGGATCTCGTCGACGATCACAGAACGCACGGGACGCAGGATCTCGCGACCGCGCGCCGAGGTGAGCAGCAGGTAGAGCGACTCGGGCGTCGTCACGAGGATCTGCGGCGGCCTCTTGAGCATCGCGGCGCGCGCCGAAGCCGGCGTGTCGCCGCTGCGCATGCCGATCCGGATCTCGGGCACGGCGAGGCCGCGCGCTCGCGCGCACGACTCGATCTCGGCAAGCGGCTGCGTAAGGTTCTCCTGGATGTCGACTGCCAACGCCTTCAAGGGCGAGATGTAGAGGACCTCGACACCGTCGGGCCGTTCGCCCTGCATCGTGCCCGCCCGTGCGCCGCTGGTCGGCGCAGACTCGCGGCGCGCCCTCGCCTTCGCAGGTTTCGCTGCCAATTTCGTGGACGGCTCGGCCACGAGGCGAAACGGTTCACCCTCATCGCAACCGAATCGAGAATGCGTGTGGGCCTGCTCGCGGGCGCGCTGGTAGAACTCGTCGATACAGACCAGGAAGGCGGCCAGCGTCTTGCCGGAGCCGGTCGGCGCAGCGATCAGCGTGTTCTCGCGGCGACGGATGGCCGGCCAGCCCGAGACCTGGGGCGGCGACGGGCCGTCTGGAAACCGCCCTTCGAACCAGGATCGCACCGCGGGATGGAACGACGACATCACGTCCATGCAGACGGACGAGACTAGCGGCGTCCTCACTGGAGCGAAAGAGAGGCGAAAAGGAATCGCGCCCTTTCGGGCGGGATGTCAGGGAGCGAGGGAGCCGCCGGATTCACCCGATCCGCCGCTGACGTGTCGCTCGTTGGCGAGCGAGGTGAAATCCGCGAAGAGCTGCTCGTCGCTGCGGTCCGATGTCCAGTAGCGCTCGACGACCCGACCATCCTTCACCAGAAATCGCACCAGGGTGTGGTCGATCGTGCCGTCGTCCTTGCGGATCGAGCCGACACCCCAGGCGCGAATCACCTCGTCCACCCCCGCAGATGGCCCGGTCAGGAAAGACCAGTTCGACAGATCGGCGCCGCGTGCGAGCGCGTAGGCCTGCATGATTTCGGGACGATCGACCTCGGGATCGAGGCTGATCGAGACGAAATGGACGTCGTCTCGCAGGGGCGCGGGGATGCGGCGCTGCAGGGCGACCTGGATCGACGTCTGGACCGGACAGGGACCCGGGCAGCTCGTATAGATGAAGTCGACGAGGAGCACGCGATCGCCGAGCGACTCGAGGCTCACGGCCCGACCGGACTGATCGATCAGATCGAAGGGCGGAGCCGCGCTTGTCCGAACGAGCCCGTCGCCCAGTTTCCGCCAGCCGTCCTTCTCCCTCGCTTCATCGACGACGGACGCTTCGACGACTTCGTAGCTCCTTCCCGTGAAATGGATCTCGAAGTCGATCACCTGACCGGGCGCGAGTGATTCCAGCAGCTCCCGATCCGCCACGACGAAATTCATCGTCATCGCCGGCATCAATCCCTCGACGTCTTCGTGATCGATCAGGATCTGACCGTTCTCGAGGTCGATGTCCTCGACGATGCCATGGGCCGCATAACGTCCCGGCCCCCCGTCTTCGCCCCTATCACAACCGGAGAGGCACGCGGCGACCACAACGAATGCGAACGCCCTGATCAGAATCCCCATTGCCAACCCATCTTCATCGACCAGTCCTTCTCGAGCTGCGGCCCGCTCACGTCCTGATAAAAAGGAATATCGAGTTCGAGCGCCAACCTCTGATGTCCCAACCAGGGAAGATCGAGGGTCAGGCCCGGCCTCACCGCGAGCCGAACGAACCCGCGCGCCTTCGAATTGTCGGACGGATTGGTGATCGGATCGGACGGACTATGATGCTGGCGCGTGTTGTTCTGCTTCTCCCAGCTGAGGCGAACCGACGCGCTCAGCCCTTCGAACAAGCGCGCGCCACTCCATAGAGAAGCCTCGAATCGGCTGCCTTCGCGGTAGTTGAGGCCGTTTCGACCGACCGGGTGTCGTCCCCACGCCTGTCCGCCCCAGGAGAACCAGTCGATGTCGCCGCGGTAGGTCCAGCCCCATTCGAGATCGACCGTGCCGTTGCCAATCTGGTTGTCGAAGGGCAGTCGCGTCTCGTCACCGCCACGGCGAATACTCCCGGTCGGAACGTTGATGGCGACGTGCACATGCGAGCTCTCGTTGCGTTTCTTGATGAACGGAAGTACGACTGCGAAGTCGATGTCACCGACGCCCTCGGTCTGGTCCTGATACCGCTCGCCCGTATCGAGCCTCGTCTCGAGTTCCTTCTGGATGAAGGGCACTTCGACGACGAGTGTCACGCGCGGATGCGGCGAATAGGCGAGTTGGAAGTCGTGGATCGAGACGTTGAGCGAACGCGGGGTGCGGTCATAGGGATGGAAGGAGTTGGGAGGCAGGACCTGTGCCGGAGTGCGATCTCGCGTCCCGGACATGAGCCCTTGCTTCTTGATGCGTTCGAAGGTGTATGAAAGCCGGAAGACCTCACCCTCGAGAGGCTCACCGAAGCGCACGCCGAGCGGCGGTGGGGGAGCGAGACTTCGTGCCTCATCCGTCGTACTCGCGTCGTTCGCGTCGACCTCATCAGCGGTCGCCTCGACGTCCGCCGTCGCGGCCGTCGCAAGCGAAGCGTACGCGACGCTCCCGGCGACGAGCAGAAGCATCGACTGCGCGACGCAGCTCCTCGAAGCCCTGTAAAGTTGGTTGAGAGAGAAAATCCGCCGCGACACGTCCGCACGCTAGGGAAAGGGCCCCTGCCGAGCAACGGGATCAGCGCGCTCGGGACGCACCGAGTGCGCGAAGATAATCTCGTTCGAGCGTGTCGAGATCTCGCCGGTACGCGCGTCGCGACGCGCGTTCGAGACTATGCGACCGAACCACCGCGGACCAGAACGCCACGAGATCGCTGTCTCCATGTGCCTGGACGAGATGATCGATGAAGCCGTAGGACTGCAGATAGGCGAGGCTCGCAGCGTCGGGCGAGAAACCCCCGAAGCTCGGAGCGCTCAATTCGGAAAGACTGAAGAGTCCACCCCGGCGTGCGACCCCCTCGAGCGTGGCGCGCTCGCCTCGGCTGAGGCTTCGCTTGCCGAGCGCGCGTGCTTCGAACCATTCCGCGATGCCTTCGTTCATCCAGGCCGGCAGAACGACGCGCGGCGCTTCCGCGTCGAAGGCGGCGTGAACGAGTTCGTGATGCAGGACCCGGACGAGCATCGGCGTCACGCGCTCGCTTCCACGAATGTGAATCGTGCCCCCGTAGAACCCAGCCGCCGGAAAACGGAAGAGCCTTGCGAATCGCGCGTCGAAGATGCCGGCATCCCAGACGTACACGTCGAGCTTTCGCTGGGGTCGTAGCTTCAGGATGTCGTCGAGGCGGTCGTAGGCGGCTTCGAGTTCTCGCAGCACGTCCTGTTCGAACTGTCGCGAGCCGCGCAGGCCGCTGCTCTCGTCGAGGTCGACGTCCTGGTAGAGCGTGAAATGAAAGGACTCGCGTCGTTCGAACTTCCCGTCCGCCCCCGAGTCACCGAGTGATACCCCCGTCGACGGCAGCAGCAGGAGCAAGGCAATCGCGGCGGCGAGAGAGACATGGAGGGAGATGATCCCTCGGCGTGCGTGCATGCTGTCCTTCCTCGATCGGTCGAGCGAGACGACGTCGGCCGATCGGCGCCACGGAATCCGCGCTCGGCTCACACGAGTAGAGAGCCTATCACGAGGCTGCCGGTTCCATCTGTCGGGAATTCAGGAAAGGGGGAGCGCGTCGACCCGGATCAGGGTCCGATGCCACCGCTCAGGCCGCCGGTAAAGAAGGCCACTGCAGCGCGTCCGGCCATGTTCATCATCTCGTTGAACCTGCGCATCTGATCGAAGGCCTTCGCGATCATGGTGCGCTCTGCGCCGTAGGCGGGGCAAAGATCGGCTCGACGATGCCAGAGTCGCTCGATCTGGGCGTTCGTCGCCTGCTCCCACTTCCGATTGCCGCGCTGGATCGCGAGGGGAAGGATCGACCCCTCGTAATGATTGATCTGCTTCGTCAGCTGT
>Ga0315338_1002277_pt1 | contig 19687 bp, 18 predicted proteins | sample ASW8metaG_FD_204518 | JGI IMG/M metagenome (GOLD analysis project Ga0315338, IMG submission 204518) | Ammonia-oxidizing marine archaeal communities from Monterey Bay, California, United States - ASW #8 | ecosystem: Environmental > Aquatic > Marine > Coastal | place: USA: California | collected... | reverse complement strand
ATCGATTCAAATCTTACGCAACAAACTTCCAGTAGGTATCCTTTTTAGTAACCAAGCCATCCTTGAACTCCCAGAGATCACAACCTAGATACTCAAATTCCTCTCCGTCTCTTGGTGTGCCTCGAACAACCCATTCGGAAATAGCTTTGGTTTCGTCACATACCCAGTGTTGTATTTTTTCCCATCTCATATTCGGAATTTCAATATAGCGCGCTCTCAGCACAGTACCAATCTCTTCTTTACCAATACACCGCCGACCTTCGGGTGCATTAGGGCCACGTGCCATCAACCATTCACAGTCTGTGGCAAAATTGGAAAGTATCCCGTCAACATCTTGTTGGTTAAATCCCTGACAAAGCTCTTCAAGATATTCGATAGTTATAGGGCGAGACATGTTTTTCTCCTAATTGTCATTAGTGTGTAGTTTATATGTGTTCAATATTGGCTTGTTGGTCATGCGATTGACAATCCCTCAACTCTGACCTAGGGTTAAGTAACCAACTACTAACGAGAAATCTCGATGAGAATTTTAAAAATATCAACTTTTGCACTAACTGCACTATTCGCAATGAGTAACTTTGCATTAGCTGGAACAGCAGTACCATCTAATGGGAATGCCTATACATATGTAACCTCTTCAACAGCGACCCCATTAGCGGATGGCTCCACATTGATAAGGCAGACGACTCACGGGCTTTGGACTGAGACTTCAACCGAAGCAGGGTTTCCTTCTGACAAAGTAGCTGATTGCAATCCGACTATGTTGTTGTCAGCAGAAGGGGCGCTAATAGCTTATAGATCAATTTGTACAGCCACTGACATTGACGGAGATCTTTTTGTAGGAACAATTGGTGCAACAAAACCTGATTTTAGTGACTGCGCTTGGACCATACATGGTGGAACCGGTAAATATGCTGGTTTGGCAGGCAGTGGACAATGTAAGTCGCTTGGACCTATCACTAAAGATGGTAACAACACGAGAAGCGCATGGACGGGTGAGTATGTACTACCGTAATTCTATTAAGTTAATCCTACTTAAAAAGCCCCGCTTCGGCGGGGTTTTGTTTTAAAGTGCAGGACAGATTCTCAGCTATGCTGAAAATCAGACCTATCCCGGTGAAATCAGGCGCGTTCATTAGCTACTTCTGTATCATCATACTCCATTGATCAACCGCACACTCCCAAAGAACGCGACCCCTCCACTTTGATCGGCCTCTTCATCCCAACGGTTGGACTCCGACGTGGGCTACTTCTATATTACATAGTGCTCAGCAATTTAAAGTGGTCTGTCCTTTGGGTCTTTGTTCATACTAACCTTCGAATCGTTCTGTTTAATTAAGGATCACTACCGTTCTAGCGATTAAGATTAAGATCTGATCCTAGTTTGCTGCGCCCCAAATATCCTCGGCATCATTAGAATTGCATTGACATGCGAGAAGTTGATCTCTATCCGCCCCTAAAACACTTCCTCACCCAACAAGGGTACGAGGTAAAAGGTGAAGTGCAACATTGCGATGTGATCGCAGTTCGGGGAGACGAGCCTGTTGTGGTTGTTGAGCTGAAATTATCAATCAATATGACCGTTGTGTTACAGGCTATCGACCGACTGCAAATTTCAGATACTGTCTATATCGGCGTGCCAAAGGGTATCGGGATACTGACGAAGCAGCGTAAACAGATTATCAAGCTCTTGCGCATGCTTGGTCTCGGTCTGATGGTTATAGACCCTACCGCAGTGCTAGGTAAGGTTGATGTTTTGTGTGACCCTGGTGAATACAAACCGCGCCAGGCAAAACAAAGAAGACATCGACTACTGGGTGAATTCATGCATCGCGTTGGCGATCCCAACGCTGGTGGTAGTACTGTGCGACGCGGCATCATGACAGCCTATCGCCAGAAGGCACTCGCTATTGCCGAATACTTACAAGAGCACGGTGAGACTAAAGCAGCTGTTATTGCGCGATCGTTAGCCGAGCCAAAAACCAGAGCAATTCTGTATGACAATGTCTACGGCTGGTTCGATCGTCTAGGCAAAGGCGTTTATGCGTTGTCTCCTCAAGGACAAATCGAGTTTCCCAAGTGGTTAACTCATAATAAAACTGCAGATTGAGTTGACTATCAACAGGCTATCATTCGGTACGAACCACCCCCCGAGGTTAATTCCCGCTGAAAGTCTGATCGACTGATCAGACAACAACTATGGCCAGGATACCGTTCAAATGAAACGCTTTGCAGAGGCTTGTGACCGTAACCAGACTCCGATCCTAGAGGTGCTCAAAGAAATTCTGCCGGACACCGGCAAGGTTCTCGAAATCGGCAGTGGGACAGGCCAACACGCCGCATACTTTAGTCGCTCTCTACCCCACCTTGTCTGGCAGCCGAGTGATCTTGCTGAGGCCCTACCCAGTATAGAAGCCTGGCGCGAGGAATCCTGTGCGAAGAATCTGAATTCCCCCATAGTGATCGACCTATTCGGCAACAACGAAGCCTTGAGTAGAGTCGATGCCATCGTGTGCATCAATGTTATCCACATCGTGGCTTGGGCAGGTGTTGAACGTCTATTCAACATCGCCACCAACGTCCTCAACCCTAAGGGTATATTGTACTTTTATGGGCCATACCGCTACCCCGACCGCACGCTTGAACCCAGCAACGTCGCGTTCGACCGCTGGTTAAAAGAGCACAATCCCGTGAGCGGGATCAGGGATTATTCAGCTGTCGAGTCGCTGGCCGAGTCCAGCGGATTTACTCTGGGCAGCGACCGGTCGATGCCGTCGAACAATCGGTCGATTTGGTGGGTTCGCCAGACAGCGGTGCAATGAAACGACTGGTCGTCCCATTAGTCCAGATAGTATTTGTCTGACAAGGCTATAGTGCCCGCCAATATTGCCGTCATTTTATTGCTCAAATTTTACGACACATTTCGTGTTGACCGCAGTTTTACTTGTATTACGGGGCAAACTAAACCGGTCAAAAAATTGGCTGCCTACAACGACCCAGGCTGTGGGGCGCACAATCTTCTATCCCTGTCCTCCTACAGAGCAGTACCGTCGAGAACGTCGCCAGTGATTCGGCGGAACAGATACTGGCCGTCAGTCTCTTCAGCGAAGAAACTACCCTTTTCGACCACAACCTTGCCCCGTAGAATGGTCAACACCGGCCAGGCACTGACCCGCTTACCCTCCCACGGCGTGTAATCGGTCTCATGCAGATCTTCATTGCGCACGACCCGGGCCTCGTTCGGGTCAAGCAGAGTAATATCGGCATCACTGCCAGGAGCGATGGCCCCCTTACGAGGATATAGCCCCATGATCTTTGCCGCGTTACTCGAGACCAAGTCCACATATTGCGAAAGTGAATAGCCTCGCGCGGTGACCATCTCCTGATACATGACCGCAAGGCGTGGTTCAACACCAGAATTTCCACCGGTGGTGTCATCGATACGCTGGCCTTGGGTCTTGACCGACAACCGGCAGCACAACTCATCCGTCGCGATACAGTGGATCGAACCGTTCTGCGTTGCCTGCCATAAAGCTTCCTGGTCGGCCTCGGTCTTCAGTGACGGGTAGGTGTGATAGATCTGCCCGTTCGGGCGGCGGTAATCGTCCTGGTTGTAGAGCATGTACTGGTGCAGAGTCTCACCGTACACCGGCAACTTTTTAGCCCGAGCTTCTTCAACCGCAGCGACGCCCGTAGCTGCGCTGATGTGCATCATGTACAGCGCGGTGCCTTCGACGTTTTCGGCCAGCCTCAGTACCCGGCGGAAAGACAGATCCTCAGACAAGGCCGAGTGCACTTCAGCCATGTTCTCGAAACTGGTTCGACCCTCCTGGAACAGGCGGCCGTACATGTGCATAACCAGGTCGTTGTCCTCGGCGTGGATTACACCAAGGCCACCGGATCGAGCCATCGCCTGGAACACTTCCCACATGTAGCCGAAGTCAACCATTCGCCCGCGTCGACTCGGCGTAATGTCTGTTGTGAAAATCTTGATCGTCGGATAACCAGCCTGGATAACTTCCGATAGGGTATCGATCAGTTCCAGCGGCATACCGCCACGCAGCATCAGGTGATAGGCATAGTCGCAGTGGCAGCGTCCTCGCCAATCCTGGTCGCGACGACTGATGGTCTGCTCAAAGGTCTCCCCCTCCTCCCACGCTGCAAAGTCGATCATTGTGGTGGTGCCGCCGTATAGTGCCGCCCGACTGACCTGTGACGGAGGCGCAGTCAACTGCGCAGCCACCCCTTCAATTGCCGGGATATGCCACGAACAATGGACGTGGGGATCGATACCCCCGGGCATGACGATCTTCCCCCTAGCATCGATGATGCGTGTGTCGTCATCGGCTCGAAGGGTGCCTGACAAATCCACGGCCACAACCTTCTCCCCGCTAATTCCGACGTCATAGTCGCCACATCCATACGGTGTGACTACCTCTCCGCCTCGAATCAATATATCGAACATGTTTTCTCTTTCCTCACTGGTTAACGACCAATCGCCCCTTTATTCGGTTGCGAGTTGTTCAACTGGCGAACTTCGGCATCCAGTGTCTCTATCAGCGCGTTTACCCACGTAGGCTGGATTGTTTTGGCGATAAAAACCAGACGACTCCGCCGGTCACTGCTTGGCCAATGGTCCAGCCAGGTGGGTGGGTGAAACACGTGCTGCACCCCGTGGATCACTGCGGGATGTTCAGGATCTTCCTCGATCTTTACGATACCCTTTAAACGCAGGAGGTTGGCACCACAATGCTCGCTGAGAGCCTGGAGCAGCAACGTCAAAGTCACTGCGCACAAGGGTCTGTTACGGACGATACTGAAGGTCTCGATCGCACTGCTATGTGGACCTGACCCACTGTCGTTGCCGTTCTGTTGTGCTGATTTCGGCTGAACGCCATCGAACACGCCCTGATCCAGCCAGCGGAGTGAATCGACCTGCTCTTGAGTGGAACCCATCAGGAGAGAAGGCGAGATACGTCCATTGACAGCCGAGTGCAGTGGTGCCCATGGGTTCAGCTTGCGCACGTTTGAAAGCAGTCGTTGGCCATCATCGTCGACGAGATCAGTCTTGGTCAGTACCAGCTTATCCGCCACCGCAACCTGCCGGGCCGATTCCGAAAACCGCGTTAATGTCTCAAGACCCAACAGGGCATCTACCGTGGTCACCACGTTTGACAGCTTCAGTGTCTCTGCCAGAGCCACGTCCGAGGCTAGGGTCTGCAAGATCGGAGCCGGATCGGCCAGGCCGGTGGTTTCGATCACGATCTGTTTAAATGCCGTCACCTCCCCGCGCCGCCGTCGGGCCAGTAAATCGTGAAGAGTCAGCACAAGATCATCGCGAAGCCGGCAACAAAGGCAGCCCGTTGTTAATTCAACAAAGTCCTCCTCGCTGGTCTCAACCAACTCGTGATCCAGGCCCATCTCGCCGAATTCATTGATGATGACCGCTGTTCTGCCCATCTCCGGATGGCGCAGCAGGTGCGACAGCAGCGTGGTCTTACCGCTGCCGAGAAATCCTGTCAGGACCGTTACCGGGATCATTTTCATTTCGGCCGACTGCTACGGGCCGCTCGCTTTAGAGGTGATCACCAGGCCATAGGCTCGATGCTCAGGTGCCAACTCTTCACGCAGGGCCCGTAGCATCGTCAAGACCGAGGGATAGAGCCGGCGCTGCGGCTGTTCAATCTCCTCATTCAGCCGAGATAGGACCCACTGCCAGCCTCCGGTGGGACCTGGCTCACAAGTAACCTGGATAGAAGTACCGTCGGCAACGCTTACCTGCGCCTCGGGTCGATCATTACTGACCGTAATATCAGCAACAACATCCCACGCCGTGACTGCACCTTCAAGCAGGTCTTTCAGATGGCGCTCAACACAGCCCATGTCTAGGTTCGAGTGTGTCACACTGTAATACTCAGGCTTGATTCAAAGATACCACCTCCAACCCACGATCACCGTGCTGGCCCGGTAGAATAACGCCAAACCCAGTAGGATAAATATCCGCAGTCAAGCGTCTCCATGAACTAGCTCAGCATGATATCAAGGATGGGGCACTGCGTCGTTCCACAGCTTTTTATTTCCTTGACAGTCAGAGGTGTCAAGAACCGTGAAGAATTGTTGAGTTTCGACTTTTTCAAGATGCTCTTTGATCACCTATCAAATTGTCGACAGCGAATCCGACTGTCAGCGAGCATGTAATGCGACTTCATCTCCCCGAACCCGGCTATAACGACTCGGACCGTGCCCAGGGAAATTTCCGCCTGGCACTCAAGGTGTCACTGTGGTTTGTGCTCCTGCTTTGGATTGTTACACTGCTGGACTGGGGATTAGGACTGGAGCTAACCCGTTTCGGCGTGCGTCCCCGCTCGTTTTCAGGCTTGCCTGGTGTATTGGTCGCACCACTCCTGCATGGAGACTTTCCCCACCTGATCTCGAACTCACTGCCACTGCTGGTCCTGGGAACCGGGATGCTCTACCTGTACCCGCAATCATCTCTTAAGGTAATTCCGGCAGTCTATCTGGGGCCGGGCTTCGCAGTCTGGCTGTTCGGCCGGCCATCCCTGCACATCGGCGCCAGCGGATTGATCTATGGACTTGTGATTTACATTCTCATATCAGGAATCATCCGACGGGACACGCGGGCTGTAAGCGCCTCCATGCTCGTTTTGTTCCTATACGGGACATTACTCTGGGGCTTGTTGCCTAGCCATTCGAGTATTTCTTGGGAGACGCACTTAATAGCGGCCCTCGTTGGCCTGGCACTTGCCATATTTTTTCGCCGACTGGATGTTCCGTTGCGAAAACGTTACGACTGGGAGAATGAGTCCCCTGACGACAACGACCAGCCCGTAAACTGAACTTGTGCAGAACACTTCAACGCTACCTGGAACGGTTTCGCTGCAGGTAATCCAATAGCCGAGTATCAAACCCAAACTCCTTAAGGTTATTGTGCCCTGCACCTTCAAAATACCAGGCGGTCTTGGGCTCTGGCGCTGCATCAAAGACTCTTTTTCCAAACGACACGTGAATGATGTCATCCTGTTCCCCGTGCATCACCACAACGGGAGAGGTAATCCTGTTTATGATGGCAAGCGTGTCGTAGCGGTCCCGGACGAACCATCTGACAGGAAGAAACCAGAATTGCCTTTGCGCAACATCGGCAATCGAAGTGTACGGCGCCTCTAGAATGACTGCAGAAAAATGGTGTTCCGTCGCTGCCCTCACGGCGACTCCACAGCCCAGGGATTCGCCATACAGGATCACCTTTTCGTAGGGTATTCCCCTGCTGGCCAGGAAATCGAGTGCGGCCCTCGCGTCGGTATGTAAGCCGATCTCGGTGGGTTTACCCGGATTTCCGCCGTATCCCCGGTACTCGAGAAACAAGAACCCGTAACCCGCCTCCAAGATTCTGTGAAATTTCTCTACCCTGTGCCCGATATGCCCGGCATTCCCGTGAAACAAGAGAAACGTGCGGCCATCACGGGCGGGGTCCGGTCGCATAAACCAGGCTGTCAGCTCGAGCCCGTCTTCAGTCTTGAGTTTTACCTCTTGCAGTCCGATTGCTGCATACTGGGATAAATCAAGCCTTTCATTTGAAGGAAAATACAATAAAGATCTCTGTATAAAAAAGAGCAGCAAGATCAACAACGCATACAGAAATATGCCGCTAATCAATAAAAAGAGTATTGTTTTCATTACCCCGCGTTTCAGGTTAATCGACAGGAAGTGCTAACGTTGTCAACTGCACTGATGATTCCCCCACTACCAATGTTACCTCAGCTACTGCTATCGTGAAGGCTTCACGACGTCGTTGTGCCGCGTTCGGAATATCCGTCGCACTGGCCTGCTTTATATCAGCAGCTGCCGAGTCAGCTTCAGAACGCAGTGCCCTACCTGGCCTGGAACCTTTCCCGGAACAGTTGAACACCCGGCTAATGAGGGACTACCAGGCAAAAGGATCGGACTACAAACCCCGTACGCACCACCTACACCCGAACGGCGCTCCAAAGTTCATCAACCGACTCATCTTTGAGGCGAGCCCTTATCTGCTACAGCACGCGCACAATCCGGTCAATTGGTACGCGTGGGGACCCGAGGCTCTCGAGATCGCTAAGGCTGAAGGAAAAATAATCCTGCTCTCAATCGGGTATTCGACCTGTTACTGGTGTCACGTGATGGAAGAAGAATCCTATGAGAACGAACGCGTCGCTGAGGTTCTTAACCGCGATTTCATCGCCATTAAAGTCGATCGGGAAGAGCGTCCAGATCTAGACAAAATTCACATGGACGCGGTTGTTGCGATGCGAGGACATGGTGGCTGGCCTTTGAACGTATTCCTGACACCGGACCTTGAGCCTTTCTGGGGCGGATCTTACTTTCAAAAAGAACAGTTTCTGGACATTCTTGGTCAGATCCGGATGGTATGGGAAAAAGAACCAGAAACAATTAAGCAAACAGGCGATCAGTTGAGCCAATACCTCAAGAGTCAAAATCAGCTGGTTAAGGGGTCTGTGGTGCTCGACGAAAAGGTCCTCAAAGCAGCCTACGACAGCCTAGCTTCCAGCTTTGAGGGGGAGTTCGGTGGATTTGGGTGGGCGCCCAAATTCCCACCGAGCATGCGTTTGCAGTTACTCCTCAGAATTGCTCACCGAACAAAAGAGCCAATGGCACTAGAGATGGTGAAGAAGACTCTCGATCATATGGCCCGAGGCGGAATCTACGATCACCTTGGCGGGGGCTTTCACCGTTATTCGACAGACGAGCGGTGGCTGGTGCCCCATTTTGAGAAGATGCTTTACGACAACGCCTCACTGGCGTGGACTTATCTGGAAGCCTACCAAGTCAGTGGCAAAACCATGTACAGCAGTATCGCGCGCGAAATACTCGACTATGTACTTAAGGAGATGACCCACACGGGCGGCGGATTTTATTCAGCTCAGGATGCGGGAGAAGTCGGCGAGGAAGGCGCATTTTATGTCTGGCACGCTTCAGAACTAAGGGCGTTACTGAGCTCTCAAGAGTTTGCGCTTTTTGAGAAAGTCTACGGGCTCAGCGAACCGAACAACTTTGAAGATGGCACTCACATTCTCAATCTCCAGGACGAGTACGAGTGGGAGATCAAAGCCAATCCCCTGATTAGATCGGCCCATCACAAGCTCATGGCGGCTAGACAAGCGCGACCTTCCCCCCTTAAGGATGACAAGATTCTGACCGCCTGGAACGGCCTCATGATCGCCACTATGGCGAAGGCGAATCAGGTTCTGGGTGAGGGCCGATATCTCGAAGCAGCCCGACGCGCCAGTCAGTTCCTCAAACAAAATCTTATGTCTGACAGGGGACTGCTTCGGCGTTATCGTGATGGCGAAGCCACTTTTGACGGATATCTCGACGACTACGCCTATCTGATATCAAGCCTGCTGACCCTATATGAGACAGACTTCGACCTCTCGTGGATCGACTGGGCACGAGAACTCCAGGCAAATCAAGATCAGCTGCTCTGGAACGAGCAACTCGGCGCTTACTATTTTTCCCGGGCTGGCGATCCTTACCTGATTCGGCGCTCAGTCGATTTTGTGGATGGCGCTCGCCCCAACAGTAATGCCGTCTCGGCCTTGAATCTCCTTAAGTTATTCGCCCTCACCTTCCATACCCCCTACCAAGACAAGGCCAAAGCCCTGCTGGCCGCCAATGGCGGTAACCTATCTCACCATCCTGGTGCGTTTGCACAGACTTTGATTGCCCTTGATTACCATCTGGATCGCTCAAAGGAGATCGCCGTCATTGGCGCCAGTAGCAACGCCGACACCCAAGCGGTACTGTCTTGGCTCCGAAGCAGCTTCAATCCGAACAAAACCCTGAGCGCTGGACTCCCTGAACAGAGCGACACACTGGCACTGCTTGCCCGAAAGCCGATGATCGAGGGCAAAACTACCGTTTACGTGTGCGAAGACACCATCTGCAAGTTACCCACTGCTGATCTGGAGCAGATTAAGCGCCTGGTCTCGGACGTAAAAACGTATTCCTTGGCACCCTAGCCGTGGTACTTTCACCAACGACAGGTTTACTTTAGCTACCCTTGCCTATTCGGCCGATAGGTATGGGCTCAATGGCTTTGCGTCTAGCCTCAAGATCAGGATCGGTTCGCGCATAGTCCATCTTTGGCGGATCCTCTAATAGTCGATGAGGGTTACCTTGTTCGATAAAGCCGAGATACGGTCCGCCAAGATCGTAACCAATCAGCCGCTGCAGTTGTTCGGGATAGTCTTTGGCCAATTCAGGTGGTGTACTGAGCAATAGTGCCTCTTCCTGCCTGAGCCAACCTAAGTTGTAGTGGAGTGCCATACCGGTACGCGGCGAATCGGTGTGATTAGAGGCACTTCCATGCCAGACACTGCTGGTGTACAACAGCACAGAGCCACGCGGCATTACAGCCTGGACCAGTTCATGAGCCAACGGCTCCCGTTCATGCGCCCAGAGGTGGGAACCTGGCGCTACTTTAGTGGCGCCGTTCTCCTCAGTGAAATCCGTGTAGGCCCAAAAGGCCGCCAGCGTCAGCGGTGGAGCCGGATGCCTAACCGGGTAAATTCCGCCATCTCGGTGCACCGATTGCTGAACTTCACCGGGAAGCAGCTCAATCAGAGCCGTCACATGAAGTCGGTAATTAACACAGTAAGGCCCTAAAACCAGATCGCACACACCCATAACCAAGGGATCTATAGCCAGGGTTCGACAGGTCGAAGACTTAGCCGGCAAGTTATTGCGTCGTCTTGAGGTGTGGCCCGCAAATTCAGTGCTCCCAAGCGGAGCATCTTCGAGATAGGGTTGCAGTTCAGCACGCAAATCATCCATCTGCGTTTGGCTTGCTCTGTGTTTAATAATTACGCAGCCATTGTTCAGCAGTTCGTCACCGACATTTTGGGGCGTTGCGTCAGAATCCAGGCTTGTTACGTGTGGTGGCATGTTTGTAGTGCTATTCAGGTTGTTCGTGCAGAGCCTAGCGGACTTAGGCCGGGAATGGATCGGGTTGATTCGGGTTCGTCGCGAGCCACACCGATTTGGTTTGCATAAAACAGCGCATGCCTTCAAAACCGGCTTCGCGCCCGTAACCCGATTGCTTAAAACCGCCGACCGGCGATTGGGTGGCGGCATTGAAATAGTTGTTGATGTACACCGTACCCGCGTGAATTCGATCAGCCATGCGGATTGCCTTATTCACATCCTGGGTCCAGATTCCCGCTGCCAGACCATAGACTGTGTCGTTAGCCATTCGCACCGCGTCGTCTTCATCTTCGTACGAAATCATAACGGCCACAGGACCAAACACTTCCTCCTGGGCCAGGTGCGCATCGTTAGTCACACCACTGAAAATTGTAGGACCGATGTAATAACCCTGGTCCGGGCCCTTGCCCCGACCATCAAGCACCAGTTCGGCGCCTGCCGTAAGGGCGTTTTCAATATCCCGATGAACCTTGTCGTAATGCGGACGGTTGGCGATCGGTCCCACCTGCGTGGACGGGTCCAGGGGATCACCCACCCTCGCCCGTGAAGCCACATCAACCAGGCGTTCTGTGAAGTCTTGGATCTGGCTTTGATGCACCAGAATTCTCGAACCCGAAATGCAACTCTGGCCTGTCGCTGGAAAAATCCCGCTGATCACGCCGTTCACGGCAAGATCCATGTCGGCATCCTGCAAAATTATCTGGGGTGATTTACCGCCAAGCTCCATCACGACGGGTTTAACCTGCCGGGCAGCGACTTCTGCTGCAGCCCGACCACCCGGTATTCCCCCGGTAAAACTGACCATTCGCACATCGGGATGATCAACGAGCGGTTCGCCAGTGCTCTTGCCATAGCCGGTAACCACATTGACCAGTCCCTCCGGGAGATCCGCTTCCTGTAGAACCGACATCAGCTCAAGGGTCGATACTGACGCATGTTCCGAGGGCTTGATTACCACCGCATTACCAGCGGCCAGTGCCGGCGCTAACTTACAGATCAATACCCCGAGAGGCGAATTCCAGGCGGTGATTAACGCACAAACGCCAAATGGTTCCCAGCGCAGGTAATTCAGCATGTCCGGAACTTCTGTCGGCAGCAGCGAGCCTTCGAATTTATCGCACATGCCGGCATAGTAATAGAAACTATCGGTCTGCCAGGATTTCAGAGACGGTGTAATATTTTTGGGCAACTTGCCGTTATCCCGGGTTTCCACTTCGCCCAGACGCTCGGCATTTTTTGTGATCACATCGCCGATTCGGGTTAGCACACGGCCACGCTCGGCCGGCTGCATGCGCCCCCACGGGCCCTGGTCATAGCAGATTCGCGCTGCCTGTACGGCACGGTTGACGTCGTCTGCGTTGCAGTCTGGCACCCTCGCCCAAGCCTCACCGAGCGCAGGATTTTCACTGTCGATCCATTGCCCCGAGGCGGGATCATGCCAGTTGCCCTCAGCATAGTATTGGTATGTCTTCATTGACGGACTCAGATTGCCATCGTAACCACTTGTTACTTATCATATCGAAAATATGGCGTCATGTGAAAATTCTTACTTGGAATTTTTTGGACGTTCGAACAACTCTAATCGATAACGATCAACTCGGGGCGTACGTTACATAGACGTTCGCCACCTCTCTCGGTAACGACAAAAGACTCTGATACTGCCGCGCCTAATGTCTCTAGCCAAACCCCCGACTGAAAGTGAAAACACATGCCACTCTGAAGCACTGTTTGGTCACCCGGGCGCAGGCTTGCGGTCCGCTCGCCCCAATCCGGTGGGTAATTCAACCCCACAGAATATCCAACACGGCTGTCCTTACGGTAGCCCGCCTGGTTGAGCACTTTCTGCCACACGGCTTCGACCGTTTCACAGCTTACTCCGGGACGTGCCACGTCAAGAGCGGCGTCGACACCTTCGATAATCGCATTGGTTAAAGCAGTCACCTCTGAAGGCGGGGACCCCAAAAAGAGTGTCCGGGTTAACGGTGCATGGTAATGATGTCGGGCACCTGCCATCTCCAGCATGACCAAAGTGTCCCGAGGGATGGGCTTATCTGACCAAGTCAGATGTGGGGTGCTTGTCCCTTCGCCAACCTGAATCAGTGGACATAAGCCGGTGTAGTCACCGTAGGCTCCCTTAACACCCAGTATCTGAGCACTGTATACCTCAGCGATCACTTCGTACTGCGCCACACCCGGTGCGACCTTTTCAATTGCGCGATTCATAGCTGCAGTGCAGATCGCACCAGCTTCACGCATATACACCAATTCCGCCTCTGACTTGACTAACCGCGCCCAGTTCACCAACTGCTCTGAATCAGACACATTAGCATCGGGAATGCCTTTCACGAGATGCGCATGCGCTCTTGCGGTGTAGTAATGCGCATCTAATTCAACACCGATTCGGGCCGATGCCCATCCACGCTCTTTTATAAGATCTGCTAGCTCATCATAGGGATGCCCGGTTGCATGATGGATCAGCTTCTCCGAATAACCAATGATGTTGTTCGCTGGAATATCGGTTGTGATATGCGCCGCCTTCGCATCCTGGGCCCGACCGAACCAGATTGGCTCTTCATCCAGATGAACCAGTACTACCTGCGGGGTATAGAACGACCAGCCATCAAAACCAGTCAGCCAGCCCATATTCGCTGGATCCTGACAGACAATCAGATCGAAACCCGCATCCGCCATCCTTTTCTTGGTTTCTGCCAGCCGACGGTCGTATTCCGCCTTGCTAAATGGCGGCGTGTAAATGGGATCGTCCTCGGTCACTATTTTTATCTTGGAGATTTGCCGGTTTGTTGTGAACTTCCTTGTTAATCACCCTTCAGGGCAACAACAGCGAGATTGTCACCGGGTTTTATCAGACAAGGGTAGTGCCGTCCAACCAGAATACCGTCGACCTTCGCGTGATATTCCACCGGCGCTGTACCGGTTCGCTCCGTATCATGTATAACAGCGATTAGATCGCCCTTTTGTACCTCATCCCCTAGATCATTTCGAAGTTCCAGTAATCCCGAATGCTCGCAGGTAATAAAGCAACCCGCATCGTGCGAATCCACATTGATTGAAGAGTGTCGTTCGGGTTCTCCAGGCAGTATTCCGGCGTGCATGAGAACATTCAAGATACCGCGTTTTGCAATCTTGGTGCTCGTTGCATCAGCTGAGCCTCCACCCCCAATTTCTGTACCGACAAATACCTTGCCTTGATTCTCTGCAGCCGTGTCGTACATATGGGCGGCATCGAGTTCTAACAGCATCATTGAGTAGGGCGCATTAAAAGCGTCCATGGCAGCGACACATCGCGCCTGCTGTTCTTTATCGTCCAGCACATGGGCACACGCAAAAGGTACAAATTCCAGTGTTTTTCCACCCGAATGAAAGTCGACAACATAATCTGCCAATGGCAACAGGGTGCGTGAGAAATAGTCAGCAATAATCTCAGTGATGGTACCGTTAGGGTCTCCGGGGAATACCCGGTTCATGTTTCCTCCATCAATCGATGAGGTACGCTTACCTGCCTTAAAGGCTGGATAATTCATCGCCGGCACAATAATCACTCGACCACTGATACGGTCAGCAGACAATTCAGCAGCCAGACACCAGAGCGCTATTGGACCCTCATATTCATCGCCGTGATTCGCCCCGGTGAACAGTGCCGTCGGGCCTTCGCCATTCTTAATCACTGTTACAGGCACCATGACGGCGCCCCACGCAGAATCATCTCCTGAGTAAGGTACCTTTAAGAACCCGTGCTGGGTTCCGTCAAGATTGAAGTCGACTGTCGCATTAATTGGGTTGTCTCTCATGTTATTAATCCTGATGATTTGCCTTTTCAGCTATGGTCTTCCTGATGCTCAAAGATCGATGTATAACCGCCCGACCAGTCGGGCGGCAAGGGGATATGCACCTCTTCATGGCGCGCATAGCGAGGTTCATTGCCTCGAACCAACACGCGGTAGTGTGAACTTGGATAGGGAGGAGCCGTGTAAGGCATGGCATCTGCTGCGGTATAGGTAATTACGAATGCCGGGCGGCCGCTGGCGCTGTTGTTACAACTGGAACCGTGTATGGTGCAGCAATGATGTACTGACACAGTACCCGCTGGCCCGGTGAGTTCGGTTGCGTCATCTATACCCGCCGTAGAGAGATCAGCTGGGCTAATTGCCCCTGTCCACTCATTGCTATCGTCATAGTGCTCGAAGATTGGCCCTTTATGACTGGCTGGAATAACTTGCAGGGGCCCTTGTTCTGAAGATACATCCTCCAAAAACACCAGGAATTGCATGGAGCCCAGGTGGGTGTGAGGGTAAAAGCAGATATCCTGGTGCCATTTCACCTCGGCACCGCCATCGGCCCATTTGAAATTCAGCATCATGTCGCGAAAACGGACATCGGGTCCCAATAAGTCCGCGGCTATATCGGGTATCACCGAATCAGCGCATAGACGCCAGAAATGGGGATCCTTGTCATCAACATAGGTAACCCGACGAAGCCTTGGGTTTTCCCCGGTATGACCTTTCTCAAGGTCAATTTCGTTACCAGATTCAGTGACCCTACGCGTACTATCAACGATTCCATCGACAATTAACCGCAATTCAGTCAGTTCACTGTGGGGAATCAGTGCTGGAAAAGTTAGATAACCCTGCTCGTAGTACAACTCCCTTTGGGGCTGAGTAAGAAATAATGCTGGATGTTTTGGAATATCTTTAATCTTCACCATTAGTATCTTCCCCCTATTCAGCATCCATTGACAACAACTCTCCATAACCGGAAACGGGATCCGTATAACCTGCCACCCGCAACGATTGCCAAAACAACGCCTGATTAGCGCAAACAACCGGCTTACCCAGTGCTTGTTCGATTTTTCCGATCACATCGACGGCGCGAATTGCGGTACAGGATATGAAAAGCGCATCCGCGTCTGGTCGGTCAGCCTCTAAAGCGGCCTCAAAAATTGTGTCCGGAGGGATACCGGCCATTTGATTATCGTCAGCCATCAGGAAGCTGGTTAGTGCAGTCACCCGAGGACCATTGTTCTCGATATAAGTGATCAATGCCCGATTCACATCATCGACGTACGGAGTCAGTACTGCAACTCTCTTAGCACCAAATTTCTCTAACGCGAGAAGTCCAGCTGTTATCGGTGTTACAACAGGCACGTCTATCCTTGTTTCCTGAATACTAGAGGCGACAGCATCGTAACCCATCGCGGTCGTACCTGAGGTACAACAATACGCGATGACATCAACCCTTCCATCAGGAACGATAAGCGATGCAGCGCCACTCAAACGTGGGCCCATCGCCTTTAGGTTCTCGACCGTGCAAGGATTTACATTCAAAACCCTTGACACAAACACAACCACATCGTCACTGGGTCTCATATTCATAAAATCACGCTCAACAACATAGTCGCTGGCGAGTGCGATCAGTCCTATTCGGTGTCGACCGGGGCCATGGTCTAACGAAAATTGCGTTCGAACTGGGTGAGCATTCATTGATCTTTCCCCATAGGTAATAAATACATCCCGATCAGAAAGAGCTAGGTGCCAGACCGCATCGATAACTCATGGCTGAGTCAACTGCCACCTAGCTGAAATATTGGAGAACCCAAGATCTCCATGTTTGGTTCCACACCCAGTCCCGGCCTGCTTGTAGCGGTCATATACCCATCCGCCACAACAGGCCCGCCTTCCGCAATCTGAATAGTGTTGTAGTCATGAAACGCAGAGGACTGAAAATGGAACGCTTCTGGTGTCGACTGTGCAAGGTGCGCAATTGCTGCAGTCGCGATTTCACCTCCCCAGCTGTCTTCGATCGTCATCACAATACCCAACGCGACACATAGATCTCTTATCTGTCGTGCGCGCGTCAACCCACCCATGCGATTGATTTTCAAGTTGATCAGATCCATAGCGTGGTCACGATAACCTCGCAACAATACGGGCAACCCGTCCATACATTCATCTAGTATCACAGGCAGATTGGTATGTTGTCTTACAACAAAGCATTCTTCATAAGTCAGGCAGGGTTGCTCGATATAGCAAGTCAGATTACGCTCTCGCAACAAACCACCGACGGTGTCTACAACTACCAGGGCGTCATGCTGCTTCCAACCTGTGTTGGCGTCGGCTGCCACGGTATCTGTGGATTGCATAACCTCAATAATCCGTTTGAATCGCTCAATATCCGTTCTCGGATGTTCACCGACTTTGATCTGAAAATGATCAAAACCGGATTCCCGATACTCAATTAGCCGATCAGCCATTACTTCAGGGGCTGCGCGCGCCACCACCTTAAAAAGTTTTATACGTTCTTGCAGCTGGCCACCTAGCAGTTGATATACGGGCATCCCGGTCGCTTTACCCAAAATATCCCAACACGCCACATCAATAGCGGACTTCACATACGGATGCCCTTTCATCAATTGATCCATTTTCATATTGATCCGATCCAGCTGTGTCGGATCTTCGCCAATCAAGTCAGGCGCGAGTGCTGTCACACCCGTTCGAACTCCCTCAGCATACGCCGCAAGATAAGAAGGACCTAACGGGCAACTTTCACCGGCTCCAGTAATACCTTCGTCTGTATCAATAAGAACGACCGTGCTGTCGAACGAGGAATACGATTGCGTTGACCAACTGTAGGCTCCCTCTTTCATGGGGAGATCAACCTGAAACATCCGAATCTTAGTGATTTTCACAAAACCGAATCCATTCAATATTCAAACAAACCGACTTAGCTGGCAACCCAGCACTTTTGTTGTGAGAGCATTTGAGTGTACTGCATGATCACTATTTGTTAACGGTCACACTTCCTTACCGGCCTGCCACAGACGATAGCGCGTGGTTAACCGTACACCTGGTTCTGTAATAAAGCGTGGGTAAGCTTTAGTCGGCGACGCTCTCCTCTGCAGGGTCTCGATTGCTTTGTTGTTGTGCCCGCACGCCAACTCGGCTATGGACTTGCCAAAGGCTGTGCCGCGCGCAACACCTGTCCCGTTACAAAAAGCAACGCCAAGAATATTCTCTGCCAACTGGCCAAACACCATGCCGCCGTTCTGGGCAAGGCAGAACCCGCCACCCCACGAGTGTTCGAAGCCGATACCGGCGATTTCTGGGTATCTGTCATTGAAGGTCTCTTGATGACGGCGTCGGGCGCGTTCGATCATATTAGAGGTGACCTCAAAGTCGCGTGCATAATCATAGACGTTGCGAATGAATATTCTGTTGTCGGCAGTCCGCCGCATCGTAGTGCCGAACGACTCGGCTGGAATCAATCCATAGGCGCCTCGACCACCGATCAACTTTTGCTCATGTTCGGCGAGAGGGCGAGTAAGGCTTCCGAAAGTGCAAACCGGTATCGCAGTCCCAGCATAGAACCCGAAATTCGTCAGAAACCCGTTGTTGGCAAGAATGACGTTCTTGGCCCGAAATGAACCCTCTGATGTTTCAAACAGGTGTGTAGGCGCCCCATAACACACTTTGACGATCGGCGAGTTTTCAAATAGCGAGACATTGTCGGGCAATCTGTCGGCAAGCCGCCGAAGATATGCCGCTGGTTGCATAAGGACAGTACCCGGGGTTAACAAACCCTGGGAGAAGTATCCGTTGCCGACGACTTCGCGCATCCGCGTGGCGTCGTACCACTCGTACGGTTCACCGATCTTATCTAGCGCTGTCGCGAAGCTCGCTAGACACGCGCGTCCGCGATTGCCAACAGCACCGTGAATCTTGCCCTCAGGACTCCAATCGCAATCCAGCCCAAGGCGATCAACGAGTTCTTCCATATAAGCAATTCCGCCCCGGTTAATCTTGGCCTCTTCTCGATTCCCTTCGGTGTCTTCAGCGAAATTTCCCTTGCGCGGATTATGCGCAAGATCGATCGCAAATCCTGCACAGCGCCCGCCAGTATTATTGCCAATGCGCCCAGCATCAACGAGGGCGATCCGGTCGTTCGGTCTCAGTTCAGCCAGCCGCTGTGTCGCGTGAAGCCCCATCCAACCGCCGCCGATAATCAGCCAGTCAACGCTCTCGCTTTCGTTGAGCTTGTTGGCTGGCGGCACGCCATCCAGAATAGCGAACCATCCGCTGTCAGAGTGCTCTCGCGGAAAAACACCAATGGATATCGGTTCCGGCGGAAGATCGAACGTTTGATGAGAGGTCATGTCTATTATTCCGTGATCATCCTACTACACCCTGGCACCGATACAGCAACCCCTTTGACAATCTGCCGTAGCGCTGAAAGACCGAATGATCAACGGCTCAATGAACGCGCGACGCCGACTCGCAAACAACCACTGAAGCCACAATCAAGATCAAATTTTGCGAGTCTTGCTTAGGATCATCTAATTAGTTACGCTCTATGGGGTACATGTCAAACTATCCTAAATGAGGAGGAACTGTGAAAGATAAATCTAACCTAGAACAAATTATCCACCAAGATCTCGCCATTAAGAGGGCACTGACAGATCCACGAATCTCCCGCCGGGAGTTTCTTTCATTTGCAGGGGCCCTGGGCCTATCCACTGCGCTGGGCTCCTCGCTTTGGTCCGGTCGCGCCCTTGCTGCTGGCCCAAAAAGAGGCGGACACATGGTGTCAGGCCTCAACGACGCCAATACCGTTGACTCACTCGATTCTGGCCTTTTCAACGCGACCTATATGATCTGTGTCAGTCGAGCATTTCGTG
>Ga0315338_1002276_pt1 | contig 19690 bp, 18 predicted proteins | sample ASW8metaG_FD_204518 | JGI IMG/M metagenome (GOLD analysis project Ga0315338, IMG submission 204518) | Ammonia-oxidizing marine archaeal communities from Monterey Bay, California, United States - ASW #8 | ecosystem: Environmental > Aquatic > Marine > Coastal | place: USA: California | collected... | reverse complement strand
AGCTGGTCTATCAGCGTGGCGACGCCAATCCTTACACGCTAATTGCCCTCGGTGATGACCGTTTTAAATTCCCGGACGATGATCGTTTTCGTCTGGTTTTCCAGTTTGATGATGCCGGTTCATTGATCGGCATGAATATGCTGGTCGCGGATGGACGGGTGATTGCCAACCCGATCCAGAACTAACGAGACGCCACCCTGCTGCGAGGCCGTTATTCGGTCTCGCTGCCGGGGGTTTCGCTGTTGGGGGGCTCGCTATTTTCAGTCTCGCTCGTTTCGGTGTCAGCTTGTTTGACCTCGATCGCGAACACGCCCCACAGCCAGTCTTCGTCCGACATACCGGTCAATCGATAATCGGTTTGTCGTGGCCACACCAAAACTGCGGGACCCATGCCGCCCAGGCCCAACACCTCGCCATCCATTCGGATGGCCAATATCACGTCGAACTCCTGAATTCGGGACAATTCAATCTCGCGCTGATAGCCGTCCAGTGCCGTGATCACCAGCGTGTCGCCGGTCATTTCAGAAATCGACAAGGCGTCGCGAAGAAGAGGGCCGGAGAAAATGTGCTCCTCTTGGCCGTAGGGGAAGTCTGCCCGGATCACGCGTTGATCCATCGCATCCAGCGATGAAAAGTTCAGCGAGCAGGCTGCGTCAAATTCAATGCCATAGCGGGTGAAAAGCGGTTCCATCAACGGGTCGATCGCACCGCGGTCCACGACACCAATTTCGCCGTAAATCGTCAGCACAGCGCCATCATTTGGCGTGGGCGGTGCCGCCGGCGAGCAGGCGCTGATTGTCAGCAAGGCGGCAGAGGCGAAAAGGGCGCGCAACATGGTGTTCTCCGGTTATTGGCACCCTAAGATGGCGTCGCCGCCGCCAATGTCCAGTATTCCAACCGAAAATTGGCTCACTTGTGTCTTTCTGCCCACAGACGAATAAGCGGGTCGTCGACGCTGGGTCCGCCACTCCAAGTGGAGACAAAACCATTGCGTTCAAGGCGCTTGAGTGAGGATTGCACACGCGATGCAGAGACTTGTCCGAGCCCGGCGGCCTCGGCCAGTTGTGCACGCGCTTTCACGCTATAGGGGCGTATCTCAGGCTGTTGCAGGATATGTGTCAGCACGCATCGATCCAACAGGCCGAACCTCCCCCATCGGTCGTCCAGATTTTCATCGCGCGCCAGCCGTCCCGTGGCGATCGCCACCGAATCGTTAAGCGTGAGTGATTTATCCATCACCATGACCGCCATAGCAGAGCGGAATATCTGCGGATTGCGTCCGACGGATTCAAACACCCGGTCCGCCGCATCCTCATCCAGCTTTCTGCCGGTCTGCTCGGTCAGGGCATGCCCCATATGTCGAACAAAATCAGGCCCGTGATCCGGAAATTCAATCATCGTGCCGGTGCGAAAGAAGGGCGCATCCCGATTATCAAAGATAGCCCTGAGCGCCGCCATGCTCGATCCGGTGATCACTGTTGAGACGCGGTCCTCATGATGTTTCAGCTGTGCTCTCAGCATGGCGATAAAGGCGGCTCCATCCTGTGCGCGGGCAATCTCCTGGAACTCATCCAGCAGCAATGTCGTCGGGCGGCCCGATCCCGCCAGCGCATCCAGCAGGCTTTCAAGGTAAGCGTGGGGCACCATGTCAGACGATGGCCTCTCATCCGGCGATAGTTCGGCGCTGATCTTCGCGCCGGGCGTCGACAATTCCCCACTCACCGAAACCCGGGTCAGCAGGCTCGCGGCAACATTGCGTGCCTGGGTCAAAAGTGATGGCGGACAGGTTTCCTCAATCGCCCGGATCAACAAATTGATCGGCGCGATGCCCGGTTTCCAGAAGTCCACATAGATCGTCTGCCGGCCCAATTCCTTGGCGCGCGGCGCCAGATCCTTGAGCAGAAAATCCGTCTTCCCGCGCCGTCTGGGCGCAAACAGCAGAAGCACATTGCTCACACGGCTGGAGATCACATTCAAAATAGAATCGGCCAGCGCCGCGCGCGGAACATGCCAAGGATCGGGCCGTTTATGCATGATTATTCAACTAGTGCATAATTATACACGGATCAATAATTCCGCATAATTGAGGGAAGTCAGCGCGCAGGACGCGCTGCCCAGTCGCTTAAGTTTTCACTTAGCCTTGATTCTCCCCGAGTCCACAAGGTCCTGAAAATGCTCGACAAGAGTCGTTTCCATCGGCCGGTATTCCATACCCAATTCACGCACGCTCTTGGAATTATCCGCCTTGAAGTCAACGCCGACATTCCGACTGACAACTGTGCGCGTGAGCGCCGCATTGATCATGGGTCCAAACAGCCAGATCAGGAATTTCGGCGCCGTGGACTTCGGAATCCCGTACTTATCGCCAAATTCATCGCGCAACATCTTGGCCATTTCCGGGAAACCTGAATCGTATCCAGAGGTTATGTGGCGGCCCTCGGCGGCGGGCGTAAACCCGGCCCGGACATGAGCCATGGCCACATCTCGGACGTCGACCACACCAACCCGAAAGTCCGGAACGCCCGTCGCCAATTGGCCGTCGCCAAACTGCGTCATCACCGAATAGCTTTCACCCTGGGTTTCCGGGCTGATGCCAGGCCCCAGCAGGAAGGACGGATTGATCGTCACAAGATCCCAACGATCCTGCGCCTTCATCATCTTCCAGGCTTCCTGCTCCGCCAGCTTTTTTGAAAAGGCATAGGGCGAGTGAGTGAGGCTGGCGGTTTCATTCCAGAATTCCTCGGTCAACACGCCGCCCGGCTTCTTCGCGATCTCCGTGTTATCGGTATAAATCGCCGCCATCGACGAGGTCAGCACAACGCGTTTGACGCTGTCTGTTGCATTGGCCGCGTTGAGCACATTGCGGGTTCCATTGACGGCGGGTTCGATCAGATCCTTTTGCGGATCTTTCACCTTCAAAAAGAAGGGCGACGCCGTATGAATGACCAGCTCACAGCCCGCCATCGCCTCATTATAGGAGCCATCATCGAGAAGGTCCGCCTTGAAATACTTGATCTGCCCCTGCGTGCCCGCCGCAATCGCATTGAGATATTTTAGCTTGTCCGCATTGTCCGGCGAGCGCACCGGCGCGTGCACCGTATGGCCCGCCTCCAGCAATTGCTTCACCACATGCCCGGCCAGATAGCCGGTTGCACCGGTCACCATTACGGGGGCCATCGGGTTGATCTGCGTCATGCTGCTACTCCTGTTGGATTGACCGCTATGCCGCGCCAGAACATGTCGAAACTGGTCGCGGAGATTGCGTTAATATCGGGATTGTCGCTTTGCGTGATGTGTTGAGCCGTGGCGCAGATTTGACCAAATGCTGTGGCCTGAATGAGGTCTGTGGGCAGGCTGCGTATCAGCCCGGCCTGGCCGGCCTCGGCAAAAAGCGCCATCGCGGCGGCGAACATATTCGCGCCGCCCATCGACGTGCCGCGAGAGATGTCCTCGGACTGCTTGAGCTGTTCTAACAGGATATAGCGATCCGGATTGGCCACCGGCCATTCGATCGAACGTTTCCAGCATTCCTGCAGTCGCTCGGGCAGGGTGTCGCCGGTAATTTCGGCCGCATCGATATGATCGGCCCAATCTTGCTTGAGCGACAAGTATACGCCCTCGATCAGCGCCGTCTTTGAACCGAAATAATTGAACAGCGTGCCATTCGCCACGCCGGCTTCCTTCGCGATCAGGGCCGTGGGCGTATCCCAGAAGCCGCGCTCGGAAAATAGGCGGATCGCCGTATCCAGAAGAAGTCTTGCCTTATCACTCATGGCGTTTATATATCTATGACTGACTGATCAGTCAATTTCGAATTTGTAGTGCAATATCCATACGGACAGGACCCGACACATGGCCCAGATCAATCTCGACACCCCGCTCACCCTGCCTTGCGGAGCCGTCCTGCCCAATCGTTTTGCCAAGGGCGCAATGACCGAAGGTGTCGCCGATGCCGGCAATGCCGCCACCCAGCGCCATGCTCGCCTCTACAAGCGCTGGGCCGAGGGCGGGCTGGGCTTGTCGATCACCGGCAATGTCATGGTCGACCGTCGTTATATGGAACGCCCGGGCAATCTGGCCATTGATGGCGAGCAATCGCCCAAGCAGATGAAATCCCTCACAGCCATGGCCGATGCTGGCAAGTCTGCCGGCGGGCATATCTGGATGCAGATTTCCCATGCCGGCCGCCAGACCACCAAGGCCGTGGCCACCGAGCCCGTTGCTCCCTCCGCCGTCGGTGAAGTGGCACTGCCGGGTGGGCGCTTTGGAAAACCGCGAGCCCTGACCGGCGACGAAATCATCGAAATTATCGGCCGCTACACCCATGCCGCAGTGATCGCAAAACGGGCCGGTTTCAACGGCGTCCAGATTCACGCCGCCCACGGCTATCTGATCTCGGAATTCCTCAACCCGTTGATCAATCAGCGCACCGATGACTGGGGCGGCGATCTGGAAGGCCGTTCACGCCTGCTGCTGGAAATCATCAAAAGCGTCCGCGCGCAGGTCGGCCCCGATTACCCGGTTTCCGTTAAACTCAACTCGTCGGATTTTCAAAAAGGCGGTTTCACACTCACAGACTCCATCGCCGTCATCAAGCTCCTCGAAGCCGCCAGCGTCGATCTGATCGAGATCTCCGGAGGCAATTACGAGCAACCGCGCATGATGGGCATTGAGGGCCTGGAGCCCGTCTATGAAGACGAGGCGATGATCAAGTCCAGTACCCGCAGTCGCGAAGCCTATTTCCTCAATTACGCCGTCGCCATTCGCGAGGCCGTCACAGTCCCGTTGATGGTCATCGGCGGGTTTCGCTCCCGCGACGCCATGCTCTCCGCCCTCAATGACGATCAGATCGCGATCATCGGCATAGCCCGCCCCGTCTGCTCCCGCCCCGACTTGCCCAAACAAATGATCGCCGGCGAAGTGGAGACCATGCCCTCAGACGAGGCATCTCTCGCCCTGGGCCCCGGCTGGCTCGGCCCCAAATCCTCCAACCCGACGATGCGCGCCATCAACGGCTTCGCCAACATGTCGTATTTCTACCGCAACATCATTCGTATGGCGGATGGCAAGACGCCGAAAGAGCGGATGAATTTGATGGGTGCACTAATCAAGCACCAGATGACGGATGATGCGGACGCGAAGCGGTTGAAGTGAGGGGCAACAAACACCGACCGTGCAAATAAACGTCATCCCAGCGAATGCTGGGACCCAGATTACAGGTGTTAGCGCATTTTGACGTGGAGCAGAACTGTCCCAAGTCCCAAATTGCCGAAAGGTGTAACGTCCGGCGAGCGGCCATGGGTGAATTGGGTATCGGTGATGAGCATTAAACTGCTGAGGTCGATATCTGCGATCGTACTAGGGGCTCTGTTTTATGGAACTACATGGTTTTTCTATCATGAAAGTTGGCAGGATCTTGATAGGCCATTCTATGTGATTACCGGCATTGTTCTTATTCTGCTCCGCGGATTTTACACTTGGTTCCGTAGCTCCCGCGATGAGAGCGACTGAACACCAACGAACGTGTCGCCTCGCACCCCACACCTCTTCTTCTCCCCTTGAGGGAGAAGGTGCCCGAAGGGCGGATGAGGGGTTTGTTTCCACGGGCGCGATATGGGCGAACAGCCCCCTCATCGACCCCGCCTCCGGCGTGCCCACTTCTCCCTCAAGGGGAGAAGAAGAGGTTGTGACCGTCCTTCCCAATAAACGTCATGCCAGCGAAGGCTGGTACCCAGATTACAGACACCGGCGCTTTTTGACCTGGGTCCCAGCCTTCGCTGGGATGACGGTGTGTGTGGTGCGGGGATAGCCCCAAACTTATCCAACCCTGCCAACTCTCCCGCATAATCACCCCGTTCCGATCGCACGGGAGGCGTGAGCTCAAGTCACTTGCGGCGGTTGGAAGTGCGGAGCCTGTCCGCGGTGTGTCGGTGACTCGATGCATCTCCGGCAGGGCTGCTGGTCTGGTCTGACGGCACTAAACGCCCGACCCGAGTACCGGCCAGTGTGGACACGGGGGCGAGAGCCTTCGGGAAATCTCTGCGTGCGGGACGTCACTATTGTCATCCCTACTACACATACCAATACCGGCAATAGTGGGCGTTCCGCACACCTCCTCAAGGGGGCCATTGAATAACTCCGGCGCTTTGCGCGCGGAGGTTTCGCCGCGTCACCTACCCCGCAAAAACAATCGGCCCCAGCCACGCACCCAGCGCCGTAATAATCCCGATCGCGGCCAGATTAATCCGGAATCCAGCCCGGATCATCTGACCCTGACTGGTCGCGCCTGACGCATAGACGATCGCATTCGGTGCGGTGGCAACGGGCAGCATGAAGGCACAACTGGCAGCAACGGCAACCGGAATGACCAATTGCTCCGGCGGCACGCCGGCACCGGCGGCGAGGGCACCCATCACGGGCAGGAAGGCTGTGGTGGTGGCGACATTGGAGGTCAGCTCGGTCAGGAAGACCACGATGGCGACGAGGATCAGGATCAAGATCGGCAGCGGTAACGTGGTCAGGAAAGTCAGATGCCCGCCCAGATAGACGGCCAGACCGGTCGAGCGCAGGGCTGCGGCCAGGGACAATCCGCCCCCAAACAGAATGATGACATCCCAGGGCAGGCGTTTCACGCCTTCCCAATCCATCAATGCCTGGCCCTTATTGGCCTTGCCTCCGGCCGGGATCAGGAAGGCCGCCAGCGCGCCCATGACGGCAATCTGTGTATTGCCCAGAGCCAGTGTGAAGGGCAGGTCCATCATCGTGCCAAACCAGGCGAGCAAATCATTCCAGCCGCCAATGACGGGCAGGCTGCGGCCCATCCACAAAATGGCGACGGTGCCAAACAGGGTCGCGATCCGCACTTCCGCTGTGGTCATCTTGCCGAGCGCCTTGAGTTGGTCAGCGATCATCGTCTTGGCGGCGGTGCTTTCGCTCTTGGCTTCGAGCTTGAATACGATTTTTGTCAGAATAAACCAGCCGGCCGGAATGATCAGCATGGCCGCCGGAATACCCAGCCCCATCCATTCGACAAATTCGACCGTGCGCCCGAATTCGCTTTCCAGATAGCCGATACCGATCAGATTGGTCGGCGAACCTACCGGCGTCGCCATACCGCCAATCGAGGCGGCATAGGCCACACCCAGAACCAGGGCCGGGGCAAAGAATTTCGAGGCCGCGCCCTCCTGCTGGACTTCCTGTGCGACCTTGAGGGCGATCGGGATCATCATCAAAGTGGTTGCGGTATTGGAAATCCACATCGAGAGCAAAGCCGTCGCAACCATGAAGCCGCCAATCAGCGCGGCCGGCTTTCCGCCAAATCCGGACAGAACATTGAGCGCAATACGGGTGTGCAAATTCCATTTCTCTACGGCCAGGGCGATGATGAAACCACCCAGAAGCAGCATGATGATCGGGCTGGCATAGGGGGCTGTGGCGGCACCGGTCGTGGTGATGCCAAACAAGGGAAACAGCGCAATCGGAACCAGTCCGGTCGCAGCAATCGGGATCGCTTCCGTTGCCCACCAGGCCGCCATCATCAGACCCAGCGAGGCCAACAGCCAGGCTTCCTGGCTCAGTCCTTCTGGCGCGGGAATGAATTGCAGTCCGATCGCGAGAAGCAGACCGACAATAAGGCCGATACGCTGCGCCGGGTTCTGCCCGGAGCGTTGGTCGGCCACAGGTGTATGATTGTCAGGTGTCTGGCTCATCAGACGTCTCCCCAGTCGTCTCCCCAACTTTCTGGGTCAGATATCCCTTGCGGGCGTGCTTAGTCTTGCTTCGCGGCCTCGGAGCCTTTTTTCACGAAGCGACGGTCGCAATACCCACACTCCACAACATCATCCTCGCCCAGCTCCAGAAACACTTTTGGGTGCCCAAGCGCCCCGCCGCCGCCATCACAGGAGACACGATGTCCATCAACAAGAATGGTTTCAGGCTTGGGCGCGGGATTGGCTGTCATGGGATCTATGGTTCCAGCAAGAATGAGTGGTGCAGCATCGATATAAGGCGTACCGGCTAGCGTCAACACATCACGCCGCCTGCGCTCTGTTGCTTGTCCCCCTTGATGATCGGCGCATTCCACCCAAATATCGCACGAAACTCAAAGCCGAAGTCCGGAGACTGCCGTGTCACAGACCTTGCCCGAATACGCCCTTGAAGCCACCGGTTTGCGCAAGACGTATGGTGGCAGCGGAAAATCCGAACCCAAGGAGGCGCTAAAGGGCGTGGATCTCAAGATCCGCCGCGGTTCGATTTTCGGTCTGCTTGGGCCAAACGGTGCTGGCAAGTCGACCTTTATCAATATTTTCGCCGGCCTGGTGAAAAAGTCTGGTGGCACCGCAAAAACCTGGGGCATCGACATCGATAAGGATAACCGCGCCGCCCGGGCGGCCATCGGTGTGGTGCCGCAAGAAATCAATATGGACGTGTTCTTCACGCCGCAGGAAACCCTTGAGCAAATGGCCGGTTATTACGGCGTCCCCAAAGCCGAGCGCCGCACCGACGAATTACTTGAAGCGGTCGGTCTTTCCGATAAACGCGACGCCTATGTGCGCTCCTTGTCCGGCGGTATGAAGCGTCGTTTGCTTGTCGCCAAGGCGATGGTCCACAATCCGCCCGTCCTGGTGCTGGACGAGCCAACGGCCGGTGTCGATATCGAATTGCGCCGGCAGCTCTGGGACTATGTGCGACAGCTGCACGCCGCGGGCACGACCATTGTTCTGACGACGCATTATCTCGAGGAAGCCCAGGAATTATGTGACGAGATCGCGATCGTTGATCAGGGCCAAGTTGTTGCCTGCGAACCAAAGGATCAATTGCTCAAGCGTATGGACACCAAGACTTTGGTCATCGAACCAGCCGATAAACTTCTATCGATACCTGAGGCCCTCGCCGGTTACGATGCTGAAATTCGAGACAATGGCTCGCTTGCAATTACCTATAAGCGTGGCGAAGTCTCGGTTGCGGAGATGATCGAAAAGTATCGCAGTTCCGGTGCCCGTATCGAGGATTTGCGCACTGAAGAAGCGAATTTGGAAGACGTTTTCCTTGCATTGACCTATAATCGAGACTCCGCATGATCATTCGACGGTGACGATGTGATTTGCGGCGAGTATGCAATCAAAAGCCCAATGGGCTGACAGTTCGGATCATCAATTCATGACAGTCACGCGTTGTTTGATTTTGGGTTTGAGCCTGGGTTTTGTGAGCTCAGAATTGTCTATGGCGCAAGTGGCGACAAACGTGTGGGGGTCGGTTTCGACCGTAGGGCCGGGCGCCATATCCAAAAACGATCGTTACGAATTTCGTCTGTCGATCTCAAATGATGGCCAGACCGCCCTTTATTCCTATTACAATCGCGAGCGAAGATTTGGAATTGGCGCCGCCGTTCAAAGTTCTGCGGGTTGGCGCAATGCGGACATCCCTGATTTCCTGCGGGCCTTTGAAGGGCATGCGGTGTTGGAGCCGCAATTTTCTCCGGATGGGCAAACGATTGTCTTTAATTCCAATCGGGGTACCGGCGCACGGGATTCCTACGATATTTGGTATGCCTCCCGCGAAGGAGCCGGTTGGGGGCCAGCCTACCGGTTTGGGACAGCGGTAAATTCCTATGCCTCCGAATGGTATCCCACCCTGGTAGAAAGCGGCCGTATGTATGTCGGGTCCGAGCGAGAGTTCGGGCCAGGCGGAATCGATATTTATACGTTGGAAAACCCGTTTGCCGATAACGCCCAGGCGGTTGCTCTGCCGGCACCGGTCAACACGCCCTTCCAGGACTATGACGCCTGCATTGATCCCCAGGAACGGTTCATGGTTTTTATTTCAGACCGGCCCGAGGGCTTCGGCGGAACCGATCTCTGGATTGCCGTCGCAGACAGTGATGGGAATTGGTCGCAGGTTTATCATGTCGGTGCGCCCTATAACGATGAAAACAACGCACCGGGTTCGCCGATGCTGCACCCCGATGGTCAAAACCTCATAGTCACCGGCCCCGCGCAGGCGGGCGAGGTGAGCGGGAATATTACGACGATCTCCCTTTTTGACCTCTTCGCCGCGGCGGGCTTGGACTATAACGGCTTGTAATACGTCACAGATCACTCATGCTTCGGCCCATATTCTGGCGCCATTGTCTGCCAGACTATCCTTTCAGCCACGTGACATTGTCCTGAATTTGGGGAGGGCGCGCCCATGAGCATCAGTTTCAAGAAAATAATGGCCCTATTGGTCGCCGTGCCGCTATTTTTGAGTTTGGCATGGTTTTTCGGTGTGTTTTTGAATCCGCAGGGCGGTGGCGGAGCCGGCTTCGCCTTTGGCCTCATTCTCGCGAGTGCAGCCGCATCAATTTTCGTGTTTTCCTGGATTGCGTCGCCGGGGCCGTTGGTTCAGCTGCGGCATCGCGGTGTAGATGGCGTTGAGCGCGGCGATCACGGCGTCGGCCTGTTTGGCCTGGGCGCCCACAAGGATGCCCGTCGTCGTCGCGACGAAACCGATGGCGAAGATTTTTCCAACGGCAGACGCGCATCCAGCGATATGGTTGGCGACGGTGATGTGGATGATTTGGGCGATGGCAGTATCGTCTGATTGCACACCGCCCAAGCATCGGGTAAGCGTTCGTCATCGCACCCATAGCTCAGCTGGATAGAGCGCTGCCCTCCGAAGGCAGAGGTCGCACGTTCGAATCGTGCTGGGTGCACCATTTCCCCATTCTCACGACTACCCGCCGCGCGCCTCTGTGCGATCTGGCAGGCTGAGCCGATGTGACGACACCGCTATGCGACAGGAATAGCGCGCGCCGCCGCAACGATCTGCTCGAGCGCTTCGACATGAGCTCTGAAGGCCGTGTGCCCGGTCGATGTCAGCAAGACCCAGGTGTGCTGTCGGCCATTCATTTTTTTCTTGCGGAGCTTCACATAGCCAGCGTCCTCGAGCTGTTTGATATGCTTGGACAAGACGCTGTCGCTAACCTCAAGCGTGTCGCGCAAAAACTGAAACTCCGCCGACTCCAGCGGTGCCAGCGTAGCGCAAATCCTCAGTCGGTTGGGTGCATGAATGACCGGATCGATCTCGGCTGCACTCATTGGCCGGAATTTCCTTGAATGCGAGCGCGATATTCACGGCGCTCTGACAGGCTGAGGACATACACCGCTAAGCCAAAAATACCTCCGCTGGCGAGGGGTGCCCAGGCAAGGCCCTGAGCCTCGGACAAAAATCGGCCGCCTGCGATTACCGCCAGAGCAAAGAGTAACAGGCCTGATAATGCGGCAAATCCGAGCAAGGTGTTGGGCAGGGTTTTCGGCTCTGCGACACTGTCTTTTCTCCGCATGGCGATGACACCCGCCATGGCTGCCAGCATGACAGCAATCAATTCGGTTTCTCCAGCCGACGCCGCAGCGACTATGCCGCCGGTGACCACAGAGATTGCCAAGCCAAACCAGCGCGGCGGCATGGCAGCCTTTATCCCAGCGCTTGAAGCCGCGTGAATGCTCTCGAGCGCATCTTGAGCGGCGGCGGTGTCTGTTGCGTTTTTTGTGTTTTTCATGATCTTTCACTTTCCAATATGGAAAGTGTTCTAGGCGTTTCTTTCCATGTTGGCAAGTTATTATTTTCCACAATGGAAAGTTAGCTGGTCTTGGCGGTCGACTGCATTCCCCGTCATCAGTCTGCCGCGAGCAGTTCTCCCACTCTTGGTGTAGTCGTTTCGATGTATTAGCGACTGGAGGCAGACGCGCGACGCCGGCACGACTGACATCAGCGCTTCCGGCGGATTTAGCTCAGCTAATCTGTTGCGCGCAGGGCCGTACGAATGGTCTCGATCGTCCGATCAATTTCCGTGGTTGAGAAACCCAGAATCGGAGCAATCGCCAGATCATCTCCATTATTGCGAACATAAACGCCGTTGGCATACGCATGGTTTGCCACGGGCGTCGCGCGATCCGCAGGTTGATCGCGGCGCTCGATCGTCACACCGCCCGCCAAACCAATATTGCGTATATCCACAACATGCGGTTCGCCCTTCAGGCTATGAACAGCGTCTTCAAAATACGGAATTAGACTCTGCGCCCGCTCAAAAACCCCTTCAGTCTTGAACACATTTTGAGCCGCCAGGCCTGCGGCGGCAGCGAGTGGGTGCCCGGAATATGTGTAGCCATGGAAAAATTCCGGCCCAGCAGGCGTGCTGTCCATAAAGGTGTCGTAGATTTTCTTTTGTATCACCGCTGCACCCATAGGAACCGTTCCGTTATTGATTCCCTTGGCAATCGTCACAATATCCGGTTCGACCCCGTAAAGCGTCGCCGCATTCGGCGCACCCAAACGCCCGAAAGCGGTGATTACCTCATCAACGATCAGCAAGATTCCGTGCTTTTTCGTAACCTCGCGCAGGCGCTTTAAATAGCCCGCCGGCGGGATATAAACACCGCCTGACCCGGCAAACGGTTCAACAATTACGGCGGCAATTGTTGAGGGATCGTGCAGGGTGATCAGAGCCTCAAGCTCATCCATATAGGGCTCGCAATCGGTTTGCGGCTGCCCCCTTGTATATGCGTCTTGCACCGGGTCGTAGGGGAAAGACAAATGATCGGTGCCCGGCAGTAAGCTGCCAAAAAACTTCCGATTATTGACCATGCCGCCCACACTGATGCCACCGAAGCCCACACCGTGATACCCGCGAACCCGGCCGATCAAGCGCGTTCGCGTGCCCTCGCCGCGCAGTCGGTGATAGGCAATGGCCAGTTTCAACGCAGTGTCCGCGGCTTCGGAGCCGGAGTTGACGAAAAAAACGTGATCAAGCGTCCCTGGAAATTGATCGGCAATAACCTGAGCCAGCTCAAACACGGCGGGGTGACCAAAGTTGAAGGATGGAGAGTAATCGATCTTCGCGGCCTGAGTTTGAATGGCCTCAACGATTTTCGGATGATTGTGGCCGAGGTTCGAGCACCACAGACCGGAAAACGAATCCAAGAGTTTCTGACCCGCCTCGGTATAATAATAGTGCCCGTCCGCGCGTTCGATTACGCGGGGGGCTGCCCGATAGGCCTTGTTGGCGGTGAAGGGCAGCCAATAGGGTTCTACGCGATCATTTTGCCCGTGTTTGGTAGGATTTGAGGACATGTCGGTCACCTGCGGAATGGCTTTCAGGATGGTGGCTAGCTTCGGTCAATATACTAAACGAATAAGATTGAAATAAAAGTGCTACCGCGTTTAGCATTGATATTCAGTCGAGAAATTTTTAAACTGTTTGGAATGCTAAACAGGTGGGTGGCCATGGAGCAGCTTGGCGCAACGATCAGAAGTCTTCGAACACGCTCCGGACTCAGTCAGCGCGCACTGGCGCTGGAGGCGGGGGTGTCCAATGGAACAATTTCCTTGATCGAAAATCACAAGCTCGATCCAACCGTGGGCCAATTGAAGAAAATTCTGACCGCCCTGAATATCTCTATGGCAGATTTTTTTGAGAGCAATAACAGGCCGGTTGAGGCGCATTTCTTCACGGCTGAGGAATTAGTCGAAATCGGGCGCGGTGAGATATCCTATAAGTTGATTTCGCGGTCCGGCGCGGATCAAAAGCTCCAAATCATGAGCGAAACTTATGCGCCGGGGACCGATACCGGACCGACCCTGCTGAGCCATGATGGCGAGGAAGGGGGGATTATCGTGTCCGGCGCACTGGAAGTGTTTGTACTCAATAAAAAGCGCACGCTCGGACCCGGCGATGCCTATCAGTTTCCAAGCCATCTCCCGCACCGGTTTCGCAATACCGGGACGGTTGAATGCCGTCTGATCACGGCCTGTACGCCGCCGTCGATCTAAAAATCAGCGGGGGGTGTCAGGGTCTTGCGCGGCGGATTCCAGGCCGCATCTTTCATGACGGTGCATTTGGCCCAGCGCGTATTCCATTTGAGCTCTTTCATATAATATATTTCGGCCCAGACCTCGGTCCCGATTTCACCATGAGGCATGTCGACAAAACCGAGTGCGATGTTTTTCTTGGCCGTCGGTGCCCAGGCGGTGCTGCTGACATGGCCGATCTGTTTGCCGTGTTTTTTATCAAACAGATACGCATTACAGGCCGTCTTGTTTCCCTCGACATCCAGTTTCACAAAACGATGACGTGAACCGTTCTTTTTCTCTTTCATCAGCGCGCGGCGCCCGTTGAAAACAACACCCTTGTCCAGCTTCACCAACCAACCCAGCCCGAGCTCATAAGGTGACTTCGCATGTCCAGGACGGACTGTTTCATTGGCGGGCGAAAATTCGACATGGGCAGCAATCAACCCGGCTTCCACGCGGGCGATTTCCAATGCATCACCGCCAATCGCGCGAATGTCGTAGTGTTTGCCCGCTTCAAACAGAGTGTCCCAAATGGCCTCCGCCTGGTCATTCTGCACCCAGACCTCATAACCCAGATCACCGGTATAACCCGAGCGCGAAATCATGATTTCCCCACCGGGAAAATCGAAGAAGCGAAGATCAAACATCTTCATCGTCTCGATGCCGGCAAAACCCGCATTCTTGAGTATTTTGCAGGTCACCGGACCCTGAAAAGACAACGCGGCGACCTCGTCAGTAATTTCGGCATACTCAATCTGAAAGCCGATCGCATTGCGCTTGAGCACTTCCAGCTGGCGTTCCTGTGCGCAGAGCCAGTATTCGTCCTCGGCGACGCGGAATACCGTGCCGTCATCAATCACCATGCCTTCATCGTCACACCAGACTGTGTAACCAACGCGTCCCACACGCAACTTCGTCATATCGCGCGGCAGCAAGCGGTTCATGAAGGCGAGCGCATCAGGCCCCTTGATCCGGTATTTCGACATTGGCGTGATGTCGAACACGCTGGCGGAATTCCGTATTGCGAAATACTCCACCGTTACATTGTCGAGCACATCCGGCACGGTGTAGCCCTGCCAACGATGCCAAGTATTGACCAGGTCAACAGCCTTTTGCTTCTCATAGAAAGGCGTCGCTCGCACCGCGCTGTGATAGTGATTTTGCCCGGACAAATCCCTCATGATCTGCCCTCCGACAAAATTGTCTTTGCCGCATTTTTCCCCGCAGCCCCCATCACGCCCCCACCGGGATGCGCTCCCGCACCACACAGGTATAAACCATCGAGTGGCAGGGCATAGCGCGACGCCTCCGGCGCGGGACGTAACATGAGCATTTGATCCAGCGTCAACTCACCGTGATGCCAATTGCCGCCCCGCATGCCGTAGCGTTGTTCCAGATCCGCCGGTGTGACCAGTTCCGCAGCCTCGATATGATCTCGGATATCGGGCGCATAGCGCGCGATCCGATCAATACAGGCGTTCCGAAAATTGTCCTTGGCCGCCTCTGTCCAGCCGCCCTTGAGCGTGTAGGGCGCGTATTGAACGATTGCCGAGAGCACATGTCCCTCATCGCATAGGGTTTCATCATCGATAGAGGGGATCGAAATTTCCATCATTGGATTGGCCGAAGCTTCACCATATTTCGCGTGATTGAATGCCCGTTCGACATCATCATGCGTCGGTGCAATCAACAGGCGGCTACGCAATTGTTCGGCTGAAAGATTGGTGAAACGCGGCAAGCTTTTTAGCGCGATATGCAATTTTGCCGCATTCCCGCGCATCCGGATGTTGTCGACACGTTTGACAAAATCCGCTTCGAAATGTCGGGGGCCGACAATGTCCATAACGGTTGTTTTCGGATCGGCGTTCGAGATGATGTGGGTGGCGGAATAGGTGGCACCATTGTCAAGAACAACACCTGTGGCCACGCAATTTTCGACAATGACAGAGGCAACCCGCGCACCAGTTTTGATCGTTGCTCCAAACCCGGTCGCTGCCTTGGCCATGGCCGACGTCACAGCGCCCATCCCGCCTTCGGGCAATTCTACCGCTCCATCCGTCCCGGCGACCAGTCTATACAAAAAGGTCAGAACACTTCCCGGCGAACGAGGCCCAGTATGCGTACCCAGCACAGCGTCAAACGCCAGCGCTCCCTTAAGTGTTGGATTGTCGAACTCGTCGTCCAGCACATCATAAATGTTCATCCCTACCATCCGCAGGAATTCCGACATCTTTTCCGCACCAAGACCGATACGTACATTCCATCCCAGTTTTAGTGCTGCCACCTTGTCATCCCAATCCGGGTTGAAGATGTCGATCGGTGGGAGATCGACCAGGAAGCCGAGCGTGGTTGAGTATTGGTGCATCAATTTCATGAAGCGCCTATAACTAGCCGCGTCATTTGCTGAAATCCCGGCTCCAGATGCGCCCTGATCGCTCAAAAACAGGTGATCACCCTCGGGATCTAGAGCGATTGTTGAGATGTCGCTGCCGGCCATCTTCAAGCCGTGTGAGGTTAGGTTGAGGTCGCGCCGCACAGTGCTGTTCAGTTGGTTGAGGTAGTGCGCACAAGGGGAGACTTTCCAACCGTCGCAAAACGTCATCGTATTGGCTGCGCCGCCAATCTCGCCGCGCGCCTCAAGCACCAAAACGCGTTTGCCCGCCTTCGCCAGATAGGCGGCACAGACGAGTCCATTATGACCACCGCCGATAATGATGCTGTCATATGTCGTATTGGACATGTCAGTCATCGCTTGCATCCTCCGGCACAGTGGTGCTCAGCTTCATGTCCATCAGTATTTCTCGGGCCGCATTGGCGCCCGGCGCTGCCATCACGCCGCCACCGGGATGGGTCGACGACCCGCACATATACATACCGTTCACCGGTCCTCGATATTGCGCGTATCCAGGGAAGGGGCGGTTGAACATCAGCTGATCGAGGGTCAACTCTCCGTGGAAAATATTGCCCTGGGTCAGCCCCGCTTCATTCTCGATTTCACGGGGGGTACGCACTTCGACGTGTTCGATCAGGTCTTTGAAATTCGGACTATATTTGGCGATGTGGTCGATTACGTTATCACCAAATTCCTTGACCAGCTCATTCGTCCATTCCCGACCATTAACTGATGGCGGACAATATTGGACGAAGACCGACATGAAATGCTTGCCCTCCGGCGCCATGGTTGGGTCTGTTAATGTAGGAATTAACGCATCGATATACGGGTTCTTCGAGAACCGCCCATCCTTCCAGTCATCATAGGCGCGCTCATAGGCCTCCATATTGTCGACGATGTGGAAATCGCCGTGAATCAAGCGAGAGCCCTTTGGCAGTGCTGGAAACTCGGGCACGCCATTCAGTGCAATATTGAGCTTGCCGGACGAGCCCCGGATTTTGAACCGTTTGGCGGCCTTAACAACCTTCTCTCCGGCGTCTTTGGGATCAAGAATCTGTAGGAAAGTGCGCTTTGCGTCCAGATTGGAGACGACCCGGTCGGCTTGTATTTCGTCTCCATTTTCCAGAACCACGCCACGGACACGTCCGTTTGTAACCAGGATTTTATCCACCCCGGACCCGGTCCGCAATTCGCCACCATACTCCTGAAACGCGCCGCACAATGCTGTTGCGATTGAGCCCATGCCCCCGCGGGCAAAGCCCCAGGCTCCCATACTTCCGTCCACATCTCCCATATAATGGTGCAGCATCACATAAGCCGACCCGGGTGACATCGGCCCCAATCCGGTACCGATAATGCCTGAACCGGCCTTATGTGCCTTGACCAAGTCGGACGTAAAAAATTGGTCCAGATAATCCGCAACACTGATCGTAAAGAAGCGCATGAAATCATGCAGGTCCTTCGATCCCAGCTCGCCAAACTTCTTCGCCAGAAAAGCGAGCTCATCCAGGTCACGAAATTTGAAGCTGGTCGGATCGGGTGGCGTACGCAGGAGCATGGGGCGAATAAAGCGACACCATTTCGCCATCTCCGTCCCGAAGCGATCATAGGCGTCAACGTCCACAGGGCTGTGCCGGTAAATCTCCCGACGCATACTCTCATGATCGTTATAACTGCCCAGATAGTCCCCGCCTTCAGTCAGCGTGAAGCCGCCATTATATGTAACGACTTGCAATCCGTGCTTGGCCAAATTCAAGTCGCGATAAATTTCGGGGCGGAACAGGCTGCACACGTAGGAGCAATTTGAATACTTCCAGTCCTTGTGCAGGTTTCGGCTCACCGTTGCGCCGCCGATATAGTCGTTCTTCTCGATGACCAGAACATCTAGTCCGGCTTTGGCCAGAAAGGCACCATTGGTTAAGCCGTTATGACCGGCTCCAACAACGATTACGTCATATTTCTTCATGGTTTAGCGAAACCCTGATTGAACGTTCCTGAATGCAGGTCTTGATCGGAGCGCGACCATGCCAATAATACCGGAACAAGTCCATCATTTTGTGAATGAACACCTATTCACCAATTGTGCTTAAATAACCGTTTTAAAACGTAATTTGGAATAATAATTTAAAGTTGCGTATAGCCATCGGGGTCCGGCAATGAGCGAATCTATACCTGTCTCAGTCAAAGCTCCTGGAAGGCGCCGCGCGGCAAAGGGTGTGCGCAAACGACAATTGATTGAGGCCACGATCGAATCCATTGCCAAGCGCGGCCTTGGAGAAACGACCCTGTCGCATGTCTCTACCGCGGCCGGGTTGAGTCAGGGAATTGTGAACTTGCATTTCACCAGCAAGGAAAACCTGCTCAATGAAACGCTGAACTTTTTGCGCGAAGACTACGATCAAGCGCTTCAACAAGCTCTTGCAAAAGCGCCGGATACGCCAGCAGGCCGCCTGGCCGCGCTATTACGCGCTGATTTCAAAACCTCGGTCGCGGACCGGAAGAAAATCGCAGTCTGGTTTGCCTTTTGGGGTGAGGTCAAATCGCGACCGGCCTACCGAAAGATTTGTCAGGACAGGGTGAAGAATTATAACGAAATTCTCCATGGTTTACTCAATGCCCTCGTTGTTGATGGTCAATATGCCAATATCGACATCCCGCAATTAGCCGACACAATTACGTCGCTGGCCGACGGTTTGTGGTTGAATTTGTTGATTTCCGCCCGCGGTATGAAGCGCGCCGAGGCCGAACGAACGATGATGCAATACCTATGCTCTGTATTTCCGAAACATACAGAGGCGTTCAGCTAGGTCGCCAAAGCGTCCATCGATGCAAAGCGGCTATACCGGCGGGAGCAGATGAATCCCGGGATTGATGTAAGCGTCTTGGTCAAAAAATTCGGTGTCTTAATGTCTATCAAAAAAGGTCGCTCGGAATGAACCGAGCGACCTTTTTGACTCTATTCAACGCGCCTAGAAACGCAATCTCAGATCAAAACCGGCGCGATGGTGTTCGGTGTCTTCACCGAACTCACCGTCATAGCTGAAGTGCAGACCCAGATTGTCATCACCGGCGATCTGAATGTCCGCCCCCAGCTGATAGACGAATTGGTCGAGAACCGTTCCGATTATCGCCGGATCAGCGTCCGGGTTCGACCCGACAAAGCGAATTGGAAGTTCAAGCCGGTCTTGGGAGGAGATACGCATTCCCATCGTGATCGAGGTGACGAGAGCGGTTGTCTGTATTTCGTTGAACACATAGCCCATCGTCACTTCCGGATTGATCGCCATAATAAATTGATCATGCGTCAATGCCTCCACACCCAGACCATCCAGCCCCTCTTCGACCAGACCCGCATGGTGCAGATTAGTCAGATCCAGGCTGAAACTCGGGCTGGCAAACGCCTGTCCATGACGCCACATATTGCCCACATGTACGCTGGCCCGAAGATAGCCCGTTTCCGGTGCCGAT
>Ga0315338_1002275_pt1 | contig 19703 bp, 19 predicted proteins | sample ASW8metaG_FD_204518 | JGI IMG/M metagenome (GOLD analysis project Ga0315338, IMG submission 204518) | Ammonia-oxidizing marine archaeal communities from Monterey Bay, California, United States - ASW #8 | ecosystem: Environmental > Aquatic > Marine > Coastal | place: USA: California | collected... | reverse complement strand
TGACGGAACAGTTGTATCCGATGTCACGAAGTTGCTCCATCATTCCTACTTCAACAATTTTGAACTTATCCCATTCAGATAGTCCTTCATACTCAGCCTGGTTCCGGACTTTTGCTTGAAACGATTCGCCAGTTTCCCGATTTGTGATTGTTACGGTCTGCATTTTAATCTCCATTTCTCTGTAGTCTGAGTGAGCATAATGAAGACCTTAGAGGCTCAAGGGATGAGCCTCAGAACACAAACTGCGCAGCTAAAGGTTTATAAATCACTTCTTTTTTCACGGCTATGGAAATGAATGAACAACCCAATAGCCAACACCATATGAATTGTTCTGTTTATTGCTCCATTCTAGTTCTATACAAAGAGGGGATAGCTTATATGGACAAATAGATGGAATGCTCAGTCAACTCCTGATCAAGACTGGCCACTACAGGTATTGTTTTGTGGCGATATGGGAGTCAGAGAGGTCTTTGGTTCAAGCGCGCACTTTGATGATAGAAAGCTTAAACTGAATGCGTCATACACTAGGGGAGATCACACCGGAGCTGGGTGTGACAGATCCAGTGTCAGGTCCAGTCATTCTTGAGCAATAGCTATCGAGGCAACACACGTAAAACGTTACATAATATATAAGCTCCTCCAAAATGTTTTTTGGAGACCTAAAACTTTCAAGATAATGAGTGAATACACCAGAACGTAAGAACCAAATGTGGTCGGGCAGGGATCAGCCCTTCAGGACTTGTACATCTACCCTGTCCGTTTAATGCTACTTAAAATAGTCAGTACTGCTGTGTGAGTTTTAACGCTTTTCTTTTTTAGTAATCTTCTTCGTTGCCGAAAACGGTACAACATTTTCCCGCGTAGCTTCTTCTTGTATGTCTCTGTCCTTCCACTTGGCTATTAACTGAACCCTTTCCAGAAAATCTTCATACCTGTTTTCATTATTACTGCTAACGCTTTCATATTGTCCTTCCATTCTCAACAACATAAACCTAACCAACCAGGTTAAAGCTTGGTTATCTAAACTGTCGTGAAAATCCCAAATTTCTTCTTGCCTAAAACGTCCGTCTACAAGTCCTTTGTAAATTTCCCGTTCCAAGTCGTCGTAGAAATACTCAATATTAAATCCTCCTTGTTTAAGCTCATCAATTCCTTGTTCTGCCTCTGTTTCTGATATTTGTTCTTCTGGGAACCACACTTCTAATTGAAATTCTCTATACCGATCCCAAGCCAGTTCGCTAAAACTCATTTAATTTATTCCTTATGAATTCGTCCCATTTCTTTCGCTTGGAACAATTGACACAACAACTCCCATGCCATTAGCACAGGTTGGCATACGAAACCATGCCGATCACTCTAGGACCACGTTAAGGTATTCAATGGCTTTTTGTGCACCACCTGAACCAGGTGAAATATCCAAGGCAATCGGCCTCATCTCAATAAAGCTCCGCACTTGCCGGAGCTTTAAATCAAAGAATAATCCGACAACGCCAAACTAAAAGAAATCAATTAGGACTGGACCTTCCTGAACTTCAGGAGGCGCGGTCAACATGCCCGCCAACTGACCCAAAATCGATTGAATTTTTGGTTGTGCGGCTGCAGCGGAATCTTCGGTATCGTAAGCCGCGATAGTCATCGTTCTACCTTCACCAACCCGAACTATGACGGCGGATTGCATACCTGCGATGGCTTTCAGCTCATCAGCGGCAGCATGGGCAACAGCCATTACATCATCTTCCCGATCAGGATCGAATGAGAAACTGGTTATTCGATAATGCATACTGAATTCTCCTGTCTTATTGTTTGTGAAACCTTACCATAACTTAGAAATTTTGCAGATACCATTTGGTGACTAGATAGGGTTAACTAACGCGCTCTTAATATAAAGTCAGAATTCGCCATTCAAACTAAGGATTACACCCTGTTTAAAAAGTACAACAACACACCGACAGCTGTCGCGATGGGCCTTAATTTGATCGGTATGATTTTTTAGCTTGGACAAATTGTCACCTCGCCAGAAGTTGCTCTTTCCGACCGTGGGATTGATGTGTCGGCAGTACCAGTCCTGCGATTAGCCACACTGACGTGGCTTGGATTTTTGGTCGGCATTGTTCTTACTTTTGTAAATGGGCCTGATGGTCAAAAAGTCTTTTTCAATGCTTTGTTGGTTGCCCTAATTACTACTGCAATTCTCCATTGGCACCAATACTTCGGGAATGATATTGGAACTCCCTTTGATGTGATAGCGAACGTTGTGATAACCATGTTGTTGCTATTTGCATATTTCAGAGTTAAATCTCGACTCTAAATGGAATAAGAAACCCCGCTCCAGCGGGGTTTGCCTTCAGAGCAGAGGATTTGTTTGAGCGATTGGTCTAGGTGTGTGAATAGGGTTGGGTAGGGGATCAATGGGACATAGGTTTAATTCGCACTGTTTTAATTCATGGTTCTCGTGACGATCACTGCTCCGATCAGAGATATCAAAGCGGCGACGAGGACACCAGTGAATATCGTAGTTGTCCACGCCACCCAAAGGGCTAGAGGCGTAACCATCAGAACCAGACCGAAAATGGTCAGAAGAATGTTAGGAACCGTCCACATGCTTTTATAGATTGTAAATCTTGGCGTAGGTGAGCGATGAGAGTAGCAGTCGTGCAAGATCAGTTCTGTCTTTCCAGTTCAGATTAAGATCAAGTAACAAATCGACGCTCTGGGCCATCTTGTACATCGACGACACAGCATTACGGCTATGCCATTTTCTGCGGAGGATTTTTTCAGCCGCATACCTCTCAACATCTTTAATATCTTTTTGCTTATGAGATTTAAGATGCTTGATGACCGCATGGACGCGGCCTCTTGTCGATGTTGACTTTGGGGAACAGTATTCCCGCCAGTTCTTCAGAACATCAGCGACTTTGTCAATCTGATCCATCGGTCCATTTTAAGCGGAACAGCATATGGCTAAATTGTGGGTATTTCAACTGGAAAATGCGGTGTAACGAATTATTACGACACTGTTATTTGTTTCATAAAGAATACAATTTTCGAAAGTTATGATCTCACCTCCCAATCATCTCATTAGGTATATTAGAGTATAATAATATGTTATATTACCCTGCTATGGTCCAAGCTTTTAACTGGCAATGATCAGAAAACTTCTTTTCCCATTTTGCACCTTTTTATTGATTGTTGGTTGTTCAAGTTCTACGACCAGTGGTATTAATGTCTATCTCGCACAAGGTGACAACACAAACGTCTGGGCCGATATCTATACTGGCACCCTCACACTGCACTCTAGTGCGGATGTAGTAGGTGGTGGAACTGGCGAGGACGTGCTGACGGAAGCTATCACAGTAGAAGTGACAACAGATGGGTATGTTCACGTCACCGTACAGGGCGCAACAATTAGCGGCATCATGGATAATTCTGGGACATGGGCTGTACTAGCTTCGATAGGCGAATTAAGCTCCTTAATCTCTGAAAAGAATATCGATCGTTTGGATGACGCCGGTTGCTCGATGGGCAAGAAGGTAATCAAAATCGAGGGCTCGGGCGCACCGCACTACCTAGATACGATCAGTGGTGAAGTTTCAGGTCAGATGAAATGTAAACGTGCCTTACTGACTATCGTCACCCTTAGCACTTCGGGAACGCTCTTAGCACAAGTTAATTGAAGTAATTTAGTTGAATGGAAAGCGGGGTATACGATTGTATACCCCGCTCACCTAAACCTAGCTCATTTATTGGCAGTTACTTCACGACTGCAATACTAAAGTTCCCAGAAAACCGGGCCTTCTTGGACTTCTGGCGGTGCATTCACAAGGTCCGCTAGGCGGCCGAGTAGTTCCCCAACCTTAGGCTGTGCGGCTGCTGCACTTTCTGCAGTATCGTAGACACCAATGGTTACCGACTTACCTTCGGCTATCCGGACACTACAAGCCGATTGCAGACCGTCAATAGCTCTCATTTCGTCGCTGATGGAATCAGCCAGAGCAATTATTTCGCCTTCTCGAACCGGATCGTATGAAAAAGTTGTCATTCGGTAGTGCATAGTATTTCCTCCTTGAGAGATTGTGGGTTAAAAATATACCTGTTTGGCAGAACTATCCACAAGCGTATGGGTGTGCGGATAGGACATCATTCTGAGCATAAGGTAGGATACTTATTGGAAGTATTAACACCTAAAAGAAGCAATACCATGAAAAGAACTGTCACGCATGAAATCAAACTTGAGAAGTCTCTAAAAGTAATACTGTTGGTGTTTGCACTTGCTATTTTTGCAAATGCACTCCAGTTCACTAATCCCACTAAGGATGCGATGGCAGAACTTAGTAGTAATTCCATCCTATATATCCGACATTCAGGAAGCATTTCACGCTGATTACTGACTGCGTATGGGTAGGACATCATTCTGACCATGAGGAGTAAGGCATGATTACAGTATTTTTGATGATTGCCTACCGATATTACAGTTGGGCAAGCTACTCTTTATTTCATGTAGAACAAGACTTCGGTTCTCTTTACATACTAATACCTGCTGCCATCGTAGAACTATTTATCCTCTACAAGGTGGTTAAGCATTCCCGTATCAAGAGGAATGCAGCTTGGAGTGGCGGATTGAACTTCGTAGATGACGTAACACCAAGAAAGCTAATAGCATTAGTTGTACTAACCGACCTGCTTTATTTAGCTGTAGGTGCCATGTTGCTTTATTTAGCTGCAGCAGTTCTGTTCGCGCTAGGTTATCCAGAAGGGCTGTAACTCCATCAGTATCATCTCATCACGCGTAACAAGCTATAGGAATCTGTAGCGGCTATGTTCGCACATATTTTTGGTCGCTGAGGATCACATATCATAACCCTTTGAATGTCAGTCTGCGCCATTGCGTCTGAAACAAACCTATCTACAGTACTGTTCAGCGAGATCACTGTTAGGTTGATGGCAATGACGGTTAAGAGAATTTTGATGTAGCGGTCTTTCATGATCGTAACTCCGTAGGTAATTTGCCGAAAGTATAGAACTCTTTTTACCGCTAAAGTTAATACATTTAGAGCAGGAATTCCTGTCATTTAGCCATTGGGTATGATTAACAGGTTAACTAGTCTTTAGCTATTAAATATACGAGCAAGATAATTGTCCAATTTTACCGAGTGACGCCAATAATCATCTTTCCCCACTTGCTTGATGCGTTCTGTATTTTGTTGGCCGAATGTCTTGTGGTACGGATTTACACACCCACATTCGCGTACCCAAGAGTTGGATTAAGAGTGCGTTGAGCTGAATAGGCCAGGACTTAGATCGAATTAACAAACAGGCGAATAAAGAGACCACTTGTCTCTACTTATATACCTTTAAGGCCTATCCAATTGATCTATAAGGAGAACTAGCATCGTCTAAATAATTAATTTCCAAAGAGAAATATGACACTGATTTTATGCCTATTTATCAGGTGCTTACGATTACAGACCGCTGTATGGGCTGAATATATCTAAATCAGAAAAGACACAATGGGGGTGGGGTGAGGATGACATTACGCCACAAATTAATGTGGCAGAACGAGCCACGCCACACTAATGCCACACTCGTTTATCGGAGTGGCGGCATTACACCTTTTCTTACGATACTCTATGTTATGAAGAGGTAAGGTTTGGAGATCGAAACAAACTAGTCACGCTGTGACATTTTTCCCAAGATATTCAATGGCTTTCTGTGCGCCACCTGATCCATGTGGAATGTCCAAAGCAATCAGTCCCATCTCGATCACGCTCAGCGCACCAAGCATCATTGGTGCATTGACATGACCCATGTGAGCAATACGCAGCGCTTTACCTCTCAAATCACCTATTCCCACACCAAGCACCAAACCGCAGTGCTCTTTACAATACTGTCGAAGTGCGAGTGGATCGTGTGCTTCGTCTACAAGTACCGTCGTCACCGAGTTCGCACGGTCACGCGGTTCAATAATATTGAATTCCAGAACATCTTTCTCACACCACACGGCCACCGCCGAACGCACGGCCTCTGCCAATAAGCGGTGTCGCGTTATAACCTTATCGAGTCCTTCTTCCAACAATAGATCCATAGCAGCGCGTAAACCAAACAACATATGTTCCGGGGGCGTCCCACAGTATTTTTCCGGATGTAGATCACCCTGCCGGGATGTCCAGTCCCAATAGCGAGTTCGCAGACCCGCAGTCCCATGCGCTGCGACTGCCCGGTCTCCGGCAGCAACAAAACTGAGCCCTGGTGGCGTCATCAATCCCTTCTGTGATCCACTGACGCTAACATCCACACCCCACGCATCCATCTCAAAAGGCATTGTCGCTAAAGACGCGATAGTGTCGACCATCAGCAACGCATCATGATCGGCCGCGCTCATTGCCGAGCGGATCGCCGGAATGTCATTGACCACGCCGGATGCAGTATCCACCTGCACGACCAGAACAGCTTTGATCTGGTTGGCACTATCGGCACGCAGTCGATCTTCCACCTGGGCGGGGTCTACTGCATGTCGCCAGTCCTGTGGCAAAGTCAGAACATCAAGGTTCATCATATCTGCCATCTTTCCCCAGGCTTCGGCAAACCGCCCACTATTGAGAATAAGTACTGCATCCCCTGGTGAAAGTACATTCGCCAGAGCTCCTTCCCAGGCACCGTGACCATTGGCAGCATAGATATAAACATCACCCGCAGTGTGAAAAATCTCCTTAAGATGGGCTATACAAGAATCGGTAGTCTCGACAAGATCCTCATCGAAGATATCAACTGCTGGCCGATGCATCGCCCGCAGCACTTCATCAGGGACTGTCGTGGGTCCGGGGATTACAAGGGATTCCCGTCCGTGCCTGACCGTCATATTGAACTCTCCAGGTAGCGTAATCAAAGACGCGTTGAAGTATAGCGCCGACCCAACAACGACGGGTTTGACTGACTGCGTACATTCCGAACCAACCGTTTCCCTAGAACCCACCACATCCCCAACGTGGGCAAGTTGTTCTTACTACATAGACAAAACCTGTAAGCTGGAGACACAATGTGGTCTGACTGAGGTCAATCGGTAGGTTCGATGACCGGATGGTGAACACAGTTGTGTGTTCTTGATGCCCCTTGGTGAGGAACTGTTATGCGCATAGGTATCGTTGGTGCCGGAGGTGTAGGTAGTGTGGTCGGTGGACTGCTGTCGCACGGAGGACACGATGTCACTCTGGTCGACCAGTGGCCTGAACATATCAACAAAATTAAATCCGATGGATTGCTCGTTGAAAGTCGGGACCAGACTATTCTGACCCGCCCAAATGCCATACACATTTGTGAGCTCGCACAGATCACAGATCCCTTTGAAGCCGCATTTATTGCCGTAAAAAGCTACGATACAACCTGGGCAACAGCCCTCATGCTGGACTACGTGGACCCCGAAAGCGGTGTTTTCGTCGACTTTCAAAATGGTATCAACGATGAACGTATGGCTGCAGTCGCTGGCGCTCATCGCTCGCTGGGTTGTGTCATCATCATCGGGGTGGGATGTTATGAACCCGGCAAAGCCATACGAACTGATGCATACCCGCTCGGATTCAAAGTGGGTGAACACGATGGTAGCGATACACCCCGAGCACGGCGTATAGCGCAGACGCTGAACTGTATCGCACCGACTGAAGTCACTTCAGACCTGTGGGGGAACCGTTGGTCCAAACTGATGGTCAACTGCATGGCAAATGCGCTCGCCGGCCTCAGTGGTTACGGCACTGCCGAAGTGAGAACAATTCCGCAAATTAGACGGGTGGCGATACAACTGGGCGCGGAAGTCGCTCGAGTTGCACTCGCCCTGGGCCATGAACTACACCCTATCTCTGGCGTTTCACCCAAGAAGATCATAGATGCGGCAGAGGGTCAAAATCTCGAAGAAGTCGAAGCGGTAATGCTTAAGGCGGCTTCTGGCGGCGGGAAGGGTATCCCATCAATGGGGCAGGATGTACGGAAAAAACGGCGAACCGAGATTGAGTATCTGAACGGCCACGTATCTGAAAAAGGCCGAACACTGGGAATCCCCACGCCGTTTAACGACCGTATTGTCCAGATCGTGAAAGAACTCGGAATCGGCTTTGAAAGTGATCCCACTCACCTGAAGCCACTAGAGGAGATGCTTCCTTGAGCCATTGGCAGACCGGGGTAGATGTTGGCGGCACCAACACCGACCTACTTTCCCTCAACCGGCAGACCGGTGAGTACCAAGTCGACAAATTGTCGACGACAACCTCTGATCAGTCTCTGGCCGTGATCCAGGGCATTGAATCAGGCCCTTCCCCTGTTGCGGAACTGGCCGCAGTTGTGCACGGCACCACAATTGCCACTAATGCTGTATTAGAGAGAAAAGGAGCTCGTTGCGGACTGATTACGACACGAGGTTTCCGCGATATTCTGGAACTAGGTCGTCGTACCCGACCCAACAACTACGGTATGACAGGCTCCTTTGAACCCCTGATCGATCGAGATTTCCGCCTGGAGGTCAGCGAACGACTGGATGCTCGCGGTCGCGTTTTATTACCACTCGACGAAGATGAAGTGCGTACTGCGATTAAAACACTGCACGAACTCGGTGCGGAAGCTGTTGTCATTCACTTTCTACACTCCTATGCCAATCCAGTGCATGAACAGCGCGCAGCGGACATCGCGCGGGCGAGCTGGCCTACCGGATTCATTTCTATTAGTAGTGACATACTGCGAGAAGTGCGTGAGTTCGAACGCGGCAGCACGGCAGCGGTAAACGCATATGTTCAGCCAGTGCTTTCCAACTACCTGAGCCGGATCTCAGATCGTTTGCAAGAGGCCAAATTTGGTCACGATCTCCTAGTCATGCAGGGCAACGGTGGCACCCTGACAGCTCCGGCAGCTGCCCGACAACCAGTACAGACTGTGATGTCCGGCCCGGCGGCGGGTGCTGTTGCTGCAGCACACATCGGACACCAAAGCGGTTTCGATAATCTCATCGCCTGCGACATGGGAGGAACCAGCTTTGATGTCAGTGTGATCATCGGGGCAACACCATCGTTGTCTGCAGAAAAAGACCTCGCCTACGGAATACCGGTGCGTGTACCAATGGTCGACATCCATACAATAGGCGCGGGTGGCGGTTCAATTGCGCGGGTTGATTCTGCCGGACTACTTCGGGTTGGCCCCGAAAGTGCGGGCGCCCAACCCGGTCCGGTCTGTTACGGGCGTGGCGGCACTAAACCAACTGTCACCGACGCCAACCTCGTACTGGGCCGTATCGACGTCTCTGGGTTTTCTGGTGTGGAACAGGCAAGAAATGCCCTTTCCAATGCCCAGCAAGCGATCAAGAAGGAGGTCGGCGATCCACTTCAGCTTGACGCAGTCGATGCAGCGGCGGCAATTCTCGCAGTGTCATGTAACCAACTGGCATCTGCCATCCGTCTGGTGTCCATAGAGAAGGGGCACGATCCACGAGACTTTGCGTTATTCGCATTCGGCGGTGCAGGTCCGTTGCATGCTGTCACACTCGCGGCAGAGCTCGCTATCCCACAGGTCCTGGTACCCCGTTTTCCCGGCATCACCTCGGCGTTAGGCTGCCTGATCTCTGACTTGCGTCACGACTACGTTGAAACATTGTGGCGTCCCCTTGCAGATATCGTTGAAAATATCGCAGATGAAATCCTTAAACACCAGGGCGAGACTGGACAACGCGCAATTGCGGATGAATCTGTACCCGTTGACGAGGTCGACATTTTTCATGAAGCGGATCTGATGTACCGGGGCCAAAGTCATGTATTTCGGGTAGAAGTACAGAGCCCCGGCTTTTCATCTGATGCGGTAGCCGAGTCCTTTGCCAATCGTTACCGTGAACGCTTCGACATCATTCTGGAAGATATGACACCGGTACTGGCCAGCCTCAGAACTACTGTAATTGGACGCCGACACAATTTGACTCATTCCTTGTTCAGTAAAAACTACCCGACAGAGGCTAGCGAAGCCCCATCAACCCGAATGGTTTATTTTAACGGGGAGTGGCTATCGTCGACTGTCTACGACCGAGCATTGATTAGCAGTGGCACTCTTATAAACGGACCAGCTATCATCCAACAGGCGGATTCGACCTGTGTCATCGATCCAGGCACCACGGCAAAAATCGATAACGTCGGAAATCTCATCATAGATGTTCGGTTGCACAACCACTAAAGCAGAAATGTGAGCATTGATCCTGTAACACTGGCGGTAATTGAGAACGGTCTGCGGCAAGTCTGTTCTGAGATGGACCTGGTCCACGAAAAGACATCATTTTCACCGGTAATTTCGGAAGCATTTGATCGATCAAATGGTATCTATGACCCCAAAAGTGGTGAGATGATTGCTCAGGGAGAACTCGGGCTACCGATATTTCTTGGTGTGATGCAATTTGCTACCCAGGCTGTGTTGGAACGTCGTCAGGACCTTGAACCCGGTGATGTCATCATTCAAAACGATCCGTATCTGGGGGGCACCCACCTGATGGACGTCAAAATGATGATGCCGTTTTACTACGATGGAGAACTCTGGTGTTTTCTGTCGAATACCGGACACTGGCCGGACACGGGCGGCATGGTGCCGGGTGGTTTTAGTTCCACAGCGACAGAGATCCAACAAGAAGGACTGCGCTTACCCCCTGTCAAACTCATGCAACGTGGTGAAATTCAGCAGGATGTGGTCGATATCATTCTGAACAATATTCGTGTTCCAGATGAGCGCATCGGCGACATTCGAGCTCAGATCGGCGCACTCAAAACAGGTGAGAAAAGACTCACCGCGTTACTGGATCGGTATGGCGCAGAAATTGTCGGAGCTGCTATCCAGGAACTCAAAGTTCGCTCCGAGCAACACATGCGTGAAGTCATCACAGCAATCCCCAACGGGACATATAGCTTTACGGCCTACATAGACAGCGATGGTGTGATAGACGAGCCGCTGGCCATCGTCTTGGATCTAACTATTGACCAAAGCGACGCACACTTTGATTTTTCTCGCTCCAGTCCTCCCTGTCGCGGACCAATGAACTCGGTATGGGCCACAACCCAGTCTGCGGTGTATGTGGCGATGAAACATATTTTTCCGGAGGTGCCGATAAATGCGGGCTGCTTTGCGCCGCTTCATATCGAACCACCGGAAGGCACCTTCCTGTATGCCACATACCCCAGGCCAGTCGCAGGCTGCGCAGCAGAAGTAGCTCAACGAATTATGGAGGCCGTTTTTGGGGCGATGGCACAGCCAGTTCCACAACGATTGTTTGGTGCGCCAGCCGGCACCAGCGGTAACCTGGCACTTGGGGGCCACGACCCGGAAACCGGACGCGACTACATCATGTATTTCTTTTCAGGTGGCGGCTATGGTGGCTGGGCTGAGGGTGATGGACTAACCAATGGGTGCTCAACGGTCGGCATCTCCAAAACGCAACCCATCGAGATCTTGGAGCAGCACTATCCCCTGCTGTTCGAGCAGTACGCGCTCCGTGAGGAGTCGGGTGGACTGGGAAGGCGGCGTGGTGGATTTGGCGTCAGTTATCGTGTCCGAATGCTCCGGGGTGAAGGCAAAGCATCATTCCTCATGGATCACGGTCGCACCGGACCACCCGGCATAATGGGCGGTACAGAGGGTGCACCGAACAGAATCAGAATCGGTCAGGGAGACAAGATCACTACACCAGAACATTTATCCAAAGGCGAGGGATATGTGCTGTCCAACGGGGACTGGATCGAGGTTCATACCCCGGGGGGCGGTGGTTATGGCCCGGCTGCTGAGCGAGATCCGACTTTGACCGAGATCGACATCCGGCGTGGTTACTACCATCGAACCCACACGGCATCGCCGACCCACCCTGATGCAATCGACGATAATTAAATCGTACAGTGTACGTTTGTTGAAGCTAGGTTATGAATTGCTAGCATCGAATAAATAACTGCAATCCCACAGAGATATAGTTGAATGAGTTATGGATTTTCACTGGTTGTCCGCGGTAATGACGCAACGCCTGAGAACTTTACACGGATCGCAGAAACTGCTGAGGCGCTAGAGATCGATGCCTTGTGGTGCAGTGCCCACATCATACTGCCGCCACAAACCCGTTCCGGATATGCGATGCGGCCGGGTGTGATGTTCCCCGAACACTGGAAACAGGGCTACTGGGAACCCTTTACGGTGATCAGTTACCTGGCAGCGAAAACCAATCGATTGAAATTCGGCACCAGTATCGTGGTACTGCCGATGCACAACCCCTTCGAAATTGCGAAACAGGTCGCTGAAGTCGATCAACTAACTCAGGGACGTTTTATGTTTGGTCTCGGTGTCGGCTGGTTCGAAGAAGAGTTCGAAGTTCTGAATCAGGACTTTCATAACCGCGGAGCCCGCACCAACGAAGCACTCGAACTCTTCCAGGCACTGTGGGGGCCTGATCCCGTTACGTTCGAAGGACAGTACTACAACGTGGAAAACACTTATTTCGGACCTAAGCCCGTCCAGCGGCCGGGCCCGCCCATATGGGTTGCCGGCAACAGCGAGCCCGCACTGAAACGTGCAGCACGCTATGCCGATACCTGGCATCCGGTACGCCTGAGTTTTTCTCAACTCGAACAGGCTACTCAAAAGCTGGCAATCTACCTCGAAGCTGAGTCACGGCACGCAAAGAGCATTGAAATCGCAATCAAGTTACCACTGGTTGTAGAGGACATATCCAGTGATCCGGAATTTCCGACTCGGGGCAGACCAGCAGATATCGCATCCGCAATCGAACGCTATCGAGAACTGGGTGTGCAGCACTTCGTTTTCGATCTGATACCCGAGACTGTCGATTGTGCGTTGACGACTATGGAACGCTTTGCCCAGGAAATCCGCCCACAGTTGAGTTAAGCGATCATTAGGAAATTCACCTAGGCCTGTCATAAACATGAATGCGCTGCAAGGTATCCACGCTGTTGAATTTTCCAAAGTTCTTGCCGGCTCGCTGTTAGCCCGGAGCCTGGAAGATCTAGGTACAGATATCATCAGGGTCGAGCCTGTAGAGCACGGCGATAACAACCGCCGTTGGCCACCGTTCAGAGATGGTGAAGGCGCGATCTACTTGAGTACAATTTGAATACTGAAAGCCGGTAACACACTGACACAGCGGAGCACACACCCATGGCGATGAAGGTCTACGTCAGCGCAGACATAGAAGGGGTAACGGGTATCGCCCACTGGGATGAAGCCTCACGCGATCATCCGGCTTACCGAGAATTTCAGGAACGCATGACAGCCGAGACGGCGGTGGCCTGTCAGGCCGCAATGGCAGCAGGCGCCACTGAAATTGTGGTCAAAGACGCCCATGGCAGCGGTCGCAACATCCTTGCTGAACAGTTGCCTGCCCCAGCGCGTCTGATTCGGGGCTGGAGCGGACATCCCTACAGCATGGTACAGGAACTTGATACCACGTTCGACGCTCTGGTTCTAGTGGGCTATCACTCGGCTGCGGGGTCAAGCGGGCATCCACTGGCACACACGTTCAGGGGCACAATTCACCACATCGAACTGAACGGCGAGCAACTGAGTGAATTTCGGGTGAACAGCCTAACTGCCAGGCGCGAAGGTGTACCGACAATATTCCTCAGCGGCGACGAGACCCTCTGCGCAGAAGCCTCAGTGGTCGAACCGGGCATCGTTACCGTTGCCACCCACCGTGGTGTCGGCCATTCGACAGTCAGCCTGCACCCGACTGATACCCGTCAGCAGATCCGGGATGGCGTGCAACAGGCATTGGCCGGCGTCGGCAACCAATCCCTGCAATCCATGCCGAATGCTTTTAGGCTGTTAATCCGTTACCGGAATCAGCTGGATGCCTATTCGTCCTCGTTCTACCCTGGTGCTTGGCTGGCTGACGATGTCACCGTCGAGTTTGAGACCAAGGACTGGTTCGAGATACTGCGTCTACTCCAGTTCGTTAAATAGGTGAGCCTCAGTTACATCTGTCGGCTGTACGTCTAGGGGAATGATTCACGACCGATTGTATTGTCTGAAATCTTCGGCAGTTCGCTGAACTCAGCGGAACGCTGTTCCACATTGGCAGCAATCGCTTCGATCATGTCTTCTGGCTGTAGCATACTGGCATTCCATACCCGAATATAGTCGAGAGAATCGGCAGTCGTGTGGTCTCGCGTGTAATTGATCATCCGTTTGCTGCCAAAGACAGCTAACGGCACTTTAGTTGCTATCTGGGCGGCCACTTCGTTAACAGATGTCAGCAAAGCATCGTGATCCGGTAAAACACGATTAACCAGACCATGATGAAGCGCTTCATCAGCACTCATCCGGCGCCCTGTATAGGCAAGTTCACGTACGATCCCTTCAGGCAGCAGGCGACACAGTCGTGGGAAAGTACCGACATCCGCTGTCATGCCGAAATTGATCTCCTGGATTACAAAAAATGCATCGCCTGTTGCAAATCTTAGATCACAGGCTGTGGTCAGATCGACACCCCCACCAATGCACCCACCCTGTACCGCCACAATTACAGGCAGGCGAGCATTTTCGAGACAGGAAAAAGTCTCCTGCATACGCTCAAGCTTGGCCATAAAGACGGCTCCGTCGCCCAGCACCGCCTTGACCCCTTGAGATCCTGGTTCGGTGCCCCTCTAAAAGCACCGATATCTAGACCATCGGTGAAATGCGGTCCGGTAGACGAAATTACAATCACTCGGGCACGAGCATTGTGATCAATATCATGAATAAGCCGTGGCAGTTCTTCCCAAAATTCTGAGATCATACTGTTGCGCTTTTCGGGCCGAGTCATCCGTAAATGGGCAATCCGATCATCTATTTGTAGATCGAAACAGGTCTGTGTCATGTCAATACTCTCACTTGGGTCAGTGGTGCGAACTGGCGACGGCGCCACCGTCACAGGTAATAGTTTCACCGACGGTATAAGCCCCGGCTCGTGAACTAAGAAAGATCGCCACACCGGCTATATCCTCAAGAGTGCCGACACGCCGCCGGGGGTTTCTCTGGGCAACTTGCTCCCAATCGACATCAGTCGCGCCGCCAAATCCCACTGCCGTACTCAACATCCAGGTCGGGAATGGTCCAGGTGCGATGGCGTTAACGGTAACGTGGTCCTTAACCAGGTTCGCAGCCAATACGCGGGTCAAGTGATGAACTGCCGCCTTAGAGGGACCATAGGAAATGTTGTCGAAAGTCGGCGTGACAATACCATCGATAGAGCCGATGTTTATAACCCGTGCGGGATCTTCTGCAGTACCCGACGCCTTTAATAATGGCAGCAACTGCTGGATCAGAAAAAAAACACCTTTCACGTTGGTATCCATGACCTTGTCCCAGCCGATCTCTGGAAATTCCTCGAGCGGTGCACCCCAGCCAACACCCGCGTTATTAACCAGTATATCGAGTTTGTCTTCCTGCTCCGACAGCGTTTCAACCAGAGCACTGATACCATCGAGTTCGGCAACATTACCGGGCAGAGAAATGCACTTTCCGCCAAAGGTCTTCATCAGCCGCTCGGCGGCGGCATCGCAAGCCTCCACTTTGCGCGAACTGATATAGACCTTGGCGCCGCTTGCCAGAAACCCGCCAGCAATCATTTCTCCGATTCCGCGCGACCCGCCGGTCACGAGTGCCGTCTTGCCTTTAATTGAAAACAAATCCTGCATACGCTTCTCCTTAAATTGCTCTAGGCAAATCCGGCCGCACAACTAGAGCATTTGTTCGGTTGTTTCCCGGGTCATATGCTTCAGCCAGCGCATGAAGTCGGTTCCCCCGGTGCCACGGGGATTATCCATACGCGAGGCAATATAGTTTGCGGCCAGGCCAAGATGAAGACGCCGGAACTCAACCACTTTCTCAACACAGCTATTGTAGAGCGTCCGTACCGGGTTCTGACTCACAGTACTGCTGACATAATCTCGCACAACCTGGCCCTCCAGTCCGACGACAAACTGCCGGTGAGGTTCAGGCATATAGGCCCGTACAGCCTCCAGGTAGGTTGTCAGTTCGCTGCGCGCATGACGCAATCCCAGTGATGCACAGATAGCTGGAATCAAAGCACTTTGTGCTCCAGTTTGCCCCAGAAATGTTTGTGGTTTACCACCGAATGCCTGCACACCATCGAATACCACGCCATCAGGGTGTGCGAACAGAAATGGACGTAAGGTCTCGTAATACACCTCCGGTCGGCAACCCTCTTCCATACGCCCTGCAAGCTCTATGATCGTCTCAAGTCCAGAGCGGACAATCTCGAGTTGAATTTCGATCTGGTCTATATCATTAAGTTTTGCTGCCTGCACCAGTCTTTTACCTGCGACCACTGCCGGAGCACCACGAGCCTCAATCACAATGTGCAACACCCAAAACCATTCTTCATCAGGAAGAGACTGAAACATCTGCACCGCTTTAATGTTTTCAACTGAGATTTCACCGGCAGGATCTAGCCGCCGCCAATTGGCCAGTTGTGTGTTGGTATAACTCAGTGTCGGTGGCCGTTTTACCCGCGCTGAAAGTTGGACGAAAGGAATAGCAAGGGTGCGGGGCAGTTGCCGGGTCGGTTCCTCGCCGGGCTGCCACAAATACCCGTTACTCAAAAAGGCATAAGCCTGGTGCAGGCGCTCTGCAGCGCGTTCATCGAGAATAACATCTGTGCCTGAATAATCCGGTATGGGCAACGCCAGACACACTTCGCGACAGCGGCCGTCTGCAACCAACTGCGGAAGACTGCTGGCTACATCCAAAATCTCGCCAACCGCACAGTGCACGGTATTGGAAAGAAACGGTAACGGATCGGTTACTGGCTCAGGAGCAATCAGAAACCCCTGCTTCCCGGTAACCTGCCAACACGAAGCCATCAGCGCACCTGTGTCCGGTGAGCATCAGAATTCGCATCGACATCAGATAGCACGATACCCATCCGAGCAGCCCAGTCGATGATCTCCTCCCATATTTCATCGGCAACAGGAATCCCCGACTGTTCCCGCAATTTTCGACAACGCTGCTCAGGTTCGCCCGGAATCATCACCTCGTCAAATCCTTCTGCCGGCGCACGCCCTTTCACCCAGTCCAGATAATCGTCGATTCTGCTGACATAGTCATCATCGCTCAGCAGGTCGAGATCAACAGCCAGCACCAGCCAGTTCAGAGCCTTTGCCTGACCCAGGACCCCATGAGCCAGCAGTTCGCCAATGAGTCCCAATCCGTAGCCTTTGGGTCCTGCTGCCGGCAGCAGTACGCCTCCCGCATAGTAGTCCCGGGCATCGATACTTGGCCGCCCGTCACGGTCCAAAATGGTTCCCGGAGGAAGAGGCTCTCCTGTTTTAGAGGCCGCGAGCAACTTGCCTTGAGCGCTGGTGGATGTCGCAAAATCCACGACCACCACACCTGTCGGGCCACCCGGAAGAGCCAACGTGTAGGGATTGGTCCCCATAATGCCTTCTCGACCACCATAGGGTGCCACTTTCGGATTGCCTCGGGTATGTCCACCACCGCCAATAATCACGGCAAAACAACCCCGACGGGCAATCATTTCAGCGTAGGCACCAATCCGACCCGTGTGACCACAATTCACCAGAGCACCGGTCGCCATCCCGGCAGTACTCGCTTTGTGAGCTGTACATTCCGCAAGTTGCACCATAGCGGGAACACCGTGTCCTCCACCACCATCAATCCGGGTCATTGCCGGGTCGTCATTGACTACAAGCGGTGTACCGGCTGGATCGATTGCGCCCGATTCGATAAGCGACATGTATTGAGCAAATCGCACCACACCGTGGGAATCCACACCCATTAGGCTGTTGCCCACCACGTGCTCAGAAACCATGACTGCGTCATCGTGTGACATGCCCGCAGCTGACAGCAAACGAATACCCAGAAGCCTCAGCTTACCGGCTGCAATTCGACGCCGGCTGGAATCTTTGTCCGACGAGGTTCCAGCTACAGTGCTCTGGTGAATTTCGGTTGTCAATGGTGGTAATGCTGTGTTGAACTGAAGTGTGCCTAATCGTCTACAAATTTTTCAGTAACCGGCCAAATCCTGGAATAGGCTCAGTGATGCCGTTTTGCCGCAGTGCGTGCCAGTACAGGGCAACGTTGATGGCAATCACCGGTTTGCCCAGTTCCTGCTCAACCTCATCGGCCAGTGCAGCAAGCGCAAGATTAGTCCCTACCTGGACGATCGTATCGATATCGTCGCCATCAAGATCAAGGATGGCGCGGCGTAATGTGTCCCGACTCTGTTCGGCAATATTGAGTGGGCTGGTTGCCTTAAGGCCCGTCACTCTGACTGCAGTGAAACCACATTGGTTGAAATACTGCCGCACACGCTCATCGGCGACTGGCCAGTAAGGTGTTAATACGCCTATACGCTGTGCGGACACTGCCTCCAGCGCTACTCGTGCAGCATCAGATCCCAGCGTGATCGAGACACCAGTCTTTTCCGCTAATCGGTTTCTAATCACCTGTGCACCATCCGCGCCATCCCAGAAAGATTCAGCAGAAACCCCGACGATAATGTGATCGGGAGCGACTGACATCAGGTCGTCGACCGCCCGATCCAGGTTGGCATGGATATCGGCGACCAAACGCTCGAAATCGTCATCGCTGGAGATCCGGACATCCTCGAGCGGGAAACGCCCGGTATGGCAAGTCACTCCAGCAGGGGTCATGCTGTGAAACTCAGGCTCAACAATGGTATTGGTTGCAGGCACAATTACACCCAACTTCAGACGCCAACCCAACGCATCGCCATGAGGAACCTTCGAATCGACCATTTTATAATCCCAACCAGTCTCAACAGCAGATGTTAATTAATGCCCAGGCCTCCCATTCTACGCAGGGTTGGGTGATGTTGTTACCTTCAAATCATGGTCCGCGTTTACACTTACAGATCACCTTACACGGTAACTTCGGTCACCAAGACTAGACAACAGTGGAGGCAACAATGAATATTTCTTCAAACCCAGCAGCGGTTCACAAGCCCCTGGGCAAATACTGTCATACGACCCTGGTGCCCGCCAATGCACAGTGGCTGGTACTTTCCGGTCAGGTCGGTATAGACAAAAAAGGCAAACTCGCAAATGGCATTCGCAAACAGACGGAACAAACTCTGCGAAATATCGTGAGTTGTCTGCGCGATCAGGGTATGCGCAAATCAGATCTGGTCAAAACCACGGTGTACTTAACCGATTCTCGCTTTATTGAGGACTACCGTTTGGCACGATCTAGAGTAATTGGCGATGAAACAGTCTTTACATCGACACTGGTGATTGTCGACGGACTGGCATCACCTGGCATCCTTGTTGAAATCGAAGCTTGGGCAGCAAAATGCTAACCTACTCGCTGGGTTCAACAATCAGACGTGTTGTCGTCGAAACGGTTACTCGTCCATTGAAGAACAACCACAAGTGACGCGTATCTGATGCATCCGACGCCGATAACGATCGGCATCGAAAGGACGACCATGGTGCAGAACACATCGATTGTCCCAAATCAAAAGATCTTGCGTCTCCCAGCGATGGCTGTAAATACACTCGGGCTGGGTAGCGCGATCGAGCAGATCGTCGAGTAGTACACGGGCATCGCTATCCGACCACCCTTCTATTGAACGCGCATGAGAACCGACATAGTAATTCTTCTTTCCGTTGACCGGATTGGTACGAACCAAACGCTGAGGTACCGGTGGCAACGACTCA
>Ga0315338_1002274_pt1 | contig 19704 bp, 16 predicted proteins | sample ASW8metaG_FD_204518 | JGI IMG/M metagenome (GOLD analysis project Ga0315338, IMG submission 204518) | Ammonia-oxidizing marine archaeal communities from Monterey Bay, California, United States - ASW #8 | ecosystem: Environmental > Aquatic > Marine > Coastal | place: USA: California | collected... | reverse complement strand
GCGCTGAAGCAATCGATGCAGGCGGGCAATCTCGAGGAGGCCAATAAGATCGACGCGGCCATCAAGGCACTCAAGAAGGGAGCCAGTCCAGCGGGAGCCTCAGTGACAGGTTCCAAAGGCAAGAAGAAGGCCAAGAAGAGCAAGGCTCGGATTCCAAGAGACGCCACCGCATGGCAAGGACATCATTACACGCTGTTCAATATTAAGGGAACACATTCTCGCGCACAAAAGCATTGTGAGAAATTAGGAGGTCATTTAGTGAGAATCCAGAGTAAAGAAGAACAAAGATTCATCTCACAACTGGCGAGAAATCATATAACATCAGGGTGGCCCGAGTATTGGATCGACGGCACTGACGAAGAAAAAGAAGGAATATGGAAATTTAGTGATGGTACGAGGATGACGTATTTCGCATGGAATGAATTAAAACGAAATAATAAAACAAATAATCACATTCGTCATCACCGTCATGAAGGGAGCTGGGCCGACAACAACAATAATACTTCGGGACGAGGCTTCATCTGCGAATGGGATGAGTAGCCTCCCCACCGGTGCCCACGCTACCGCGAAGAAGGCGACGATTAGCCCCCCAGTCTTTCTCTCCGCTGCTGAGCGTGGATAATGGGGGCAGTACCATTCACTCACTGAGGGCAGAAATCATGCGACACCTCCTCATTCTGACTTGTCTCTTGTTTGGCACCGGTGCAACGGCCGAAGAGGGCGACTTCGACTTCAATGGACTCATAGCCAAGAAGGCACTCCGGGACTACAAAAAAGCGGTAGCTAAGGACAAAAAGGCTACCGAGCGGAAACAGAAACAACTCGATGAGGAAGCGGCCATATTAGCCAAGAAAACACGGAATGAATTTGTCGAGAGTCTTAGAAAGGCCTTGAAAACTTCGATGCAGGCGGAAAATCTCGAGGAAGCGAATAAAATCGACGCGGCCATCAAGGCACTCATCAAAGGGGCCAGTCCAGCCGGAGCCTCAGCGGAAAATCGCAAGGCCCAGAAAGAGGCAAATCGCACAACTCAAGTTGAATATTGGCCCAACGGCCAGAAGATAGCAGAGGGCCATTTCAAAGATGGCAATCCAGATGGCCGTTGGACGCAGTGGTATGAAAACGGCCAGAAGCAGGCGGAGGGCTACTACAAGAACGGCAAGCAAGAAGGCCTTGAGACTTGGTGGCACGAAAACGGCCAGAAGCATCGGGAGCGCCATTACAAGAACGGCAAGCTAGAGGGCCTTGCGACTCGGTGGCGCAAAAACGGCCAGAAGGAGTGGGAGGGCTACTACAAGAACGGCAAGCAAGTAAGGTAATAAGCCAGTCGAGCCTCCCCACCGGTGCCCACGCTACCGCGAAGAAGGCGACGATTAGCCCCCCAGTCTTTCTCTCCGCTACGACAGTAGTGCCCCATCTTCACATCTAAAAATTGCTCATGCGCCCCGAAGGATATACATAGCGTGCATCGCGATGGGGGGTGGGGGGCGGGTTCAAAGCTGAGCGCGACATCATCCGCACCAACTTTCAAACAACGTCTGCTTGTTGTTTTCGGTGCTCTTGCTCTCCGTACACAATTCATACACAATTTGGGCTGTGGATTTGGCCTTTTTTGTGTACGATGATTTCAAGAGAGGCTACAAAACAAGGGTATTGTGTCGTTGAAAACGTGTGAGACCAGTTTGAGGGCCTAGTGTCCGTTAAGGACGTGCTGGTTCGACTCCAGTCAGCCGCATTGACGATGTGATCTCGAGCAACCGTGTGATCTTGACCGCACACTCGATTTGCGTAAGGCAGAAACTCCCACCCAAGGAACAAGGATGCCATGATTGCCTCCGGAATTTTCTTCTGCCTGTTGTTCTTGCTGATTTCAACGCTCAGGCGTCATGCGTGGCTGTCGGTCATTTTCTTCTTCATGACGCTTGGGGCGGTCATCCTTCTGTTTCTGCACCACGCTACCGATTCGCTACACCTGAATCTCTGAGATGAGAACTACTCTCAACTGCCAGGAGTCGGCCATGTCCACACCCAAAGACCCACAAACCATACACAGGGAACATCCGGCCTGGAAAATATGGCCCAGTATTGAGTTTGCCATCCTGCACTTCTGCGTGTTTGCGATTTGTGCCGTTCTCGTCGGAGCACTGTGGGTTCAATTCGTTGCGGGTGAGTATCCCTGCCCGCTCTGTTTGCTACAGCGGATGGCTATGATCCTCACAGCTATCGGTTCAATCTTCGTCATCACGCACGGCCATTACGCCCGCGTGCAGGGATTTTCAGTCATGGGCTTGGGGTATGGGATATCGATCCTTTCCGCGCTGGTCGGGCTGATGATTTCCACGCGACAGATCCTTTTGCACATCACGCCCGGGGATGCCGGCTATGGAAGCCCCGTCTTCGGAATGCACCTTTACACCTGGGCAGCGATTGTGTTTCTGGTTGTAATTTCCGTCAGTGGTGTGATGTTGATCTTTGGTCGCGTGCCGATCCTCCATTGCCCCGAATGCCACGCAGTGGAACCGGGGCCCAACGCAAAAAACAAGTACGTCCGGCTCAGTTGGTATTCCTGGTGTACATTTTGGATATTCGGCGCAATTATTTTCATCAATGCACTGGCGACCTTCGCCGAGTCGGGTTTTCACGCGTTCCTGCCCGACAATCCAACGAGCTACCGACTCTTTGACGAATCGTCGAACCCTGAGTCCAATGGTGGCGATGCGGGTCCACATTAGTGGCAAATGATATTGAGTGCCACGCCGCATAAGAGGCCGCTGCCGCACCAATCGGTTATGATTCTGCACCACCCTGCTTCTCGATAAACGCGAGAAAGGCGGTGAGAGTCTCCTCGCTCACATGATGCTCAATTCCTTCCGAATCGACCTCGGCGGCCCTCTGGCTCACGCCAAGGGCACGCAAAAAGGTGAAAACGATTTCGTGACGACGACGGGCAGCGACTGAAAGCCTTTCCCCTTTATGGGTCAGCCTCAGCGGGCCATAAGGCTCCTTGTCGACCAACCCCTCCTCCTGGAGGCGTGCGATTGTTTTCGTGATCGTCACGTGGCTGACGCCGAAAAGCTTGGCCAGATCGGCTCCCCGGCAGACTCCCTTACAGCGAATCATCTCCGCCACCGCTTCCACATAGTCCTCGGCGGTTTCACTGGCATGATCGCGACGCGTGCGGCGGAAGGGTCGCGAGGCCTTGGAACGGGTCGGCTGCATTTGGCGGTTTTCGCTCCCTCAAAAAAACGGTCCCCGAGACTTGACACCAATTTAGCAAAGGCTAAAATATTGTCAATATTTAGCCAAGGCTAAACATTCCGGCCATTAAGGAGCAAGTCCATTATGTCTCAAACGACAACTAAAAATCATGGCTTTACGCTAGTCGAGTTGCTAGTGGTGATCGCCATCATCGGCATCTTGGTTTCGGTCATGGTCCCGGCCGTGGGTGCCACCCGCGGATCAGCCCGCCAGTTGCAGTGTGCTGTGAATCTTAAGCAATTGGGACTTGCAATGCACAGTTTCGAAAATAGTCGCGGTTATTTCCCGTCGGGCTATCAGTCAGATTCGACGATCGATCCACCCCCTGCAACCCGTGACTCACAAACCTGGGATGCGCCACCCGGGTGGGGCTGGGGAGCGTATTTGCTACCCTATGTCGAAGGAGACCATATCAGCAAGAGCATCAACTACCAGCAGCCGATTTGGGATACGACCCATACCGATACGATACGACAGACCATTCCCACTTTTCTGTGTCCCTCTGCCTCCAGCAGTCAGCCATTCCTGATCCGCGACGAGAGCGATTCTCCCCTGACGATCGAGGGTGGTCAGGTCGAGGTGGGGCGTTCCCATTATGTAGCGAGCCATGGGCAGGAATCATGCTGGGGTGAATGCGGGGCAAGTTCCACGGGAACCGTGTTCACAAACATTTACACCAGCGAAACAAAAAATGTGCAGATCGACGGCGATGCATCCCGCGTTGCAGACGGCCCCTTCTACCGTAATTCAAAGACCCGGGTCCACCAAGTGAAGGATGGTCTCTCACGTACCATCTTTCTGGGCGAACACGCGTCCGGCTTGAGTGAGAAGACCTGGGTGGGTGTCGTCCCTGGGGCATATACCCATCCTCAGTTCAACAGCCCCGAAAATGGGCCCGACGCAGCAGCTACCCTCGTACTGGTCCATGCCGGCCCATCGGGTGGTGAACTCGATATTACTGGAGAGCCGATCATTCATCCAATCAACTTTCCTACCTACCATGTCGGCCAGATGTATGCTGAGCACGTGGGCGGAGGCAATGTTGGTCTGGGTGACGGCAGTGTGCGATTTGTCTCAGAAGATGTCAACCTGATGATCTGGGCCGAATGGTCCAGTATCGCTGATGGGGAAGGAGGCGAAGATTTACGATGATGACCTTCTTTAAGCAGGGTAATTTTTCAAGCGGTGGGCTGTTACTGGCGGCTTCGATCCTGTTGGCCGGGTGTGGCGGTTATGGTGAGGTGAGCCCAACGACCTACCAATATGCCAAAGCCCTTTATGGAATCAGTAATCGGCATGCAGAACGCAAGCTGCCATCTGTTGGTGAGCAGATTACCAAAGCACAAATGCGGGGTGAGATTTCAGATCGCGAAGCGGACTGGTTAATTGCAATCGTGGACGATGCCGCCGGTGGCCGATGGAAGGCGGCGCAACGCGAGGCACGACGCATCATGGAAGACCAGATCCACTGAAAACGGATCTCAATGGTGGAAAAACGACTCCAATGGCAAACCGCGATTTCGCCAATCTTGCGCATTCATGTGACGCAGGAGATGGATTGGTATTTTGTCGGATCACAGTCGCACGATTTTCTTCGCGGCCTAACACTCTAGTCGATCCGGAAGCGGGCCACGACCGCATTGTGATCTGAGCCAGTCTCGCTCGGGCTTCCCGAAAAGATCTGGTAAGAGCCTTTGACGTACTCGGCCGCCATGGCAGGAGACGCGAGAATAAAGTCGATCATCGACTGATAGGGCTCCAGATTGTACGTAATCCTCTTGGCGGGTGGCACTTCATCGAAAAACGTTTTTAATGCGCCGTCTCCGGCTCCCACAATTGCTTTCATGCTTGGGCTCTCAATGGTGTCATTAAAGTCACCGCAGAGGATGAACCGACCTTGTGGATCTTTTTGTAGCAATCGGTCCAACAATTTGCGGATCATGCGGGCTTCGCCGAGCCGAGTGACATCTCCCGCCTCACCGCCATATTTGCTTTTAAGATGCACCGCAAAAATGTCAAACGGTTTACCTTTTTCGGGTTCAATCCGGACTTGCAGAAAATCGCGCCGAAAATGCATGGCGTCACCATTGGCGTCCGGGAAAGTCAGGTGGCGGTAGGAGGTAACCGGGCCGACCGGCAACCTTGAGAGGACAGCAACGTCAATCCCTCGCCTATCATTTCCCTCTGTCAGAACGACGTGCCGATAGCCGAGGTCCGAGAGCAGTGCCCGATTAAAATCGTTAAGGTAGCCGCGATTTTCCACTTCCTGTAAGACCAGCACATCGGCATCAATGTGGTGGATACTCTTGGCAAGTAGGTCAAGGTCTTCTCGTAATTTGGCATTGGTGTCCTCATCCTTGTGGTAAGGATTGTCTATCGAGTCAAACAGGTTGAGCACGTTCAAAGTACAGATTTTTACGACGTCTCCCACTTTTATTAGCACCGGTTTCTTGGTAGCCAACTCTGAAAAGGACGCATCGTCTGGCAGGACAACGACGTCGGTAGGCTTTTCAATGCGAATGTTGGGTTTGCCACTGTAACGATAAAGTTCGCCACGTATGCGAACTTTTTTCCCCTTCAATGTCTCTTCCGGGGGTGCACTAAATTGCGCCACGACATCGCGGCCGATAAAGCCAGTAACGTCGTTGCGGCGGCGGCCAAAATTAAGAAAACGATGTCCGCTCGAACTTTTGCCGGTATTCGCTATCTGTCCGACCAAAAAAACGGTTTCGCCGATATGATAGGGGGCATCCTGCCAGCGGATCGTGGGTAGCAATTCATTGTTGCTGATCGCCGGTGTGTCCACAGTCTTGACAACGCCCGAATCGGGTTTGACTTCACTTTGCGTTGTTGTGACCTGGTCTGCCCCGGCCGTTAACGTCTCGCGATCATCACCATGCTCCCGGCAGCCTACGGCGAGTAGAAGACACAATAATACAACAGAATACCAATCTTTTTTTAGCACTTTTGTCATTCCTCGGAAGGGTTGTTCCCCACACACAACATGAATGGAGAGTTCGGCCTTCTCCGTTGACCATTTTAGATCACAGCAAAACCAACGTCTTTAGGATCATCAGGGTCACCATTATAGTTGATGGTGATTTCGGTGCCCTCAGTAATCTCGCAAATTGCAGTGAAAACCTTGATTTGGCCTCTCGCATCGTCGTAACGGGCGTTGGGATTGTAAGAGTGGTTGTAAAGGGACCCATAACCGAGTGCCAGTCCCACCGTCTGCTTTCCCCACGCAAATGTGTACTTTGCAAAGGGCGAAACACCATCGGGCAGCCACATGCTTGACGTCGGGACGACGAGCACCGGTACGCGTTCAATAACGGTCCGCTCGGGGATCAAACAGCTTGCAAACACACCGTAGCCTTTTTTGGGGATTTTCTTGATATGAATCAGGGCGGAATGTGAAAGCATGGCTCACCATCCGAGCTGCTATTTTCAAGGATTTTACAAGCTCATGGTACTGGCACCCGTTCGACAGTAATCCTCCCGAGAGGAAACCATCCCGCCATTAAGGTGCCAACACCAGACGATCTGGTGTCTCCAAATACCCCTTGACGTCATTGAGAAACCGGGCTGCAACCGCACCATCAACCAGACGATGATCGTACGACAGACTCAAAGGCATCATCAGCCGAATATCGATTTCCCCGTCATACACCACTGGCATTTGACGAGAGCGACCGACCAATAAAATTGCAACTTCTGGCACGTTGATCACCGGCGTGGAATAGGTGCCGCCAATGGCTCCCAGGTTGCTGATGGTAAACGTGCCACCACGCATTTCCTCCACACCGATTTTTCCTGTTCTCGCCTTTTCTGCCAATTCGGCCAAGGCGCGCGCGATCTGCGGGATTCCCAGGGTATCCGCATCACGGATCACTGGCACCATCAAACCCCGCTCGGTATCGACTGCGATACCGACATGGACATACTGCTTATAAATGATCTGCGCTGCCTCCATGTCTAGCGATGCATTGACAACCGGGTGGTGCCGCAAAGCCATCGCGACCGCTTTAACTACAAACGGCATCGAGGTCAGCTTGACGCCGACATCGGCATAGTCTTTCTTACTCGACTGGCGGACCTCTTCCAGTTCCGTAATATCCGCATCATCGAAATTAGTCACGTGCGGCGCAGTCGCCTTGGCGTGCTGCATATTGCTCGCAATCGTGGCGCGAATTTTTGGGATCCGATCGGTATGGATCGGCCCCCAGGCATCTTCACCCGCCTCACCCTTGGGAAGCGGTACCGCGGTCACCGGTGGGGGTGGTGGCGAAGCTTCGCCAGCCGCGTCCGAGGAACCTTCGGTCGGCTGGTTCGCCTGACGGACCGCCCCCCGGATGTCTTCCTGTGTGATGCGACCCTCCGGACCAGATCCCTGAACATCTCCCAGATCGACCCCCAACTCGCGCGCATAACGCCTCACGGCCGGACTAGCAACGGCATGGTGTGCTGCCTCCTCGCCGGCATCGGATGACGGCTCGGGGACCGATGGCGAAGCTAGTTTTGCAGCGGGTAACGGTCTGGTTGCGGGCGGCTCGCTCGTACTGGCAGGTGGTTCTGTTGGCTCAGCGGGCGGTGGGACAGTCGCAGATGGCGTCTCAGGTTCTGCTGATTGACTCGTGGTTCCCTGCTCAGCAGCAGGCTCCAACGTAATGAGCGATGAGCCGACCGCAACGGTTTGGCCCACCTGTACATGGATGGCCACGACGCGTCCGGCATGGGTTGAGGGGACCTCGGCAACCGCCTTGTCCGTTTCGAGTTCGACAATTCCTTGCTCTGCCTGGACAATATCTCCCTCTGAAATTAAAACATCGAGGACATCTCCGGAATCTAATCCGTCGCCCAGGTCAGGAACTTTGACTTCAATTGCCATAAGGACGGGCCTTGTTGGTCGGGGCGGGACAAAGACTATAACGTCCTGGTCTCCTCCACGACCCGCTTGATCTCACGCAAAATAAGGATCAACCTTATTCCGATCATATTTTAACTGTTTGATAGCATCGTCAACCGCCTTGAGAGGCAGTTTGTCGAGCAGTGCCAGTTTATAGAGTGTGGCAATCACAATACTCGCAGCGTCCACCTCAAAATGTCTCCGCAGCGACTCTCGCGTCTCACTGCGCCCCATGCCATCCGTACCGAGTACATAGAGACCATAGGGGATCCAGGGACTGATCTGTTCCGCGACAGCACGGACATAATCAGATGCGGCAATAAAGGGGCCCTCTTCACCGACAATGACCTCTTCAAGATAACTTCTCTGGGGCTGCTTGGTCGGATGCAACCGGTTATGGCGCTCGGCCGCTTGCGCTGCGCGAGCCAGTTCGGTGTAGCTGGTAACACTCCAGACCGTACTGCTGATTCCAAACTGCTGTGCGAGCATCTCCTGGGCGGCCAGAGAACTGTTGAGGATGGCGCCGCTGCCAAGCAATTGCACATGGTGCTCGGCATCTTCGGCCTCATACGTTTTTAACTTGTACATCCCGTGAACAATCCCCTCAACAACACCCTCCTCCTCAGGCATCGGAGGCATCACATAGTTGTCGTTTTCACAGGTGATGTAATAGATTCCGTCCTCGTTCTCCTGGCACATTTTTCGCATGCCATGGATCACGATGACTGCAATTTCGTAGGCATAGGCCGGATCGTAGGAACGGACCGTCGGAAAGGCGATTGCGTTGAGGAGGCTGTGCCCGTCCTGGTGCTGTAGGCCTTCGCCATTGAGGGTTGTTCGACCTGCGGTACCACCAATCATGAAGCCGCGTGCTCTCGCGTCGGCAGCACACCAAATAAGATCTCCAATCCTCTGAAAGCCGAACATCGAATAGTAAATGAAAAACGGGATCATCGGCTCACTATTGGCCGAGTACGATGTGCCGGCGGCAATGAACGAGGACATGCTGCCAGCCTCAGTGATACCCTCTTCAAGAATCTGTCCGTCTTTGGCTTCCTTGTAATAGAGCAACTGTTCCGAGTCGACCGGTTCATACAACTGACCGGAATGGGCATAAATGCCGCACTGCCGGAAAAGCCCTTCCATGCCGAAGGTGCGGGACTCGTCCGGTACGATCGGAACGATGCGGTTCCCGACGTGCTCGTCACGGAGGAGTTTGCTCAGCAAGCGGACGAACCCCATGGTGGTCGACATCTCTTTGCCTTTACTACCACCAAGAAATTCCTTATAGCGGTCGAGCTTAGGTGTCTCAAGGGTAATATTCTGCGTGCTGCGAGCAGGTAGGTAACCACCTAATGCCTCGCGACGTTCCCTGAGATATTGCATTTCGGCGCTGTCCTCTGTCGGTTTATAGAAAGGAGCCGTCGCAACATCGTCGTCGGAAATAGGGATGCCAAACCGACTGCGGAACTCCCGCAGTTCTTCTTCATTGAGCTTCTTCTGGTTATGCGAAATATTGCGACCTTCGCCCGCTTCGCCCAACCCATAACCCTTGATCGTTTTCGCCAGGATCACCGTCGGGCGGCCATGACAATCCATAGCGGCCTGATAGGCGGCATATACCTTTTCGGGATCGTGTCCGCCCCGGCGGAGTTTCACGAGTCGCTCATCAGAATAGTTGCGAACCATCTCCAATAAATCAGGGTATTTGCCAAAGAAATGTTCGCGGATGTACGCGCCACCCGCCACTTTGTATTTCTGATATTCGCCATCGACAACTTCCATCATCCGCTTGGCTAGGACACCGGTTACATCATTTTTGAGCAGGATGTCCCAGTCGTCACCCCAAATGACCTTAATGACGTTCCAGCCTGCACCGCGGAACATCGCCTCCAGTTCCTGGATGATTTTTCCATTTCCTCGCACTGGTCCGTCAAGTCGCTGGAGGTTGCAATTGATCACAAAGATCAGGTTGTCGAGCTTTTCTCGTGTCGCCAGCCCGATGGCACCGAGCGTTTCCGGTTCGTCGCATTCACCATCGCCGAGAAAGGCCCACACCTTGCTGCGACTGGTATCCTTGATACCCCGATCGGTGAGATATTGATTGAACCTTGCTTGATAAATTGCCATGATTGGCGACAGACCCATGGAGACCGTGGGATACTCCCAGAAGTCGGGCATCAGCCATGGATGGGGATACGATGCCAACCCTGGTTCCGAACGCAATTCACGGCGAAAATTGTTGAGGTTCTTTTCATTCAGCCGCCCTTCAAGAAAAGCCCGGGCATAAATGCCAGGCGAGGCATGTCCTTGAAAGTAAACGCGATCGCCACTGAAGTCGTCAGTCGCGCCGCGGAGAAAATGGTTGAAGGCCACCTCATACAAGGTAGCGCTTGACGCATACGTTGAGATATGCCCGCCGATGCCTGCAAAGTCACGGTTGGCTCGCGCGACCATAGCCATGGCATTCCAGCGAATGATGCTTTTGATCCGTCGCTCGATTTCACGATTGCCCGGATAGATTGGTTGCTTTTCTACCGGGATGGTGTTGACATAAGGGGTGTTGGCCGTGAAGGGTAAATCGATTCCCTCGCGATGGGCCTGTTCTTCGAGTGCCGCGAGCAGATAACTGACCCGCTGCGGCCCTTTACGTTGCAGCACATCCCTGAGCGATTCCAACCAATCGGCGGTTTCGACAGGATCGATATCGTCCCTGCCGACAGGTGTTTCAACATCCGTAGCCATCATCCACGCTTTCTCATTTTGATGTCAGTATCAAGAATTTTAGCTCGTCGTCTTGCCGTTCTCGTCCCCGGGTCATCTTCTGACAAGCACAACGAAAGACTCGCTGGTGCTCCCCCAACAATCGCAACAGGACCAATGAACGGCAAAAGTTTTCGCTGCTATTTGCGTGCTGCAATTATTATGGCACGGCCTCCCGCAGCACCCAGGCCGGCAGCGGACAGCTCAGCCAAAAGCCATCCTTACCAATCACGACCACCTACCAAAACAGCAGGGAAATCGTTCCCCCGCTGAACTCCGACCCAACTGCAGGCAGCGCGAGAAAACCAAAGGGTGCCCACATTTTCCACCAGTTTTTTACCTAGGTAAAGAGTGGTTGTGTGCAAATTGTACACCCTTTTTCAGTCGATATGGTTACTCTTGTCCTTACCCGTCACACTCCCGCAGGTTCGGGATTACCAGATCGAAGCAGCTTCGTTGCAGATATTGGGGCATCCCTAGGATCGCTACTCTTTGAGGCAGGGTGGCTCAACACTACCCGTTTTAGGAGGCCTCGCGGCGAGATCGACCCGTCTTAGCGATCACGCTTCGGCCGGTAAACCTCCGTCGCCAGTCCCAACTGGACCTCTGCGGCAAAGGCGAGTGTCTCACTCAGGGTCGGATGGGGATGAATCGATTCGGCCAAGTCACGGGCGGTGACCCCCATTTCGATTGCCACGACGGCCTCGGCAATCAGTTCGCCCGCACCGCTGCCCACCAGACCCGCGCCCAGTAACTGCTCGGACTCGGGTTCAAAAAGCAATTTGGTCAAACCCGCAGTGGCCCCCACGGCCTGGGCTCGGCCGCTGGCGGCCCAAGGGTATTGGGCGACCTCGTACACCACGCCACTCCGTTTGGCTTCCGTTTCGGTAAGGCCTGCCCACGCGATTTCGGGATCGGTGAAGACAACAGCGGGAATTGCCTGTTTGTCAAACTCGGCCGGTTGGCCTGCCATCACCTCGACTGCCACTTTACCCTGGTGTGCCGCTTTGTGTGCAAGCATCGGTTCGCCCGCCACATCGCCGATCGCCATGATCGCTGGATCGGCTGTCTGCTGGCAATTGTCGGTGACCACGAACCCGTGGTTGTCGATCTTTACCTGGGTGTTTTCCAGGCCAAGGTTACGACTGTTGGGTCGCCTGCCAACCGAGACCAACACGCGATCGAATTTTTCGGTGGCTGCCAATTCGCCCGACATCACCACTTCAATCCGATCCTTGAGATCAATCAGAGCGGTTACTTCGGTATTGAGATGGATGTCTGCAAAGAGGGTTTCCAGTCGCTTGTGCAGTGGCTTGACCAGATCGCGATCGACACCTTGCAGCAAACCGTCAGTCAACTCGACAACCGTCACCTGGGATCCTAGTTCAGCATAGACACAACCCATCTCCAGCCCAATATAGCCACCTCCCACGACAAGCATTTTTTTCGGCACATCGGTCAGTTCGAGTGCCGCTGTGGAATCCATCACGCGATCGTTGTCGATCTTGAATACGGTCGGGACCGCGGGTGAAGAGCCAGTGGCAAGAATGAGGCGGTCGAAGGAGAGCAAACCTCCTTCTTCGTACGTTTCAGGATCTCCGCCACTGAGTCGGAGCGACTGAGAATTTTCCAGCATGCCCGCGGCCTGGATGATGCGGACCTTGCGTTTTTTTGCGAGTTGCGCAAGGCCACCGGATAATGTACCAATCACCTTTTCCTTACGGGCCCGCATCTTATCAATGTCAATCGTGGCCGCCCCCATCTCAACGCCCCAATCGGCAATCTGGCGGCTTTCGCTGATTACCTTGGCAACATGCAACAGGGCCTTGGAGGGAATGCAACCCCGCAGTAGGCAGGCACCACCAAGTCGACCTTCCCGATCAACGATCGTCACGTCAAAACCGAGATCAGCTGCCAGAAAAGCGGCCGCATAGCCGCCCGGACCCCCACCGAGTACCACCAGTTGTGCGTGCATCCCTGTTTCCTCTCGACAGTGCCGCAGCGGCGGCAAGTAGGGTAATGGAAAGGGCCATTCTTCCCTGAGCTTTCCCTGAATGCAACCGGGATCTCGCCACAGCCGCGCCGCTAGGGCGCGCTCGCTGATTCCAGCTCTCTGGTATTCCCGCAGCTTTGGCATGCCGACAGCAGACTGTGGCGGATCTCGCCACACTGGGGACACTTTTCATACAGCCGCGTTGAGCAGGCGGGACAGGTATATGCGGTTTCTTCTCTGATTTCCCCGGCGGAAGAGGGGGCCATTTTTTTGATCGTTCGGCGGGTCCAGAAGCGGTACTTGAGCGGCCCGCGGCGGATAGGATAGGCACAGATAGGGCAGAAAAAAAACTCGTAGGCTTCGCGATACTGCCGCAACAACCAGTCTTTCTTCGGGAAGGCAATCATCCGCAGCAAGTAGATGAGAATCCGCACCACGATGGCCAGAGCGGTAAGAATCAGCACATACTTGAAATAGCGCGATGGGAAATGCTCATGCATCACCACAGCTACCTTAAGCACCACGGCGATTCCAAAAGCATAAATCAGCGGTGTATACGTGCCACCGCGGAATTTAAAAAACAGAATCGCAGTCACGAGCAACAACGGCAGGAGCAGGGCAAGCTTGAAGATTGCGATTTTAAACTCATGCTGATCCCACAGGCGATGATATTGCTCATCGATCGGTTTGCGCAACTTTTCAATTTCTGTATCCAGATCGCGCTGTTCGCCCTCCAAATGGGCAAGCTGTTCGTTGAGTTGGACGATAGCTTGGTTCAATAACTGGTATTGTTTCTGGTTGGCCAGGAAACGCCGCTGGCTCTCGGCCAACGCCTGCTGCTCCTCCGCAGAAGGTGCCACATTCTCCTGCAGGTTCAGGCGCTGGAAGTCCAGAAGTTGGTTCATGGTTTTCTGAGAGCTGCTGGTGCTGTCGCGCAACAATTGTTGCCGTTGGTTCTGGGCCGATATTTGTCGCTTGACCTCCGCCACCTGGTCTCCGAACGACTTTTGTTTCTTTGTCAAACTCGGATCGAGCAACTCCTTTTTAAGGTCTTCATAATTGGGGCCAGGCCAACTACCGATATCGTCCACCACAAAACCGAGCAGCCAGAAACAGAGAATCGCCATGATCACACTGAAGAACGTGATCAGAAATCGATGTGCCCAGGGACCTTTGTTTTTTTGTTTTTTGTTCATTGCAGTTCACCGATACAAGAAGGTGGCAGGCGACGAAACCGTTGTGGCCGTTGGATAAACATAAGTCGCCCCATCATGGTCGAAATCGTGTTCCTGATAAAATAGGTCGCCTTGATACGCTGTTCGCCTTTGGCCACGATCGGATAGATCCGCAACTCAAAACGCTTGTAGGCGTCCTGTTCCAACAGGGGCAGATCGCCCTGTGGCGCTTTGTAGCGAGAACATGCTGAGAAACCCGCTTGGGTAGACATGACATTTCTCCTGTGTTGATCCATGGCGTGGTAACTGCGGAACGCTAATATCGCAAAGCCCGTGCCAGACCGCCTGACAAAATAGTTAACACCTTTTTTCACAGAGACTTACGCCCGATCGAGCGGGCAGCGATGAACCCCCCGCGGTCCAACGAAATGTACATTTATTGACTGCTGATGTACATTAAGTGTCCTTTTTGTCTGTGGACGAGCGGCCCGGGTGGCGGACCCAGCCAGTCGTTCGGAAAGAGAAGTGATATGGCAGTCTTTTCCGAGAGCGAATATCGGTTTGTCGACGCACTGTCGCGTTTGGCCTACGCCAATCCATTCTCGCCCGAGCGAATCAACCTGGAACGGGAAGCGCTGGGCCCTGATTTCAACGACCCGTCGCCAGTCTGGAGCCAGCAAGTGGGTCTGGCCGACGATCGGCCCAACGTCCGCAAACTGGCCTCCCGGGCCGAACAACTGGCGAAAAAGATCCGGAAAAAACTCAGTGGCGAGGTCCCGGCGACTGACAGCGAGTTAGCGCTCTACCAGGATCTTTGCTACTACGTACTCTACTACTGCTACTGGCCCAAAATGAACACAATGGTCGAATCTGCCTTGCGGGACGGCGCAACGTCCACTGCTGGTAAGGTCGCATGGTGGAAACCCTACCTAGCTGATTTCGCTCACTATCTGGAGTTACCGGCACGGGAGTTACCATCTCGCGTTGAACCGGACCACCTGCTCGCCTGCTTCTTTCAGATTCGCCGGGCGTTCCATCACATCTTCACGTTCCTGGTAGGTGGTTCGATGCCGGCAGCCCGCCTGCGGGCCGCAGTGTGGCAGTCCATTTTTACGCATGACATGCGTCGTTACCGCCGCACGCTGTACCGACGAATGGGTACCATTACCACGCTGGTCACGGGTCCCTCCGGCACGGGAAAGGAACTGGTCGCCCGCGCAGTTGGCATGTCCCGGTACATTCCCTTCGACGCCAAAACCGAGACCTTCAGTGATGGTTTCTGTGGTGCGTTTCACACCTTGAATCTTTCGGCTTTGTCACCGACGCTCATCGAATCGGACCTGTTCGGCCACCGCCGCGGGGCCTACACCGGTGCGTTGGAAGATCGGGCGGGTTGGCTGGAAAAATGCCAGCCGCTGGGCACCATGTTCCTGGATGAAATCGGGGAACTCGATGCGGCGATTCAGGTGAAACTGCTGCGGGTATTACAGAACCGTACGTTTCAACGCATCGGCGAAAGCGAGGACCGTCACTTCCATGGCAAGCTGATTGTCGCGACGAACCGGGACCTAGCCACCGAAATGCATACTGGTCGTTTCCGCGAAGACTTTTATTATCGCCTCTGCTCCGACATGATCACTACCCCCAGCCTGCGTGAGCAACTTGCCGACGAGTATAGCAACCTGCGGAACCTGATCCTGTTCATCGCCTGCCGCGAGATCGATGACGAGGCGGAAGATTTGGCTGACGAGGTCCTGCACTGGATCGACAAGAACTTGGGTTGTGACTATGCCTGGAACGGCAATATTCGCGAACTGGAACAGTGTGTACGTAATGTCATGATCCGACGAGACTATCGGCCGACGACCACGGTCAGCAAAGAAACGGGGCCGCAGGAGCGTCTCATCACGGGAATGACCACGGGTACGCTCACCGCTGAGGAATTGTTACGTCAATACTGCACGCTGGTCTACGCAAAGCTGGAAAGTTACGAGGCAACTGCCAGTCAACTCGGCCTGGACCGTCGCACCGTCAAGAACAAGATCGACCGGAAGTTACTGGCCGAATTAAAATCATCCAACGGCGGGACAGACTAAAGCGTCGTCCGGGAGATTGTCGGGGAAATTGAGAGCAAACGGTTATTGTATCTGCACATCGATATATTACACGTCAGAATCAGGCCACTTATCTAAAAAAACGCCCCGACGTGTGTTATTCTGCACCGACAGATTATTCCTGAAGGAAGCTCTAGTGACAGAAAGATAGTGGATGGCCTCACTCGCTGGCAAAACATTACTCATCACGGGTGCCAGTCGCGGCATTGGCCGCGCAATTGCCCTGCGGGCGGCCTCTGATGGCGCGTCGGTGGCAGTGGTCGGCAAGACAGCCGAGCCTCACCCCCATCTCCCGGGGACGGTCCCTGAGACGGTTGCACAGATCGAGGCCCTCGGCGGACGTGGCCTCGACTGCATTGCGGACATTCGCTTTGAGGAACAGATCGTTACAGCCGTTGAGCACTGTGTCAGGACCTTTGGCGGGATCGATATCCTTGTGAACAATGCCAGTGCCATTTATCTGGCTGGCACACTCGAAACTCCCGTTAAGCGTTTTGACCTCATGCATCAGGTCAATGCGCGCGGTACCTTCCTTACCAGTCAGGCCTGTTTGCCGCAGTTATTGCATTCGAAAAACCCACATATTTTAAATCTCGCCCCACCGCTGAATATGGAGCCCCGCTGGTTCGCCGGACATGGGGCCTATACGATGGCCAAGTATGGCATGAGTATGTGTGTGCTGGGGATGGCTGCCGAGTTTGCGGATCGGGTTGCAGTCAATGCGCTCTGGCCCCGTACGGCGATTGCCACGGCGGCGGTTCGCAACCTGCTAGGAGGAGATGAGGCGGTTGCCCGCTGCCGTAAACCGGAGATCGTTGCCGATGCAGCCCACGCTATTCTCTGCCGACCTGTGGCGGAGTGCAGCGGAAATTTTTTTGTGGATGAAGAAGTGCTCACAGCCGAAGGTGTCATCGATTTTTCAGACTATGCGGTAGCCTCTGGGGTAGAACTACTAGCCGATTTCTTTCTTTAATATGCAGCTGAGGTAAATCGAACGATGATTCCGTATATGGTCCCTAAAAAGTCTCTTTCGCCCCGTGAAAAAAAACGGCGAGTACTGTTGGTCGCCAACGGCGACCTACGTCTCTCGGCTAACCAGAATTGTTGGGCAGCCCAGGAAAAAATGGAAGAAGATCTTGCCCGTAGCGTGGCATCGGCTGGCTACGAACTGGTCCGGGCCCATCCCTACAAGAAAAAAGAAAAACATGGTTTTATCAGTTCCCAAAAAGAGGGCATGCAGGTCTTCGCGGGCATCGATCCGAAGATGAAACTCATCGTCGCGGAGGCGGTCTGGCAATATTCGCACCATCTGCTTCACGGCCTGATTTCCCACGAAGGGCCAATTCTGACCGTAGCCAATTGGTCGGGAACCTGGCCTGGGCTGGTCGGGATGCTCAACCTCAACGGTTCGCTCACCAAGGCGGGTGTACCGTATTCGACCCTCTGGGGCGAGGATTTTGGTGACCGGAAGTTTGTTGCCGCTCTCAAAAAGTGGCTTCAGACCGGTTCGTATCGGCATCGAACGGGTCATGTGCGTTCGCTTTCGCGGCTGAAAGTACCCGCCACAGCCCGCCGGGTGGGAGAAAAGCTGGCCCGCGAGCTCCAGCACGATAAAGCGATCATGGGTGTTTTCGATGAAGGGTGCATGGGAATGTTCAATGCCATCATCCCCGACCACCTGCTCAACCCCACCGGTGTTTACAAGGAGCGACTCAGCCAGTCGGCACTTTATTACGAATCGACCCAGGTAAGCGACCGGGAGGCAAAGGGGGTGCGGAACTGGATGGACCGCAAGGGGATGCACTTTCGCACGGGTACCCGACATAAGGATCATTTGACCAACGCCCAAATACTTGACCAATGCAAGATGTACATCGCCGCGCTGCGAATTGCCGACGATTTCGGTTGTCATACGATCGGCATCCAGTACCAGCAGGGGCTCAAGGATTTGATGCCGGCGAGCGACCTTGTCGAAGGGACTCTCAACAACCGGGATCGTCCCCCCGTCAAAAGTCGCGATGGCCTGCGGACACTCTATGCCGGTGAGCCGTTGCCGCACTTCAACGAAGTAGACGAATGCGCGGGACTCGACGGACTGATGACGTATCGCGTTCACAAAGCCTTGGGGCAGCCTGTGGAAAATACGCTACACGACTTGCGCTGGGGAGATTGGGATCAGAGCGGTACGGTTGAGGACTATGTCTGGGTCTTTGAAATCAGTGGAAGCGTTCCCCCCGCGCACCTGATTGGCGGCTGGAAAGGGGCGACGAGTGAGCGTCAGCCAAAGATGTTCTTCCCATCCGGCGGTGGCACCATCAAGGGAATCTCTAAGCCGGGAGAGATTGTCTGGTCGCGCGTCTTTGTGGAAGATGGTCGCTTGAAGATGGATTTGGGGCGGGCTGGGGTGGTAAAATTGCCCTTGTCCGAGACAGAGCGCCGCTGGGAGGCCACAACGTCACAGTGGCCGATCATGCATGCGGTGACCTATGGGGTCAGCCGCGACCAGATGATGGCACGCCACAAGAGTAACCATATCCAGGTTGCGTACGCGCGATCGGCTGCCGATGCCGATCGTGCCATGTTCGTCAAGGCAAGCATGGCCGCCACACTCGGCCTTGAGGTCGCAATTTGCGGCACAGGAAAGAATGGACGTGCCTGGTGACGGGCCGATCCGCAAACCGTAATGACACCATTGTCGATGCAAACATGCCTTTGAACGCGACATCCTGCCACGCAAGCAATGCGCCCGCCGGTTGTTGCATAACTCGTTGTTAGAGCTCCAAACGTTCCATGGAACATTCCCGTTGGATCATCACCGTTGTTCTGGTTGAGTTTTTGATTCGTTTCGGACTCTCAATCCGCGTCATTATGCGTCGTCGGCCTGTGGGTGTAACGATGGCATGGTTGGCGCTGATTTTTGTGTTTCCCTTTGTTGGGGCATTTGTGTATTTGTTATTCGGGGAACTGCGACTGGGAAATCGCCGGGCCAAGAGAGCTAAAATAATCCATGGTCCTTACGTCGAATGGATCAAAGAGCAACACGAACTGTATAACGTCAACTGGGAGGACTTGAGTGATGATTCTAGATCCCTTTCCAGGCTTGCTGAACAAATTTCAGAGATCCCTGCAGTTCCGGATAATGATTTGCAGCTTATTGACCAATGGAGTGAAGCCTTTGACTTACTTCTGGCTGATATCGAATCCGCAGAGCGGACCATCCACATGGTGTTCTACATCTGGTCTGCAGGCGGACGCGCCGATGAAGTGGTCGAGGCTCTGATTCGAGCATCAGCTCGAGGAGTGAGATGTCGAGTGCTCGTGGATGATGTTGGCAGCAAACACTTTTTAAAAACTGAACAGGTCAATCGTCTTCGAGAGTCGGGTGTTCGACTCAATGCGGCCCTGCCAGCCGGTTTGCTCCGGATGCTCTTTGTCCGCTTTGACCTGCGGATGCACCGCAAGATTGTTGTTATCGATGGATCGATTGCGTATACC
>Ga0315338_1002273_pt1 | contig 19719 bp, 12 predicted proteins | sample ASW8metaG_FD_204518 | JGI IMG/M metagenome (GOLD analysis project Ga0315338, IMG submission 204518) | Ammonia-oxidizing marine archaeal communities from Monterey Bay, California, United States - ASW #8 | ecosystem: Environmental > Aquatic > Marine > Coastal | place: USA: California | collected... | reverse complement strand
AGTCACCTTTGACCGCGATCTTTGCGCCATCGACGTCGAAGGCCTCGTAGTCGAGCGATTCGAACGTCTTCTCGAGGTGGTCAAAGACCAGCGGAGGAGAGGGACCCTGCGGAATGAAAATCTTATCCTCACTTGCCGCCAAATATCCTTTATGTCTGTTGTTGGTGAGTTCCACCAACCGATGTGTGGGGCCTCCCGGCTCCATGTCGACAAGATCCAATGTAAAAAAATAGACTCCGGCAAAGGGCCAGCCTCCGGCCGCAAAAAAAAGCTGGCCATCGGTAACGACCGGCCCACTACAAATCGGCAATGTGGAAGTCTCGTGCGCAGGGCCCTTGGCTCTGCGCACCGCATCTGCCGTGTCGAACTGCCAGATCGACACACCTTCTTCAATGGAGATGCAATGGACCATGCCATCTTCTCCGGCGACAATCACTCCGCCCGAATTATCTACCAGGGGTGCAAAGCGAATCGGTGCACCAGTGGGGAACTCCCATTGTGGCGATCCTGTATCGGTATCCAATGCGGTAACCAACCCGTCTTTGCTAGAGACAAAAATCACTGTTTTGTTCTGGACGATTGTGGGCATGATCTGTTCCCAGGTGTCTGTTTCCGGGGCAACGGAGCTGGTTAGTGCAAAAACAAGTTGTTGGGGCGGTGTCTCTTCATCGAGTCTTGCCGCATCATGGTCGTGCTCGGTATTGGGCGCGGGTTTCTTCATGTCGGGAGACATCTCACGCTGCCATAGGATGTAGGGATTTCTGCATAGCGGCTCGGGCGTTGCGCCGGTACGGCCCACATCGTAGCCTCGCGTTGGCCAATCCTCAGCCCCAGGCAGGCTTGAGAGAAGCATCAGGCTCAAACAGAGAGCGAACGCAGATCGGATGCTCTTGACGATTAGGTGCATGAGCAACGCTTCACTTTGCTGGAAAAACGAATGGATGCATTGGATACAGCCTGCCTTGCAATGAAGGATTCCCGGGCGAACTGGCAATCATCGCGGGGGGCGCCAGATGGGAATGTCGGGTCGTATTTTACCCCACCTCTGTACAGATCCAAAGCACAATTATCGGTTTTTTGGCGAGGGCAGGCAGTGGATGGCAACGGCCCAGAAGGCCCGTACACGATCCATTGATCGGTCGGAGCGACGGTTGAACAGGTTTTTGCAAAACGATCAATCTCTCGCGTATCGTTGCCGGAGAAAATTCCGCCACGGTACAAGTACCAGGCCCAGGAATACCAGCAGCAGTGCGGTCGGTTCGGGAGCCGAGGCGGAAGCCCCGGAAGTGACTGGAGAGACTGAAAAATCGACAATCACACTCAGGCCTGGAAAGACGGATTCGGCAAATCCATCTAAGGGGGTGGAATCTTCCATGTATGTTAAAACGCTCGTATAAGCAGAGGCATTCGAATAGTTTGTATCCAAACGGAATTTTTTGTTGCCGAAACTACCGGCCCATTGCCAGTCAAAGAGCAAATCGCCCGCCACTGGATCGTAGGTGAAGGGGGTCATAAACGGAACCACAATATCAAAGGCACTCGGAGAGCCTGCTCCACCAGCGGACATGAGGGTTGTCGGCCCGCTATGGACAGTGGTGACATCGCTGCCGACATTATCGGCGAGTGTCGTCGACATGGTGCTCACAGACGTTGCAGCAGTTGAAAGCTGAATCTCAAAATCGGTGAACGAGGCGCTTGTTGTTTCTGCACTTTGGTCGAGTCGAAACGCGATCGAATCGATGATGACCGGCATACCCAGTCCGGAGAAAAAGGATCCGTCCATCATCATCTGATCATGTTCCGCGTCAGCTGTCCCGGAAACAGTATCGAAGTGATAGTATCCGGGAGCTTCGAGGCTCTCATAATGCGGAACGATTGTGACGTTCTGGGCGCGCACTGTCGCTACACCGCCTAGGAAGAATAATCCTAGAAGGACGTGCACTAAGAACCTGCTGGCCGTAGAAGTCACGGCAAATCATCCCCTGAAAGACGGCACTCACCTCACCCCTGTTGAGGCGGCCATCACTAAAATCTATCAGTGAACCAATTGTATTACAAGAATAGTATATGCGATTATGGAGCTGTAAATCCAGGGAAAAAGGATCGCGATATCCACATTATTTTTGCCGACAGCCTACCTGGGGTTTGTCAGTGGGTAGCGCAATCGGGTTAAAGGCAACGCACCATTACATTTAATGCTAGAGGTCGAATCAAAAGATCAATATAGGCTATTGCGTGGTCTGCGAAGTGAGTCCTGGTTGAGGGGATTGGGTAGAAGGAGTATTTGTGCCGTAAAAAATGTAGCGGGTAAAAAAGGTTCCCAGCGGGGCTCCGCGCTACGGACCGGATCGCTCAGGCGCATGGCCGCTGCGCGGTTTGAGCATTTGGATCTGGGCTATCAAATTGCATTTTAAGGATGCATCCGATAGGTTTGAGGTTATGCGATTGCGTTGGATAGTTTTTTAATAGGAGGGGGTATCCTATGAAACAGTGTGCAATCTTCTCGGGGCTTCTTTTCTGCCTGTCCGTCACTTCGAGTTCCTACGGCCAGTATGGGTACGGGTTTTACAATGGCGGCAACGATGGTTATGGCAACTATGGTTACGGCAACTACGGTTACGGCAACTATGGTTACGACAACTCTAGTAGCGGCCGGCCTTTTGCGGTGACGCAGCGCGCTAATCCGAGCACATACTATCACAGCAACGGCCACACCACGCGACGCGTTGGCGACACGTACTATCACAGCACCGGCGAGGTCACGCACCAGGTGAACGACACTACGTACATCCATAACAACGGTACCTACACGCGCCGGGTGGGCAATAGGTATTATCACAGCAACGGTGGCGGATACGTCCGTAACGGCAATACCTACTACCACTTTAGTCGATAAGGGCAAATCGCCGCCGGCACGTTCTCATAAGAACACCGCTGTTCAATGTCCGTGCTTCAAACGCCTGATCCGTTGCTGTCGGGCGATCCGTCGCTTCGGTGCGTCATTCCCGACACGGACTAAATTGACAGTCTATGTGCCAAAGTTTTATACTGACCCCTTCGTTGAGCCCTTGTCGCTTAGCGGAGCCATGTTTGCCGTGCGATGCGTCGCGAGTGTTCGATCCGTACCAGGTTTTGCACGGCTCTGCGGCCACAAGCAACCATTCAGCAACAAGCAACCATCCAGCAACAAGCAATGCGGAGTGATCATGAAAACCTGCGTTTCTCTTTTAGCGGCCATCGTCTTTTGTGTCCCGGCGATTGCTGAGGAGCCTGCCAGCGAGCAGGCATTACGGAAGCGGATCGATTCGTACGTCGATGCATTCAATAAGGGGGACAGCAGCGGTGTTGCCAACCACTGGGCGGAGGGCGCCGAATATGTAAATCAAAATACGGGGGAAAAGGCGCAGGGCCGCGAGGCCATTGGAAAGATGTTTGCCGAGCAGTTTTCGCAGACGGGGCCGCTGGCGCTCAACGTCACGATCCACTCCATTCGATTCATCACGCCACAGGTGGCGATTGAGGAGGGGATGGCTCACGTCAGGGACAGTACGGGCGATCAGGCGGCGAGCAACTACCAGGCGGTCCATGTGCACCGGGATGGAGACTGGTATCTCGATAGTGTGCGGGAGACCATGGGGCCGTACGTCCGGCAATCGCAGCGGGAACTTTCAAAACTATCCTGGATGATCGGCGAGTGGGTCGATGAGGGGAGCGGCGTGAGTGTCCACACCCGATGCAACTGGACGGCAAACAAAAATTTCATCACCCGCAAGTTCAAGGTTCGAATCGCAGGACAGGTCAATATCCAGGGGACCGAAATCATTGGCTGGGACCCAGCCTCCAAACGACTTCGCAGTTGGGTCTTTGATACCGACGGGGCGTTTGGCGAAGGGATTTGGAGTCAGGATGGCGATCAGTGGATTGTTGAGGCAACGGGCGTGCTCTCCGACGGTCGCCTCGGTGCCCATGTGCGTGTGCTTACGCGCAAAGGCAACGACCGCTACACCACGCAGACGGTAACGCGTGAGGTGGATGGAAATTTACTGCCGAACGTCGAAGAATTCACGGTCCACCGAGTCGTCAGGTAACCCGAATCTAACCCACAATACAACCGAAGCGTCCGAAAGGAAAAACCTTCTGATGTTTATCAAAACAATGGCCGTTCTGTTCACCTGTCTGTCTCTTCTGGTCTATGCGTGTGATCTGGAGGCCCGCGGTGGTGGTGGCGGTGGACGCGGCGGCGGCGGGGGAGGTGGTGCTCGCGGCGGTGGGGGTGGAGGCGGTGCGCGTGGCGGATCGTCTGCGGGCCGCAGTCCTTCGATCTCTTCGGGCGGCAACCGCGCGAGTGCGAATCGTGGCGGCGGGAATGCAGCGAACATCAATCGTGGCGGCGGGAATGCAGCGAACATCAATCGTGGCGGCAATAATCCGGGTGGTGGCAATCGTGCCGGTGGCAGCCGTGTGGATGGGAGTCGCGTGGATGGCAGTCGTGTGGATGGCAGTCGTGCTGGAGGCAATCGCGACGGGGTGAATCGTGCCGATGTCCGTCGTGCCGATGGTAGTCGTGTCGATGTTCGTGCCAGCGGTGGTGATCGAAATATTAATGTTTTGCGTGGCGAGCGTCCTTCTCGCAATGATGTGTCTGATTTTCTTGGCCTGCCTGAGCAGGGTGGCAACGCCGATCGTGCGCAGCTGCGCGATGGGGCGCAGGACCGCCGGGCAGATCGTGCGCCCGCGCGGGACACATCGCCACAGGACCGGCAGACAGACCGGCAGGACCGTCGCGGTTCGCGTGATGCTCCGCAGCGGGTGAGTCCTGAGAAACGCCAGGAGCGTCAGGCGGGACGAAAGACGCGGGCCAATGATATTCGCATTGATTTCAACCGGCACCATCCGAGCTGGGATTTTTGGCAGAGCCATCCCGACTGGGCCCGCTGGCGATGGACGCGGCCTTATGCCTGGGCGAATTGGGCGGGCCTGCTTACCTGGTTCGGCTGGGGTTCTGGCTACGACAACGTCCTTTATGACTATGGTGACAACCTCTATTACGACGATGGCAACGTCTATGAAGATGGCCAGCAGGTGGCAACGGAGCAGGAGTATGCCGAGCAGGCGGAGCAGTTGGCTGCCGAAGGTGGCAAGAAGGTCGGAGACATGCCGGACGACACGAAGTGGATGAGTTTGGGTGTCTTTGCGCTCACGCACGAAGAGAAGGGCGACCCGGTGGTCTTTTTCCAGTTGGCGGTCGACAAAGATGGGGTGATTGCCGGCACGTACCACAACACGATCAGTGGGGTTACCAAAAACGTTGAGGGCATGGTTGATAAAAAGACCCAGCGTGCGGCCTGGTATGTCGAGGACAAGCCTGAGACGGTGATTGAAACGGGCATTTACAACCTTACCCAGAACGAAACGCAGGTACTGATCCACTTTGGCACAAGCGACACGCAGACCTGGCTGTTGGTACGGATGGACGAGCCGTCGGAGGCGGAAAAGGGTGCGAGCTGACCGCACCGCGGCAGCAGCAGATTCTCAACCGGTGCCTCTCGGTTGACCGTTACAAAAATCACTCGGGATTATAGCGGACTTGGCCGGCAGGCCAGTCGATCTCAATAATTCCACCGCACGCCTCGCATGCGTAGCGGTCGGCGCTGTTTTGTGAATCGACTGGTAGTTCCCAGCATGCCTGGCAGTAGGGACAACTGAGGGTGCAGGTGCCATCCCCCTTTTCATTTAAGATATATTCATCGAGCAGATAATATTCCAGGGGATCCAATGCATGTTCCTATTTTGCGCTAGTGCGCAGTGTAGCGACTGCCTGTGGCCCCGCCCACGGCCGAAGCTTCCGGCAATCCGGCTGCTTCAGTCCGCGCGGGCTAAGGGCACTCTTTAGAGCGACCAATGTTGGGTTAGTGTTGTGAGAGGAGGGTCAAATGGACAGGCGACTGTTTGTAGGCCAGTGCGGTTGCCATGCTCCCCCTATCGGTGAGCGTCTGTAGTTCACTGCCGAGCCGACTTTCCTTTCCTGCTGCTCGCTCGGGCTGGACCTGCCAGCGACTGTCGCGCAGTTCTTGGATATCCTGCTCGAGCCGCTCAGACGAAAACAGCTGCTTGCAATCGGTCAGCCTTCCCCGCTGCATCAGGCTCGAATGGATCTTCATCTTCCAGTAATGCTGGCAGGTCGCGGCTTGATCGAACAGATCGAGTGCATAGCTGTCCTCACCAACCACGACTGCCACACCGACCGCATCGTCGGGGCAGTGGGTCGACTCTAAGAAATCTTCCAGTTCGCTCCGCGAGATCTGTAGTAATTCTTCGTGGTCCGACGTTTTCGAGCAATACGCCCGCGCTTGTTGCACGTTCTCGATAGAGTCCCAGACCTTCGCCTGGACGCTGTCCTGACGCGGAGATAGTTTTGCCCGCTTCAGTTCACGATGCACCGGCGCTGCAATGCAGTCGAGCGACGGGGCGAACGCGTCGGGCTGTGTCGACTCGTGTTGTGTCGACTCGTGCTGTGTCGACTCGGGACGGGGCGACTTGTGGTGCCAGCGGCCATGTTCGATACAACTGACCGGGAGCGGCATCTTCGTTTTTTTAGGAATCAGCACACTCGAGTTGGACAGGCGGTTCTGTTTGCCACCGATCAATAGATCCCCTTCGAGAATCAGCACCGGCGTCTCGAGGTGGTTTGTTACCAGCAGCGTGGGGACCGAGCCTTCGCGGCTGACTTCTTCGACGACGAGTGTTTTATCGGCCATGGCCTTGGCAGCGAGTACATATTCAAGAGCCGGTTGATGATCAGGTGCGGTTACGGCCAGGATTTGACAGGGGCCGAGCGAGGCAACCAGCTTGAGTTCCATTTCCGGAAGCGGCAGGCTCGTTTCATCGCGGCGTTTTTTAAGGTCGCGGCATTGTTTAAGAAGGTCTTGGAATGTCTCGTCGCCGATTTGCCGGTCCCGGGAGTTTTCAAAATGCCTTTGCAATATCGCGTTGGCGATTGGCCCGTCGATCCCAAAATATTCTAGATGCTCTTGCAATGTCTCTTTGGATGTGTGTTTACCCACTGCGTTTTGTTTTAGATACTTTCGAAATGCCTCTTTGGCCATTCGCCGGGCCAACGCGGCATCATCGAGAACAGCTTTTGATTCCTGGTTTTCGTATTCACTCATTCAGTTCTCCTTGATTAACAGACACCATTTACACTGAAGCAATCGATTTTCACTGGAGCAAGACAGAGACCATTTTCTCTAAAGCGAGTTAGTAGCTCTTCGCCCCCCGCCCTGCAATCAGTAGACGAGGGCGGGGGGCTGTTTGTTCGAATCATTTTGCGTGCCGAAAAATTCGACCTCTACACGCTTTACGCTTGCCTGCGGCCGCTGGCCAATAAAATGACAATAAAACGCCAGAACTACCCGTTTTGCGGGAAACGGTGGCAACTGATACGAAGTGAGCTGCCAGGTGAATGTTTCGGTGCCGCTGCGGCGCATCCGGTCATAGCATCGGCAGCACCTTCACGTTTTATGGCGACTTTCAGATCCGTTGCCACCGGTCCGCGGTTGGGCGGTATCCAGAGTGCCAATTCAGTCGGAAAGAAGATATATTTTAGATATGCATGACTTTGTTGCGATCACTACGGCGATTCTTGATGACTATGCCTTGCCCTGGCGCGGCACGCATGGCGTGCTGCACTGGGCACGTGTCTGGACTAACGGCCTCAAGGTGGCCGAGGTAAGCGGTGCGGATCAAGAGATCGTCAAGCTCTTTGCGCTCTTTCACGACTCACGCCGGGTGAACGAACGAATCGACCCGGGTCATGGCCAGCGGGGTGGCGATTTTGTCCGCTCTCTTCGCGGCACGCTCGTGCATCTTGACGATGATCGCTTTGAACTGTTGTACGAAGCGTGCCGCTTGCATACCGATGGTTTGACCGATGGCGACCCAACAGTGCAGACCTGCTGGGACGCCGATCGGCTCGACTTGGGCCGGGTCGGTATCATGCCGAGTCCTCAACTGCTCTGCACCGATGCAGCACGTGAGCTGATCGACTGGGCAAATCCGCGTGCCCAAACGGGCGTGCAGGCCAAGGAAGTGCTCGAGCTTTGGGGCCTTGCCGACTTTTCCGAGGCTTGCTTCATGCGCGATCCGAAGGTCCGCGAGATGATCGACGCGCTCAGGGACGAGGGCGAGAGCGACGCCGATGTGATCGCGCGGATCGGGGGCAAGTTATAGCGACTAGCCGGACAATCCGTCGTTAGAAATCGGCACTTGCTATAAGTAGCAGCGACGCCCACTCGCAGTCGCGGCGGTTGTGCTTGAGCAGGTTGGTCCACTTGCCTTTGGCGGTGGGCGTTAATGCGGCGTAGGAGCCCCTGGTGTTTAATTGCCCGATCACATGCCGAAGTCGGGCCGTGGTCTTGCCAGCGGCGTGTGTCCTGGGAACATTCTGGCCAAGCAGTGGCATAAAATCTACCAGGCGGTTGCCAATCTTTACCTTGTAGCCTTTGACGATCTTGGTGTGGACGGCCGTTTTTGCCGCCTCAGGATGAACGCGTCGTCGCCAGCGTTTTGCAGGAGGGCGAATGTTGATAAATCGTGGCGAGTTGCTCAGGTCACCCAGGCCAAGATCGCGAAACACATTGTGTTCCCGTTCTGTGTAGGCGGCGATATGCCTTCCTTCTTGGATTGCAAAGCGGATTAGCCCTTCGAGAAAAGTGTGCAAGTGAGCCTTCATGCATCCGGTGGCATCGGCAGCAATGGCCAGTGCCGGGTCGACATCGGTGAAGACGGTGCAGCGGTAATAGTCATCGATCAACGTACCGGCCAGCGATGGCAGCCTGTCCATAAATCCTTCAAAGTCCATGACAATTGCCCGGTTGATCTGCTCGATAGAAAGTAGTTGTGCCGTTTTGGACATCACAGTTTCTCCTTTTGGGTTTGTGCCGAATAAAAAAACGAAGCTGCCGGAGAAGGGTCGCTTCTCTGGTCGGTGGGGAGAGCGGCCTATAAATCACCCCCCCCTCCCTTCCTCACTACGTGAGGGAGGGGGGGGTGAATGGGAGAAGATGTTGATCTCGCTGATGGGAGCTAGCCACAGCGCAGTGGCAGTGTGACGCTCCACCTCCTTGTGAAGTGATGGAGGGATTGGTAGGGTTTGAAGTCTCGTCCTTTCGTCAATGTTCGTTTGGGGTAGGCTCTTTTGAAGACGAAAAGCAAGCCGCGATTTCTTACGGTGAGTGAGGCTGCCGAGCTACTTTCTGTGGCTCCCAACACGGTGCGGGCCTGGGGTGCTTCTGGAAAGCTCACCGAATATCGCCACCCGGTCAATCGCTATCGTTTGTTTCTCGCAAAAGATGTGGAGAAGCTTCGGAGGTTAATTCAATCGCCGGATAAGACGGTGATGCGGAAAAAACGAACTGCAAAATGAGGAGCAATACGACAGGGCTTTTTATGGAATATAAATAAACCTCATTTTTAAATAAAAAACGTAACGGGTATAAACCCAAAAAGTATATTTAATAGAAGAAAAAAAGGTTATTTGCCATGCTCGATTTAAAACTCCGCGAAGAATTCAGGGGCAAGCGACTCAAAGGCACAACTGTCGATTTCAAGAACCAATCCGGTACCGGAGCACTGGATGTTTCTGCGAATGACTTCCTCAAGATCACTTACCCATCACATGACCTGCTGAAAACAATTGAGGCGACTGGTCCGGGGCATTCCCGCCCTGTCGTTTTGCTTGGCTCGCGTGGTCAGGGTAAATCGCACTTGATGGCGGCTCTGTACCATCTCTGCCATGACGCTTCTGCGGGGGAAGCGTGGTTAAAGGAATGGGCCGACCATCTCAAGACCCCAGAGATCGCTGACATCAAGCTCCGAGACGATTGTCACGTTATTGCAGAAAGTTTGCATCTCCAGCGATACAAGTATCTCTGGGACATTCTGTTCCAACTCCATCCAAGAGGCGAATGGTACGAAGCCAAGTGGTCGGGAATGGGCGACAAAAAGACGGACGTTCCCAGTTACGACCTGATGGTGGAGATGTTCACTGAGCAACCGACCGTTTTGATTCTCGATGAATTCCAAACGTGGTTTGAAGGGCTGAGTAATAGTGCCAAGCAGAAGACAAAGAACTGGGCATTCAACTTCATTCAAATCCTGTCTGAGATCGCTCAGAAGAATCCCGAACTTCTGGTGCTCGCAGTTTCAGTTCGTGACGGCAACTCCGACGCCTATCAGCAAGTTCGGCGTGTGAATCCTGTTGATGTGGACTTCAAAGGGCCGTATGCGAAACGGGATCGCCAACGGCTTCTGCTTTACCGCATCTATGAGAATCGGATGCAGGTGCCGGATGCTGACATCAGCAATCTGACGCAGGTCCATGTTTCCGAATACTGCCGTCTCGCCAAAGTCGCACAGCAAGAGCAGGAGAAACTAGCGGAAGACTTCGTGGAGTCGTGGCCGTACTCACCGAACCTCTTGAAGTTGCTCGATGATCAGGTGCTGATCGCAACAGACGCCCAGGAGGCTCGCGACCTCATCAAGATTTTGGTCGATCTTTTTAAGACCCACGACAAAAGTGATCCAGTCATCACAGCGGCCAACTTCTCGCTTGGCGATGAAAAGAGTGGCGTGGCTTCGCTGCTGGACTCGGTTGCCAACCAGTTGCACAAAGACCTGCGGGAAAAGGCACTTCGCAACTTAGAAGCGGTTGTTGAGGCTGTCCCCCAGCCAAAGACAACGATTCCCCACGCCGAGGAAATTATCAGTGCGTTATGGCTACGCTCATTGACCGTTGATCAGATGGCTGGAGCCGAGCCGTATGAAATCCAAATCGACATCACGGGCGGTAAGGCAATCGATGACAACCAGTTCGAAGTCGAACTGTCCAACATTGTCGATAACAGCTTCAATATCCATCAGGTCGGCACACGGCTCGTCTTCAAACGTGAAGAGAATGCCCGATCCAAACTGTTGGCCCATGCGAAGAATGACAAGCTATTTCAGCACGGCGAAGACATTGAGCATTTGGCAAAAGAAATTCGATCCGTTATTAGTGACCCGGAGGATGTCTCTCGAAAGTACCGGGTCGTTGTCTTAAAGAAAAAGTGGCAAAGTGATCCGTGGTCAGAGTTTGAGGAGAAAGAGCAACCAAAAAGTTGGGACGGTCGTTTACCACTTCTCGTTGTTCCCGATTATCCCGCCAAACATGAAGCTGTCCTTGGGAAATGGCTCGCAGAGCACATGCAGGACGGGCGGAACACGATCCGTTTCCTGTTGCCACAAAAGGGAACTGGAAGCGTTTACTACGACCGGGAACTGCTCGTGCTCTCCAGAGCAGTCTACTTGGCAATGAAGTGGAAGACGGAAGAAAAAATCTACTCGGGATTGGAACGATCATTCCGCAAAGACGAGTTGCTTCCAAAGCTGAAGAGCCGATTTGATCGCTTCGCCGTTCTCGGTGTATGGAACTACGCCGATCCGGCGCAATGTCAATTTGAAGAGGCAAAACACGGTGCTCAGGGCGATAAAATCCCGGAGGCCGTGGACCGACTTGTGCGAGAAGAAATCTTCATTCCCGAAGAGTTTGAAGAGTATGTTCTCAAGCTGGCCGAGAATTCGGAGTCGGTTGGGAAGCTCTTGAAAGACCTGCGAGAACCTCGCCCCGGCGGAAAACCCTGCATCCCTTGGATCGGTGAAACGGCTGTCAAAGAACGAGTGATCCGCATTTGTGCCGAGGGACACATCGCCATCGACCTGCGAGGTCTTGACATGCTGCAAGCAAAACCGGCAGAAGACCCGGAGGACGCTTGGCACCGCATGAAAGGCAAACTTGGCACTGGCAAGCATCTCAATGAAACGAAGATACTTCTGCCCGATGCCGTCGCAGTCAGTGGTGGCGAAAAACTAGGTGATGGCGATCCTCAGTCTTCAGGGACCACGACCGTTGAACCCCCAACGGGTGGCGGCGGGACACCGACAACAGGTGGCGAGGGCCCCACCGGAGGCGATACTAAAATACCAGGGCTGTTTGTTGGAACGGGCAATACAACCCCCGGCCCAACCAAACCTTGTTCTGCTCCGGCAACATCCGGCCTCAACCTGTTGGGTCAGGTGGAATCTTGGGGTATCGGTCCCGCCACAAACGTATCCAGTGTTGCGCTGAAGGTCGACAAGATGACCGGGGCACAGTTGCAAGCTCTTATCAAGCACCTTCCCGATGGGGTCACCTACGGGCTTGACCTGGACAAGGAAGAGAACAACTGATGCCACTTACCGCCGAACTCCTCGAATCCGTCACCACCTGCCCAGCAGAGCAGGCCTGGGGCGATATTGCGGCCCATCTGTGGGACACGTTTTCCGCTCCCATCACCAGTGGCAGAGTGGATGCTGAAGTGGTTCGGCGTGATCGTAGCATCACCGAGCTTGAGAATACGCTGTCGGGTTCCTGTTGGGACATGTGGGAGAGTTTTGCATCGAGCGTTCCCAAGAACAGTCAGAGTATCGTTGATTTCTGGAATCGAATTCACAGTGGCAAGGCGGTACTGATACTTGATGGTCTGTCGCTACGAGAATCCCCCTGGTTGTTACAGCAGGCCGAAGATCGAGGATACACCATCCACGATGCTAGTCCTCGTGGGGCGGAACTTCCTTGTGAAACAACGCCGTTTGCTCAGGCATTGGGATTCACTCAGCGGTCAGCTTTGGAGAATAACGGCGCCGGGGGAGCACATAAACTTCAAGGAGCGGGTACCGAGTGTTCAAACCTCAACTGGCAAGATAGCACGGTCGGCAATCAGGAAGGTTTTGTCTTCTGGCATCATTGGCCGGACGAGCGAATGCACGATCTATCTGTTCCGGGCGAAGGTCTCCATAAACTTGCGAGAGAGGCGCACGAGCATCTTACATCGGATGATTTCTGGGCGTTTGTTGAACGACTGTCTAATAGACGTCGCTTGGTGATTACCAGCGATCACGGATACGCCGCCTGTGGATTGTTCCCCGACCTTGTGGACAAGAATCAGGCGGAATACATGAAGAAATTATTCAAAAGCGGGCGCACTGCTGCCAATGACGGAGAAGACGGAGTTTGGGTGCCCCCCATTGATCTTCGCCTCTCGACCGATCATGGCACGCATCGGCTCGTTTTGGGACGACGGAAATGGAAAAGTGCGGGTGGCTACCCCACCCTGCATCACGGCGGCTTGTCTCTGTTGGAAGTGTTTGTGCCTTTCGTTGAACTCTCCAAGTGATGCGGCACGACGGACAACGCAGGCGGATTTGATTTAGGGAAAGAACTCAAGGCATCAACGTGGCGAAAACGAAACGGAAGACAAAGGCTGAAGAACTCCAAGAAGCCGTCGCAGAAGCGGTAGGTGCCGGGAAAGAACTGCACCTTGAGTCCGTTGATTTCTCCGATCCAAATCGTCCTAAGACATGTCTTGAAGTTGATTTTCCGATCCTGCCGATCAACCACATTGCCGCCATCGAAGGTAATGCCGGTAAGCCCATCTATCAGATGTCCAAGTGGTGGGCCAGACGCCGGTCGAGTGTTTTTCGGGCATTGCTGATCGCAGCCGCAACGAAAGCTCCTGACGATCCGGCAGAAGCGGCAAAGTTGGTCTGGGATTCTTATTACGGCAATCATCAGAAAAACGAAGCGTTCAAAAAACTCAAAGTAGCCGACATCTTCATGGGTGGTGGGACCACGATTGTTGAAGGTTCCCGACTCGGAATGCAGATGTATGGGAATGATCTCAACCCGGTTGCTTGGCTGATCGTCAAGAACGAACTTGCTCAAGTTGATTCCGATGAAGTTCAAACTCTCCTCAATGAGATAGAAGCCGAGGTCAAGCCACAGCTTACTCCCTTTTACGCTTGTGACTGCCCTCGTGGTCACAAAGGCAAATGGACTCACAAGCCAACCGGCAAGACAATGGCAGGCAACTTTGATCCGCTGTGCCTGACCCCGGAACAACGACCTGAATACGATTATCAAGGCCCCGAAATACTTCACGCATTCTGGGCCAAGCATGGTCCCTGCCAAGCGACCGAGTGCAATCATCGGACCCCGATCATGACTAGCCCGGTGGTTGCAGTTAAGAGGCTAACAATCAAGGCATGGAACGGCAAAGAATGTCAATCGTGCAGCAAGACTTTTGATGTGGAGCAGAAGGAAGCTCGAATGGCACCAGCAGCGATGCTAGTCGTCGCCGAGAGCGAAACACCCCACGCAATTATGAATGACGAGGGAATCTATTCCTGCCCGCATTGTGGGCAGGAATGTCACGATGAGAAAGCAGCCAATGATGGTGAATCCGCTTCGCTGGGAAAATCGGAGAACAAGAAAGTGGAACTTACCCTGCTGGTCCACCCTGACTGGCTGAAAGGTTCGCCGGGTAAAGACGCTAATGGCAATTGGTTAGGGGGAAGTGTCACGGATGAGGTAGAGGCAACTACCGCATGGAACGAAGAGCGAGCCAAGACACTTAAGCTCATCGAAGTGCGTGGAAAACTGCCGGATACGATCACTTGCCCTGACACGGGAGAAGTATTCTCAACTGGTTCTGACGGGGGAACTGTTCCCCGGCAGGCACACTTTGTTTGCACCAGTGCAACTTGTGGACTCACACAGACCGTTTTGTCAGCGGTCGAAAGCACGAAGCAACCGGCACCAATCTCAGTCTATGCAATTCAAGGATTCTGTCCGGAATGCTCTAGTCTGATGAAACCGTACAACGGCAAGTTCTTTGCTTGTGAGTCGTTAGAACATTCTACGAATGCTGCGACATTCGAATGGTCCAATCGAAGTAAAACAGAACTTGCCAACTATTGGCCAAAATCATCCATTCCCTTCGGAAGTCGAACACACATAAAAGACCCACTGCCCAAGCATGGCTACTCGTTCTGGTGGATGATGTACAATCATCGGCAACTGCTCGTGTTGTCCCAACTGTTACGTTCAATCAAGTCGGCAGCGAATACGTCACCAGCAACCGCCGATTTCGTACTTGGAGCGTTTCAGCAGTACGTTCGTAATCAGTCGATGTTTTCGTTTTGGCATCTTTCAAAGGATCATTTCGCACCTGCCCTTTCAAACAATAACTTTAACCCAAAGAACAGAATGGTAGAGGTAGGTGTCTTCACGCCATCTGGGTACGGAACATGGCCTTCGACGGTCAGTTCATTAAGTAGCACACTGAGTTGGATGGAGGACCCTTGGGACCTTCTTCCGGTTTCAGAACTGGCTGAAATCGATGAGACAATTGCCGCAACACTGTCTTCCAAGAGCGTAAAAGTCTACCCCGCAGATCGAATGCAACCTCCAGCCTCAATTGTGGTTCAGTCATCGACAGATTTGAAGAATTTGTCGGATGAGAGCTTGGACTTAGTCGTTACTGATCCGCCGTTTGGAGACTTAATCCAATACTCGGAACTCTCCGACTTCTTCTATGTTTGGATCAGGCTAGGTCTCAAGGATCGATTTCCAGAGTTTTTTGCAAAGGAATTCACACCTCGGACATTGGAGGCTGTTTCGAACGACTCACGACACGGCAAAGAGGCAGATGAGTTTTACTCGAAAGTTCTCACAGAATGTTGGAAGGAGTGCGAGCGATGCCTAAAGCCGGGAGGACTTCTTGCCTTCACATTTCACCACAGCGAGGATGAACCTTGGCTCGCCGTATTGAAAAGCCTTTTTGACGCAGGATTCTTTTTGGAGGCCACTTTTCCAATCCGTAGCGATGAAACAAAGGGGCAAGGTGAGTTTGGCTCCCAGCAGATCGAGTTCGACATTGTCCATGTTTGCCGAAAACGACTAGTAGAACCGGAGCCGATCAGTTGGGCACGTTTGCGGCGGCAGATCATGCGAGATGTCCGCCAACTTCAGGAGATCATCGAGCAGCATCAAAATGAAGGTTTGGGTGAAGCCGATTTACAGGTGATTCGACGTGGCAAGGCTCTCGAATACTTCTCTCGCCACTATGGTAAGGTTTATATCGAAAAGGGACGGGAAGACGAGTTCACCGTTAAGGATGCCCTTGTTGGCATCAACCAACTGCTTGACGACGAAAGCGACACAACCACTGAAGCCCCGCCGGTCCTTGCAGAACCCTACACTCGGCAGTTCTTGAGGTTGTTTGCTGACAGAGAGAGCCTCGAACGTGATCAGTTGCAGAAGTATCTCCGGGGTACGGGAGTCTCACCCTCTGAGTTCATCGACCGTGGCTGGTGTACTGAGACCAAGAAAATATTCACGGTCACTCCGCCCTTGGAATGGGCACAAGAATGGAAAGGCATCAATCGCAAAGCGATGTCCCGTGACTTTGACCAATCGTATTTCTTGGTCGGTGCCTGCTACGACGAAAGCGGTATAAGAGTCAGCGATGCGCTCAATAGCGGTACGTTTGGCCACCACCCGGCCATTCCCGATTTACTCAACTGGTTCGGTAAGCACGGCAGTGACTCAGAAATGCGAGACGCCGCCAAACGCGCCAAACAGCTTTACTCCTCTTGGGTAGCGAAGAACAGTGATGCGGTCACGACTCAACAAACGCTGTTTGATTTGGATGACAAAGATTAGGCACGCCACTAGAGAGTAATTGGAGCAATCGACAATGAGTGCATTTATTCTGGCGGCAAAGAATAACGACGAGGTTTCTGGAGTTATCTGTCCATTCGCTTCGAGTTGGCATACTGAAATCCTCGATGGAAATGTGAAGGTTGTATTTCGCAAGAAGAAATTAACGACCGTAATCCCAGAATGGCTCTATGTATATATATCATCTCCAGTGTCTGCAATAACTGCACGATTGCCGATAAACTCCGCCGGTGCCATGTCAGTGGACGATGCTCTAAAGCTCACTACAGAAGGTTGCCTTTCTGATGAAGAGCTTCGGAAATATGCAGGTCTAAAGAACGACTTATTTGTGATTCGAGTAGGTGAAGTTCAAATTGCAACAACGCCGGTTTCAAGTAGTGTCTTGAGCGAAGAATACGGATATTTTCCCAGCCCAAACTTCGTTCGCCTTTCGAACATAGGTGTCAACACAATTGATGGACTCGCAGGGTTTTATCCTAAGGACTAACCAATGCAAGCACCGCTCGTAAACGACGACCTGTGGACTCGCAGAGGGATCACACTCCTTTGGAGTGCGGGTGAATTGAACAAACTCTGCCAGCCAGAGCAAGTGATTAGCCTGCGAAGGTTTCGGCAAATCCATGCCGCTGGATGGCCCGAAGACGATTTGCCCTTGGTCGCTGATGAAGCGTTGGTCGTTGCTGGACTGGAAGCCTGTATTGATGCGTTGCCGCCCGAGGATGCAACGAGTTGGCTGGAAGAAACGATCTACCCTGCAATCGTGTCGTATCAGAGAGAAGTTGCGGGAGGTGGCACGCAAGCAGCCCTGGTGTTTTGGCTGGTGGAACACAATCGTCTGAAATATCAGACCAGCAGTGATTCCTGGTTCTGGCACTGCGGCGGCGAATTCAAAAAACAGCAGATCCCATTGGGTCATTGTCTGTTTAGAGGAGTACAGCAGGGCCTGAAAGAGATCCACGATCCCAAAGGTACTCGTCTTGGGTTGTACCATCCGAGAATTTCATGACAGGTCAACAGACGCTCCAACCCGGCCAACGAGTACGGCACGCCGAGTATGGTGAAGGCGTGATTGTCGCTGCGTCTACCGATGGATTCATTCGGGCATTCTTCGGATCAGGTGAACGTCAGGTACCTGTTACCTCGTTATCGCCAACGCTTGGTCGATCCGAGCAAATCATACTGAATGTCGCCCAAAGTGAACGTCGCAATCGCCGAGCATGGCTTACTTACCAAGCTCATGCCCTGCCGCTGATTGAAAGTGCAGCGGCCCTCACGTCAGCCAAGATCGACCTGCTGCCGCATCAGGTCGTGCTGACGCACCGCATTGCCACAGCGTCCCCCAGACGATTTCTGATTGCGGATGAAGTTGGTCTCGGCAAAACCATTGAGACGGCACTTGTCCTGCGAGAACTTGCCAGCCGGGGAGAATTAACCCGTGCCTTGATGGTGGTTCCCGCTGGTTTGGTCAACAACTGGCACGATGAGCTGAACGACGTTTTTAATCTCAACTTTGAGGTCTTCGGTAGCCAAGGCGATGTTACGGACCGAAAGTCGAATGCTTTTGCCAAACATGATCGGCTCATTGCCAGCGTGGATACCTTAAAGCGAAAAGCACGAGTCAAACGGCTGCTGGATGCCCCCATGTGGGATTTGGTGGTGTTCGATGAAGCACAGCACCTGACCGCATATCGCTCAGGCGGTAAAACGAAAAAGACTGACAACTACAAGCTGGCCGAGGCTTTGAAGGACCATAGTCGAGACTTGATGTTGCTTTCGGCAACACCACATCAAGGAGATCACTTTCGCTTTTTTATGCTGGTACAGCTTCTCGACCCGACGCTGTTCAACAGTCCGCCCGACATGCTTGACAATCGGCACCGACTCAATTCGATCGTTTACCGTCGCACCAAAGCAGATGCCTGTCGCCCAGATGGATCGACGTTATTCGCTCGCCGGGCCGTTCACACCGAATCGTTCATCATGTCAGAAGAGGAACGTGTTTTTTACAACGACCTCAATGTGTACTTGATGGATGGGTTTGCCCTCGCCAAACAGCAGGGAAATCAAGGGCGGGCACTTGGATTTGTGATGACGATCTTCCAGAAGATCGCTGCATCAAGCTTTGCGGCTGTTCATCGGACACTACGCCGCCGCTTGATTGCGCTCACCGTACAAGAAGGCTTAATGCACGATGGAAAACTGGATATTGACGCTCGCGATACGGCCTTCACCGAGGCTCGCCAGTTGATATTGCATGAATTCAACTTGCCTGAAGATCGAATGGGGCAGGTTGAGGCCGAGCGACTCTTGGCGGATATGAAGAGGCGCATGCTCAAGAAGATGGACGATGAGGACCTGGCGATCCTCTCCAGCGAGTTTTCGTCTGAAACAGCGACAACCGCTTCGGAAGACACGGCTGTAATGTCGGTGGAACTAGCTCTGCCTGAAGAGAGAGAACGCATTCGAGCGTTGTTGAAGAAGTTTCCCCGTCAAACCGAGACCAAGGTTCAGAAACTGGTTCACGCACTTGGGACACTGTGGAGCCACGACAAGTCGGAAAGAGTGGTTGTCTTCGCTACCTATCTGGGCAGTGTCGAGATGCTGAGCGAAGAAATCGAAAAGGCGTATCCCGGTCAAGGCGTGGTTGTCCTCAGAGGTGGCGACCACGGCACCAAACGGGCAGCTGAAAAGCGTTTCAAGCAGCCGAAAGGTCCACGAGTGATGATCTGTACGGCGGCAGGCCGAGAGGGTATCAACCTTCAACATGCGCGGGTCCTGTTCAATTTCGATCTACCTTGGAATCCGATGGATTTGGAGCAGCGAATCGGACGCATCCATCGCTACGGCCAGCAGCACACCGCTCAGGTCTACAACCTTGTGCTATCTGACACGATTGAGGGCCGCATCTTTTTGCTTTTGGATGAAAAGCTCTCTGAGATTGCAAAGACCCTGGGCAAAGTCGATGAACATGGCGAAGTCGCTGAAGACCTACGCACACAAATCCTCGGCCAACTGTCAGATCGCTTGAGCTATGACAGCCTTTATTCTCAGGCAGTCTCTGACCCTGAACTCAAACGAACGCGTTTGGAATTGGAGGAGGCTCTTTCCAATGCTTCGGAGGC
>Ga0315338_1002272_pt1 | contig 19722 bp, 14 predicted proteins | sample ASW8metaG_FD_204518 | JGI IMG/M metagenome (GOLD analysis project Ga0315338, IMG submission 204518) | Ammonia-oxidizing marine archaeal communities from Monterey Bay, California, United States - ASW #8 | ecosystem: Environmental > Aquatic > Marine > Coastal | place: USA: California | collected... | reverse complement strand
GGCGCCTTGGACGCATGGCCCGCGCGATATCAAAATCATGGCTGATCCGGCGGCCGATGCTCGTTTTCTCATTGCTTATTCTTCTTTGCGGTGCCGGCGCAAGAATATTTGCCGGTGGCTATGTGTCTGACACTTATTTGGATCTGCGCGAACGCACCCTCATTGGTTTCTCTGCGGCAGGCTTTAACATTGAGGATATCATCCTGGAGGGCAATGAATGGACCGAGACAAAATCTGTTTTTGCCGTTCTTGGAATTGAAATTAGAGACTCCATTTTTGCTGCCGATCCCAAAGCTATCCGTACAAACTTGGTCGAATTGCCCTGGGTTGCGGATGCAATTGTCACGCGCCGATACCCTGATTTCATCTCGATCCGATTGATTGAGAAGCGCCCCTTTGCGCTGTGGCAGGTTGGCAGCTCAACCGTCATGGTGGAGCGTACGGGGCAAGTGATTGAAGGTGTTGCACCCACTTTTTCTGAGCGATTTCCACTACTTATTGGGCCCGGAGCAGCGGAATTAGCCGCTCCAATCCTGGATTTATTAGATCAGCAAAGGGCAGTGCGTGCCCGACTTGTGGGGGTCGAGCGGATCTCCGAACGTCGTTGGGACCTTATTCTCGATAGAGGCATCAGAGTGCGTCTACCTGAACTGGGCTGGCAGGAGCAGTTAGCAGAGCTTGAAGGCCTAATTGTTGATCAAGGGCTGCTTGAGCGGGACCTTGAAATAATCGATTTACGCTTTCCTGACAGCTACATCTTTCAGTTGCATAATGGTGATTCGCGGCCTGTGTCGCGGGAGACGCCGGTATGACGCCGGAAAAGAGGCAGTAATGGGTGAAACATTCCGTCTACGGACGAATGGCGCGAAGCCGGTGGCGGTGCGTGGTGGCTTGGTCGCCGCGCTCGATATTGGCTCATCCAAAATTGCTTGCCTGATTGGCCGTAATGAAATGGGCTCGCTCAACGTCCTCGGTGCGTCACTTCACGAATCACAAGGGATCCGCTCGGGTGCTGTCGTCAGCCTCGACCTCGCTGAAGAGTCGATTCGACAGACGGTTGAAACTGCTGAACAACTTGCAGACCAGCGGATCCAGGATGTGATCGTTTCAGTTCAATGCGGGCAGCCAAGGAGCATTTCCGCGCTTGCCGAGTTAGAGATCGGGGGCGCGTTGGTGAGTGACGCGCATCTGCGCGAGCTTTTGGTTCAGGGAAAAGCGGCATGCCGCGAAGAGGGATTCGAGACGATACAGGCCTCTCCTACCGGCTATATCGTCGACACGATGCGTGGCGTTGATGATCCAAGAGGGATGTTCTGCGATCGGCTTGGCGTGAACATTCATGCGGTGGCTGTGAAGGCTGGCTCCTTGCACAATTTGCGCTTTGCGGTGGAGCGCTGTCATCTCAATATTGCACGTCAAATTTGTGCCCCATATGCGAGCGCGCTTTCAACATTGACTGCAGATGAAATGGCGCTTGGGTGTACGCTCATTGATATGGGAGCTGGCACGACATCGATTGCAGTATTTATGGAAGGTGCATTGGTTCATGCCGATGTAGTGGCCTTAGGGGGGCAGCACATTACCTCCGATATCGCACGTATGTTATCGACGCCGCTCGTAGCCGCAGAGCGCCTCAAATCGCTTTATGGTTCAGCTCTTGGGGATCTCGAGGTTGGAACGGATTTGATTGACGTTCCACAAATGGGTGAAGAGGGCAGCGAAAGTAATCAGTCCGTGCAGCGCATAAGGCGCTCGCTGCTCACGCGCATCATTCAATCGCGCATGGAAGAAATATTTGGCGAAGTGCATGAACGCCTGAAGAAAACAGGGTTCGATGTTTCCGCCGGACGCAGGCTGGTATTGACCGGTGGCGGATGTCAGCTGGCAAGTGTGAGAGAGCTTGCCGGTCGCATATTGAACAAGCAAGTGCGTCTTGGCCGGCCGCAAACTTTTCCAGGATTGGCGGCGGCTATTGCAGGCCCAGGTTATGCCAGCGCTTTAGGTTTGCTGATTTTCGGCGCGACAATTCCAGCAGAAATGCATGCACCAGTAACGGGAAATTTAGCGGAACCTACGCGCCGCAGCGGAGTCGCGCGTTGGTTTTCCGGAGGGTTGTTCAGTTGAAGAAAGATGTTGAACAGAATGGAATTTGGGGGCGACACATAAAAAAAAATAGTCGTCTTGGCGGGTGTTGTGCGGAAGGCGTGAGGCAAGATCACGGAGGTCGACATGCCGATTAATTTGCGGGCACCAGAAGTCACAGAACTAAAGCCACGTATCACTGTTCTAGGTGTAGGTGGCGCGGGCGGGAACGCCGTCAACAATATGATTAACGCGAAGCTTGACGGTGTCAGTTTCGTTGTCGCCAACACCGATGCACAGACGCTTGCGCAGTCCAAGGCGGATACCCGTATCCAGTTAGGAGCGAGGGTCACTGAAGGCCTTGGTGCAGGCGCGAGGCCCGACATTGGCCGTGCGGCCGCAGAGGAGTCTCTTGAGGAGATTCTTGAAATTCTTGGCGACTCGCACATGGTGTTTGTGACCGCCGGTATGGGCGGTGGCACGGGGACCGGCGCTGCACCTGTCATTGCTCGTGCAGTGCGAGAGTTAGGCATCCTCACCGTTGGGGTGGTCACAAAACCCTTCCATTTCGAGGGTGATCGGCGGATGGAACTCGCTGATCGCGGCATTGAAGAACTTCAAAATTTTGTTGATACGTTGATCATCATTCCGAATCAAAACCTGTTTCGGGTTGCTAATGAACGCACTACCTTCGCGCAGGCCTTTTCAATGGCCGATGATGTCCTTCATTCCGGCGTGCGTGGAATTACTGATCTGATCGTAATGCCAGGGCTCATCAATCGTGATTTCGCCGACATAAAGACGGTGATGTCTGAAATGGGTAAAGCCATGATGGGTACCGGTGAGATGGATGGTGACAATCGGGCGCTACGCGCGGCGGAGGCAGCTATTTCCAACCCCTTGCTTGATGAGGTGTCCATGAAGGGCGCGCGTGCGGTTCTTGTTAATGTCACTGGCGGTTCTGATTTGATGCTTTTCGAGGTTGACGAAGCGGTAAATCGCATTCGCGCCGAGGTTGAAGCTGATTCGAATATTCTTTTCGGTAGCGCGATTTCCGACACGATGGAAGGGCGTGTGCGCGTCTCTGTGGTGGCAACCGGCATTGGTGCTGGGGCTACATTGAACGGCCTCGATAATGTTGAACATCTTTGGACTCATAAGCCGAAAGCAGCTCTTGCCATGGAGGCGGATTTCTCGCCTGAGGCTGATGATTCTCAGGACGCAGATGCAGTAGACAATCCCGTGCATGCCCAAGTTGAACGCCTAGAGAAGGATTTGGCTGCGGACGCTGATCCACTGGAAGCGGCAGTAAAAGGTGCGCCAGCCCTTGCAGCGAAGACTGAGCCAATGCTCCTTGGCGGTGAAAACGCACCTATGATGGCGGAACCTGTTAATTCTGAGGGCGCAGAAGCTAAGGGTTTGACCCCACAAAATATGGTCAGCCAGAGCTTGGATAATGCAGTTGCAAGGCCGGAGCCCGAGCACGAGCGGCGGGGATTTTCCCGACTCTTTGGTGGCAGACGTAAGATAACACCCGAGTCAGAGGAGAAACACGAGCACGTTACACAAGTGGATCAGACTGATCTCAATCCAATAGCAAGTACGCAAACCATAGGGGTTCAAATAAAAGCTACGCCACTCCCAGTAGAGCCCGTGGCACCAAGGGTGTCGGTCACCAAGCAGGAATCACCAGCCGCTGCCTTTGACTCTCTGGAGGAGGTTCAACCAGAAGGAAGTAGTGATAGTGATCTCTTTGAAGAGTCCAATGAAGATAAGCGGGCCGATATTCCTGCCTTCCTCCGCGCGCAGGATATTTCCGATGATGACGATGACAAGGATCCTTTTGAAATACCGTCCTTCCTGAGACGGCAGGCTGGTTCCGGCACTTAATGGCAAGCGAGAAATGGTAAGGCGAACGCTCGCCGGGGAAGTATGCATCGAAGGTATCGCCTTGCATGCGGGCGTTCGCACAAAAGCTAGACTGCATCCTGCAGAGCCAGACACGGGCATCGTATTCCAGCGCTGTGATCTTCCTGCCGGCCATCCTATCCCCGCATTGTGGTCTAATGTCACCGAGACGCAGCTTGGAACGGTCGTCACCAATGAAGATGGGGCAACTATAGGTGTCATCGAGCATCTTATGTCTGCGCTTGCAGGCGCAGACATTGATGACTGCTTGGTTGAAGTCGACGGCCCGGAGCCGCCAATTCTAGATGGAGACGCAATGTGTTTTTTACGGCCCATCCTTCAAGTGGGCCTACGTGATCAAGTTGGAGATAGGCCAAAGCTCTTTGTTCGCCGTCCCGTGGAAGTGCATGCGGACGATGCCAGTTGTGGTCTCTACCCTGATGACAACACTAAATATAATTTCGTAATTGACTTTGAAAGTGCTGCAATCGGACGGCAAGAATTTACTTTTGTATTTTCTTGCCGTGCCTTTGAGAAAGAAATAGCGCCGGCGCGGACTTTTGGTTTTCTCAAGGACGCTGAAGCGCTCCGCGCCGTGGGTCTGGCCAAAGGGGCAAATTTATCCAATACCCTGGTGATCGACCAAGCCAGGGTTGTCAACGCGGATATGCTTCGATTTCCAGACGAATTCGTACGCCACAAAATTTTGGATGCCATCGGGGATATGAAGCTGGCAGGCTATCCTATTGCTGGGCGTTTTGAGGGCCGGCGTTCTAGCCACAGCTTGAACAATGCTCTTCTCAAGGAATTATTCTCTGATCCATCAAATTACGAGATATCCATCTAGCGCCGTTATTACGGGAAAATTTCGTTGGCTAGCCCGCCATTGTCTGTATTTTTGCTTCTATCATGCTCTAGACCGGCCCCTTGTCCGAATGGCATAAAAGGGCAGCATTGAGGGATTGCGGCGTACCGCGGAGCCCCAGGCATATACCGGGATGATACGATATGAGTTTTAAGAGATTCCAATTTTCGCATGCAGCTACTATAGCGATTTTGTTTGGAAGCAGCCTAGTTCTCTCTGGATGCGCCGATGATCCCATTCGCGCTGCCGCGTATATCGAGCGTCCTGTTGAGCAGATTTATAATGATGCCTGGGCGTGGGTCGATGAAGGTGAATGGGTTTTGGCTGGTATTCAGTTTTCCGAAGTCGAGCGCCAGCATCCTTATACGGTATGGGCGCGGCGCTCACTTCTGATGTCGTCCTTTTGTTTCTACATGGCGAATCGCTATCCGGACGCGATACAGACCGCGGATACATTTATTCAGTTACACCCTGGAAATCAGGACGTGCCTTACGCGTATTATTTGAAGGCCGTGTCCTATTATGAGCAGATTGTTGACATCAATCGTGATCAAGCGCGTACGTCAGAGGCGCTCACAGCACTTCAGGATTTGGTGCAGCGCTACCCTGATTCCGAATATGCGCGTGACGCTAGGCTTAAAAGCGATCTCGCACGTGACCATCTTTCCGGCAAAGAGATGACCATTGGAAGATTTTATCTTCGGCAGGGTAATCCGCTTGCAGCAATCACTCGCTTCCGCACGGTTGTAGAGGATTATCAAACGACGACGCATGCACCCGAAGCGTTGGAGCGTCTGACCGAGGCCTATCTTACGCTAGGGCTTATCGGTGAGGCACAGGCCTCTGCAGCGGTGCTAGGGCACAATTATCCTGGTAGCGAATGGTATGAAGACGCCTATGCGCTCCTTGTTGGTGCTGACGCTGCACCACCGGTTGAAGATGAGGGCTGGTTCGGTAGAACTATCGGCTCTGTATTCTGATTTCCCGAGCATCTACATGCTCGCATTACTTAACGTCCAAGACATCGTCCTTGTCGAAACAGCGGAGCTTAAATTCACCGCGGGTCTGAACGTGATCACCGGTGAAACGGGTGCAGGAAAATCCATATTGCTTGACGCACTGGGATTAGCTTGTGGCAAGCGCGGCACCGGGCGCGCTGGATTGCGCCCAGGCTCCACGCAAGGATCTGCTATTGCCATTTTCGAAACTGGATCCAGCCACCCTGCTCTCGGTCTATTGGAGGAGAATGGGCTCGTTAGCGAAAATGCAGACGAGCTCATTTTGCGCCGTTCTGTCAGCCAAGAGGGACGTACACGTGCCTTCATAAACGATCAGCCGGTTGGTGTTGCTCTTGTCCACGAAATTGGAGCGATGCTTCTCGAAGTGCATGGTCAAACCGATGATCGTGGCTTGTTCGATAGTACAACACATCGTGTTCTTTTAGATGCCTATGGTAGACATGAAAAACTTGCCGCAGATGTCGGGAAATCGTATGCAGATCTTTCCGTTGCGATGGCGCGCCACCAGGAACTCCTTCACGCACGTGCCAGTGCAGCTACCGAAATTGAATTTCTGACTTACGCCACCACTGAATTGGCGCAATTAGCACCGAAAATTGGCGAGGAAGAGAGTCTCGCAAGCGAACGTGCGCTTCTTATGAATGGAAGCCAAATTGCGGAAGAGATCAGCACTGTCATTTCGTTTGTGACGGGAGACGGTGGTGCAGAGCTGAATTTGGGTAGTGCGCTGCGGCGCCTCTCGCGTTTGAATCCGGAAGGACGCCAGGCGGTAAAACTGGCTGAAGCTGCGCTAGAAGCAGCTTTCGCCCATACCGAGGAAGCTCGCCGTGAGCTTGAATCCTTCGCTGCCCGCCTGGACGTTGAGCCAGGTCGGCTAGATAAAACAGAGGAACGTCTCTTTGCACTTCGCGCCGCTGCGCGCAAATATAATGTGGCACCTGAAAAACTTCCTGAACTGCAGGAGGAATTTGATGCCAAGCTTACGCTGTTTGATTCAGATGAAGGAGAAATCAAGACAGTAGAAAATAAAGTCAATCAAGTGCGTAAAGCATTTCTTCGGCAAGCGGCCCTATTGTCTAAGGGCCGTGAAAAAGCTGCTAAGCGTTTGGAGCAGGCCGTAGCGAAAGAGCTTGTACCTCTCAAATTGGGTGCTGCCCGTTTTCATGTTGCGCTCACTTCTATTCCCGAAGCCGAAGCGGGTGCATTTGGTTTGGAGCGTGTTGGGTTTGAGATTGCCACCGTCGAGGGCGCGACGTTCGGGCCGCTTACAAAGATCGCCTCGGGTGGTGAACTCTCTCGCTTTGCTCTCGCACTGAAAGTTGCTCTTGCCGAAGCAAGCCCACCTGTAGTCCTAGTGTTCGATGAAATAGATCGTGGCGTGGGCGGAGCGGTTGCCGATGCTGTTGGTGAGCGCCTTCAGCGCCTTGCAGCCGGAACTCAAGTGCTACTTGTAACCCACTCCCCGCAGGTTGCTGCGCGGAGCGATAACCATTTTCGTATTTCGAGAAACGGTGATGAAATGCGTGTTGAGCAGCTTTCTGAAGTTGCCCGAATCGAGGAAATCGCCAGGATGTTGGCTGGAGCGGAGATTACTGGTGAAGCCCGTGCGGCAGCAAAAAGATTGCTATCAGAGGCTCGAAGCAAAGCGCCTAAGCAAAAAATACCAACCCCCATCAAAAACACACCAGTTAAGAGGGTAAAGGCGTGAGCAAGCTTTCTGAATTGCCAGTCGATCGTTTGAGCGAGGAAGAGGCACGCCAAGAACTTGCACGTCTGGCTAAGAAAATTTCAGCGCATGACAAGCTTTATTATCAATTAGATACGCCCAGTGTTTCCGACGCAGAGTATGATTTTTTACTTCGGCGCAACAACGCGATCGAAGCACATTTTCCGAAACTGATCCGTGCTGACAGTCCAAGCGCGCGTGTGGGTGCAAAACCCGCGTTGGGGTTTGAGAAGGTACGCCACACAGTGCGGATGCTTTCGTTGGGCAACGCTTTTTTAGATGATGATGTAGAAGATTTTATTGCTCGGGTCAGGCGTTTTCTCGGATTGGGCGAGGTCGAAACCGTAATTCTCATCGCGGAACCCAAGATAGACGGATTGGCGATATCTCTCAGATATGAGAAGGGAAAGCTTGTTTTGGGTGCTACCCGCGGTGATGGTGCGGAGGGTGAAAACGTTACCGCAAACATCCGAACCATTGGCGATATTCCGCATCAACTAAAAGGCAGCGCACCAGATGTGTTTGAAGTACGTGGCGAAATCTATATGAGCCATGCCGACTTTGATTTGATGAACAAGCGCCAGGAAAGAGAAGGCGGAAAAATTTTTGTCAATCCACGTAACTCAGCAGCAGGATCACTCCGCCAGCTCGACTCAACGATCACGGCGCAACGACCATTACGGTTTTTTGCCTATTCTTGGGGCGAAGTCTCTGAATTGCCGGCAAAGACGAATTGGGATGTCCTTCAGGCTATCAAGAAGATGGGATTTCCGGTTAACCCACTGATCAGAAAATGTAAATCAGTAGATGAAGCACTCGCCTTCTATAATGAGATCCAACATAAACGTTCTGAACTTGGCTACGATATTGATGGCATCGTCTATAAAATCGATAGTCTCGATTTCCAAACCCGCCTGGGATTTGTCTCACGCTCGCCTCGTTGGGCTATTGCACATAAATTTCCGGCTGAGCAGGGGGAAAGCACGGTTGAGGACATTTCTGTCCAGGTAGGCCGCACGGGTGTTTTGACGCCGGTCGCGCATATCAAGCCACTGACGGTCGGTGGCGTGGTTGTCCAGAATGTCACTCTGCACAATGAAGAAGAGGTGAAACGCAAGGATGTTCGCCTTGGTGACACGGTTATTGTCCAGCGCGCGGGTGATGTAATCCCACAAATTGTACGTGTAGTCACCGAGCGCACTCATAAGCGCTCCAAGCCTTATGAAATGCCTGAGATTTGTCCGGTTTGTGGCAGTCATGCGGTCCGCGAACTTCATCCTAAAACCGGCGAACCTGAAGTCGCACGCCGCTGTACCAACCGGCTTTCCTGTTCCGCGCAAGCGATCGAGCGATTGCGCCATTTCACCTCGCGCGATGCTTTCAACATTGAAGGCATGGGGGAAAAAACTATTCAGGAGTTTTTCGAGGACGGTTTGTTGAAAGAACCCTCTGATATTTTTCTCTTGGAAAAGCTCTACTCCAAGGATGAAAATTCAATTGCTCAGCGCGATGGTTGGGGTACGCAATCAGCAGAAAAACTGTTTACTGCTATCGAGGCCTGCCGGAAAATTGGCCTTGATCGTCTCATAATGGCGCTTGGGATTCCTCAAGTCGGAGAAACCACTGCACATCTTCTCGCACGGAATTTTCAATCCTGGGATGCATTTTATGAATCTATGAAGGGTGATAACGCTGTAAGCAATCTCGTAAATATTGGTGGGATTGGTGAAATTATGGCTCAGGCAATCAAGGATTTTTTCAACGAAAAGACCAATCGCCAAGCCTTAGACCGGCTCTTGAAACATTTAAATGTCACCAATATCACGGCGCCTAAAATTTCAGGCTCACCTGTTGCAGGTCAAACTGTGGTCTTCACCGGCTCACTGGCATTAATGACACGTAACGAAGCTAAGGCTCGAGCCGAGAGCCTGGGCGCAAAAGTATCCGGCTCAGTCTCCAAGAAAACCAATCTTGTAGTTGCGGGCCCTGGTGCGGGATCAAAACTCAAAGAAGCCGAAAAACAAGGGATTAAAATTATTTCAGAAGAAGATTGGCTAAATTTAATCCAAAGCCCATAATTCCTGTCACATTTAGCGTGTTTACTGTTGGCTACGGAGAGTAAAGGTCAACCATGCAGACTAAATCGGCATGGTGGCCTCAAGAAGCCAGTCTCGTGTTTCGGTATCGTCGGCGAGCTCGGGCACAAGTTTATTGCGCACTTCCGCGTGATAGGTATTAAGCCAGGCACGCTCTTCTTCATTCAGAAGTTCTGACGTGACCACGTTAAGATCAATGGGCGCCATGGTGATGGTTTCAAAGCCAAGCAGTTTTTTCTCTGTGCCAGCCGGTGTAGCTAGTTCGCGCACAACAACCAAATTTTCGATTCGAATGCCATAGGCACCTTTCTTGTAATAGCCTGGCTCATTGGAACAGATCATGCCGGGTTTGAGCGCTTGGGCTGTGCCATGCGGAGAGATGCTTTGTGGGCCTTCATGAACAGATAGATAGGCGCCAACGCCATGGCCGGTGCCGTGGCCATAATCCAGTCCCGCTTCCCATAAGGGACGGCGCGCAAATGAATCAAGTTGCGCTCCGGTGGTACCTTCGGGAAAACGCGCGGCGGCAAGCGCAATGTGGCCTTTGAGAACAAGCGTAAAATGTTCGCGCATCTCATTGCTCGGCTTCCCGACGGCGATGGTACGCGTCACATCGGTAGTGCCGTCCTCATATTGTCCCCCAGAGTCAATCAGAAAAAGTTCGCCAGGATTCAGCTTAGCGTTGGTCTTACGCGTGACGCGGTAGTGTACGATGGCGCCGTTAGACCCTGCGCCAGAAATGGAATCGAAGCTTAAATCTCTCAGCGCACCGGTTGCGTGGCGGAAAGCCTCAAGCTTCATCACGGCATCAATCTCAGTCAAACTGCCTTTTGGAGCGTTATGTGAAAGCCAGGCAAGAAATTTAGTAAGTGCCACCCCGTCGCGCAGATGCGCAGCTCGTGCACCTTTGATTTCGGTTTCGTTCTTGCACGCCTTAGGCAATAGACAAGGATCAGGGCCGCGCAAAATTTTTGCACCGCCGTCCTGTAGTCTGTCAAAGACAAAGCCCGCGGCATTGTTTGGGTCAGCAATAATTCTTTTACGTTTGAGTGCTTCAAGCGCCGGACCAAACTCAGCGGGCGGGTGAATGCGGATCTGATTTCCCAGATGGTTACGCAATTCAGGTGATGCTTTTTCGCCTTCGACAAAAAGATCGACTTCGTGATTGGCGTTCAAGATGGCAAAAGAAAGCATAAAAGGCGTGTGGGGCACATCCGTTCCGCGAATATTGAGAAGCCAGCAGATGGATTCGGGGAGCGTCAGTACTGCAGCATCGGCGCGGCGCTTTGCGATGTCTTGCGCAATGCGCGCACGTTTTTTTTCTGACGCTTCGCCGCTGAGCTCCAGCGGGTATATGTACGCCCGCCCCAAAGGGGGTGGGGGCTGATCAGCCCACACCAGGTCTATCAGATTATCCGCACATGGTTTGAGTTCTGCCCCTGCAGCCTCGGCAGCTTTGCACAATTTTTCAATACCAGATTGGGTGTGCAGAAGCGGGTCGTAGCCAAGCTTGACATCAGCCTCAAGATTTTTCTCAAGCCATTTGAACGGACCGTCATGCGCAACATCAAGTGTTTCAAACTGAGAAACATCGGTTTGATTACGAAGTTGCTGTGTGTAGCGCCCGTCAGAAAAAACTGCTGCCTTTTTTTCAAGCACGATACAAAGCCCCGCGGAGCCGGTGAAACCTGTGAGCCAGGAAAGCCGTTCAGCGCGTCTGGGAACATATTCCCCTTGATATTCGTCAGCACGTGGTACGACAAAGCCAGCAAGTTTACGGCGCTTGAGTTCTGTCCTGAGGGCGCTCAGGTGCGGAGCACATTGGGAGGCGTCGCTTTGTTCGTCAAAAGTTTGAAAGAACTTGTTCATGGACGATACCTAGCGCCCAGAGGTGTACCTCTCAAGAAGAAAGGTCTCACAAGAATAAGCGCTGACCATGGTCCATCGCGCAGGATCCGGCACAAAATAAGACCTTGCGCACGGTAAAAGGAAAGTACCAAATTTTCCTGCCAGCCCAAGAGCCCTGACAAGATAACAACCCCTTTAGGTACAAGGGATTTTGCAATTCCCGGCGCTAATTTTGTCAGCGGTCCCGCAAGGATATTTGCCAGGATAAGATCAAAAGGCGCACCGGCGCGAATCAAAGAATGCTCCATCCCATCGGCAATACTGGTTCGCAAATAAGGTGTAACCTGATTTATTTTTGCGTTGGCCCGGGTGGTCTTGATTGCGATCGGATCAATATCAGTCGCAATCACGCACTCGTGCCAAAGTTTTGCAGCAGCAATAGCTAGAACACCGGTGCCACAGCCAAGGTCAAGAATTTTACTGTGTCGCTTGTGGCGCGCGCATTGCGAGAGTGCTTTCAGGCACAGCGAAGTCGTTTCGTGATGGCCTGTGCCGAAGGCTTCGCCGGCCTCAACGCACATGGCGATGATCCCGTCAGGAACTTTCCCCTGATCGTGAGAGCCATAAACAAAGAAGCGCCCCGCGCGCACCGGCGGCAAGCCTTCATAGGAGGCGCGAATCCAGTCTTTATCTAGAAGCGCTTCGGCGCGCACTTCTAAGCTAAGAAGTTCAGAAAGAAAATTCGCGTCCGGCAGGGTGTTGTAAAGCGCTTCGATGGTGACATTGGAATCAAACGGATCTTCGGCAGTAAGTACCGCCTGTGGCTTAGGCGGCGTGAGCTCGATCAGCGCCATGGCATGGCCAACGCGCTCTCGCGGCAGAGTAACAGAAGTTTTCCAAAGGGGCGGGCTGCTCAAATTTCTTTGCCCTGAGAAATATTTGTGCGACAGATGAGGGCGCTCACGTCTTCTGCACGAACCCGTCCATGACGCGTTTGCCCCCGGCTTTTTCAAAATCAACTTCGAGCTTATTGCCGTCGATGGCTTTGATGCGGCCATAACCAAATTTTTGATGAAAAATCCGTTCGCCCACCGCGAATTGCGCATTGGACGGATCACCGGAGGCAACTACCCTTGCTTTGGCATTGATGACGGGGCCGCGCGCCAAACCGGTGCTTCTCGCTCCGGCTGCGCGTGCTGCCTGCACCCGCCGCCAGCCGGGGCTGTCATAGGTCGAGCCGGCACCAGCTTGCGAATAGTCGTTTTCATTGTCACGGAAAGAGCCATATTGGCCATGAAAACCCTCATCGGCCACGGGATCGATATTGTCGGTCGGCAATTCATTTGCAAAGCGTGAGGGCAGGGCACTTTGCCATAGTCCATGTACTCTGCGGTTTGAGGCGAAACTGACAAAGGCGCGCTTGCGTGCCCGAGTAAGACCGACATAAGCAAGTCGGCGCTCTTCTTCGAGTCCGGCTACTCCGCTTTCATCCAATGTGCGCTGTGAAGGGAAGAGACCTTCCTCCCAGCCAGGCAGAAAGATGACCTTGAACTCCAGTCCTTTGGCGGCATGAAGGGTCATCAGGTTGAGGCGGTCCTTGCCCGCATCGTCCGATTCCATCTCCATGACAAGCGAGACATGTTCTAAGAAGGCCGCAAGCGATTCAAAAACTTCCATTGAGCGGACGAGCTCTTTGAGATTCTCGAGGCGCCCGGCCGCATCCGGTGATTTGTCAGCTTTTAACATGTCTGTATAGCCAGATTCGTCGAGTACCATCTCGGCAAGCTCCGTGTGCGGCATGGTCACTACGTTCGCGCGCCAACGTGCAAAAGAATCAATAAATCCACCAAGCGAATTTTTTGCCCTAGGTGTCAGCTCGTCGCTGGCTACTAGTTCGGATGCTGCCGCCACCATCGGGATTTGTAGTGCCCGCGCATGATTGTGCAGTGCTTGGATTGCAGCTTTTCCGAGGCCGCGTTTAGGCTTGTTGACGATACGCTCAAAGGCAAGATCGTCATCGGGTTGAGCAATCACTCTAAAATAGGCAAGCGCATCGCGTATTTCGGCGCGCTCATAAAAACGTGGACCTCCAATGACACGATAGGGCAGGCCGAGCGCCAAAAAACGGTCTTCGAATTCGCGCATTTGAAATGAGGCGCGCACCAAGATAGCCATTTGTTCAAACGGTGTTTCTTCACGGTGGAGATTTTCCGCTTGAGCCGCAACGCCGCGTGCTTCATCTTCGGCATCCCAAAATCCTCTAACTTCGACTTTCTCGCCTTGAGCTTCGCCTTCGGTCCATAACGTCTTACCAAGACGGCCTTCATTTCCTGCAATCAATCCCGATGCCGCGGCCAAAATATTTGGTGTCGAGCGGTAGTTGCGCTCTAAGCGGATCACTTTCGCGCCGGGAAAATCACGCTCAAAGCGTAGGATGTTTTCGACCTCTGCGCCGCGCCAGGCATAGATGGATTGATCATCGTCGCCGACGCAGCAAATGTTTTTATTCTTGGCTGAAAGTAAGCGTAGCCAAAGATATTGTGCGACATTAGTGTCTTGATACTCGTCGACCAGCATATAGGCGAAGCGGTTTTGGTAATCCTCTAAAATACTGGCATTGGAGCGTAGTATTCTAATTGGCTCCAATAGAAGATCGCCGAAATCGCAGGCGTTAAGGGCTTTCAGTCGCGCTTGATAAAGCCCGTAAAATTCGCGTGCCCGACCAAAGGCGAACCCTTGGCCGTCACCCTCCGATACTTCTACCGGCGTCAAACCACGATTCTTCCATCCGTCGATGAGGCTCGCGAGGGTGCGCGCTGGCCAGCGTTTTTCATCCACATTTTCTGCTGAGAGCAATTGTTTGATTAGACGAATCTGGTCGTCGGTGTCGAGAATAGTGAAATTTGATTTAAGGCCCGCCAGCTCAGCATGTCGGCGTAGCATACGCGCGCCGATGGAATGAAAAGTACCAAGCCATTGCATCCCCTCGACTACGCCGCCGATCAGCATGCCAATACGTTCTTTCATCTCGCGCGCCGCTTTATTGGTGAAGGTGACTGCCAGAATCTGGCCCGGCCAGGCGCGCTTGGTGGCAAGTATGTGGGCCAGACGGGTGGTCAAAACGCGAGTTTTGCCAGTTCCTGCGCCAGCCAGAACCAGGAGCGGGCCATCCAGCGTCTGGACCGCTTCGCGCTGCTCGGCGTTTAGATCGTCCAGATAGCGGGCTTCCGCCGCCGGCACAGATGGCTCAGTTGCGGATTCGAAGGCCGTATCCAACGGATCGGAATAGGGATTTTGCTGCGTCGTCACGACTCAAATGGTTTAGCAGTGCTTCTCTACTTTGTCCTGCATTTGTTCTAGTTGTGTTGGGGAGAAAAAGCAGTGATCAAGCGCTTTGCTGGAACAAGGAACCATGTCAGGAAATCTATATTCACAATTTTTAAGTGCCATGCCGGATGCAGAACGGCCATTTGTCCGCACCTCATCGGGGCGCGTCGTCACATATGGCGATGTCGTGAGGCTTTCGGGGAAAATGGCCAATGCGCTCACCGGGCTTGGTCTGGAGCGTGGTGATCGCGTTGCCGTTCAGGTTGAGAAGAGCCCGGAGGCGCTGATCCTCTATCTCGCATGTCTGCGCGCTGGCGCAGTCTATCTTCCGTTAAATACGGCCTACACGATTTCCGAGTTGGAATATTTTGTCGCTGATGCGGAGCCTAAGATTTTTGTGGTTGCGCCCTCAAAGGGATCAGAGCTTGTCCGGATGACCACCCGGCTTGGAGTTGCGGTAATTGAAACGCTCGGGGCCGATGGGGCGAGTGGAAGTTTGCTAGAGTGCGCTGAAAATGCACCGGCTGATTTTTCTGATCTGCCCACCAACCCCGATGATCTAGCCGCGATACTTTATACCTCCGGCACGACAGGACGTTCCAAGGGCGCAATGCTGAGTCATGCCAATTTGGGCTCCAACGCTAAAACCCTGAAGGAGATTTGGCGCTTTACTTCTGACGACGTGCTTCTTCATGCGCTCCCGATCTTTCACACCCATGGGCTTTTCGTCGCATCAAATGTGATTTTGAGTGTGGGCGCGTCGATGATTTTTCTGCCCAAGCTCGATCCCAACGAAGTGTTTCGTTTGATGGTGGATTCCACAACCATGATGGGCGTGCCGACCTTCTATGTACGCTTACTTCAGGATGCGCGGCTCAACCGCAAAGCCACGGCGCATATGCGTCTGTTTATTTCTGGCTCAGCGCCTCTCCTTGAAGAAACCCATCTGGAATGGCGAGAGCGCACAGGGCACGCGATTTTAGAGCGTTACGGAATGACCGAGACCAATATGAATACCTCGAATCCCTATGACGGTGATCGCATTCCAGGCTCAGTTGGCTTTCCTTTACCCGGCGTTTTGTTGCGGGTCACCGATCCGGAAACCGGCGCCAAACTCCCTCAGGGTGAAATCGGCATGTTAGAAGTCAAAGGCCCGAATGTTTTTTCCGGCTATTGGCGCATGGAAGAAAAAACTAAAGTCGAATTTCGTGCCGACGGATATTTCATCACAGGCGATTTAGTTACGATCGACGAGCGCGGTTATGTATTTATTGTGGGTCGTGGCAAGGACCTCATCATCTCCGGTGGTTATAATGTTTATCCTAAGGAGGTTGAAAGCGAGATCGATGCATTGCCTGGCGTACTTGAATCTGCCGTTGTTGGTGTTGCTCATAGAGATTTCGGAGAAGCGGTTACCGCCATCGTCGTTCCTAAAAAGGACGAGCAGCTATCCGAGAAAAATCTTATGACTTCGTTGCGCAAGAAGCTTGCAAATTACAAATTACCCAAGCGCGTAATTTTCATTGATGAATTGCCGCGCAATACGATGGGAAAAGTACAAAAGAATATATTGCGCGAAACGCATAGGGATCTTTATGCCCAGGGTGGAAATAATGGAGGGAGCACTTGATGGAATTTCAGCCTGCATGGATTGAGGCGCTTACTGGTGGCGCGATGATCGGCTTGGCGAGTGCAGGCCTACTTCTCATAAATGGCCGTATTGCTGGCATTAGCGGGATATTGAGCAATGCGATAAGCGGCGCGCCGAACTTTTGGCGTTGGGCTTTTCTGATAGGCCTGATTGCCTCACCGCTTTGGACGCCGATTTTAGGTCTTCCCTACGCGATTGCGCATCACCAAGGAGGTCTTGTTCAAATCACAATTGCTGGATTGTTGGTCGGTATTGGGACACAGCTGGGTTCAGGTTGCACTAGCGGTCACGGGGTTTGCGGCATAGCCAATTTTTCACTGCGTTCATTAACGGCCACGCTCATCTTCATAGCGTTTGCCGCATTGACGGTTTTTGTTCTGCGCCATCCTATTTTGAATCTTGTGGGAGGTTAGGAATGCGCGAAATGCTCCCCATATTTTCGGCCGGCCTATTGGGTCTACTCTTCGGGCTTGGTCTTGTGACATCACGCATGACCGACCCTATTCGGATTGCAGATTTTTTAGATTTTACTGGTAATTGGGATCCAAGCCTTGCCTTTGTCATGATTGGAGCAATTGCGGTTGCTGCGCCTGCCTTTGTTATCGCGCGTAAGCGCGAGAGAGCACTTTTGGGCGATCCCATTTCGCTTCCCTCCCGCGCACGTATCGATGGGCCCCTAGTTTTGGGCGCGGCAATTTTTGGTGTGGGGTGGGGTTTGGCAGGTATCTGCCCCGGACCGGGGATTGCCCTTCTGGCCACATTGGATAAAGGCGCGATGTTTTTTGTGCCGGCGGTTATAGTGGGTATGCTTGCCGTGCGCTTGGCAGGATGGCGCGCCGCGAAGCGGGCTTAAAGCGCAATCCGGCGAAGTAGAGGATCTCTAGAGGCGGCCTGTGCTTTGTGCTACGGCGCGCATCAGCGCATAGACCCGTAGCGCTGAGGCCAATGGACGTTCGCCGCGTGATGTATCGACCCGCGCAACGAGTCCAGCCAATGCTATGCGCTCAGCGTGGGCCTGTTCCTCAAGTACTTTCCAGAATTCCGGCTCCAGCGCGATCGATGTGCGATGGCCGGCAATAGCAAAAGAACGTTTCTTCAAGGCCAGCATTGGCGTGTTTTCTTATGCTTTGAGGGGGTCCGTGTGAGTAAGGCGCACGCACTTATTTGGGATTAATCATCTCTTCTGGTCGGACAGTGGCATCGAACTCTTCTTCCGTGACAAAACCAAGTTTGACCGCTTCCTCGCGCAAAGTTGTTCCGTTCTGATGCGCAGTTTTTGCGATCTTGGTAGCATTGTCATAGCCAATCTTGGGTGCCAGTGCGGTGACCAGCATCAGAGAGCGCGAGACACCGGCTGCAATGTTCTCACGCCGTGCTTCGATTCCAACCACGCAATTATCTGTAAAAGAACGCGCTGCGTCGGAAATCAATTGCACCGACTGAAGAAAATTATACGCCATCACCGGATTGTAGACATTGAGCTCGAAATTGCCCTGGCTACCAGCGAAACTCAATGCAGCGTTATTGCCGAAAATATGCACGCACACTTGTGTCATGGCCTCGCATTGTGTCGGGTTGACCTTGCCGGGCATGATAGATGAGCCGGGTTCGTTTTCAGGCAGCGCTAACTCGCCGAGACCGGCGCGCGGTCCGGATCCCAAAAAGCGAATATCTTGGGCAATCTTAAAGAGCGACACGGCCACCGTATTGATCGCACCATGGGCGAAGACCATGGCGTCATGAGCAGCCAGCGATTCAAACTTATTTGGCGCTGTGGTGAATTTCAGGCTGGTAATCGACGCAATCTTGTCGGCAACCGCCTCAGCAAAACCAACAGGCGCATTGAGGCCCGTGCCAACTGCCGTTCCGCCTTGGGCAAGTTGCATTAATTTGGGTAGGGTCTGTTCGATCCGCTCAAGCCCATTGTCAAGCTGCTGTACATATCCGGAAAATTCCTGGCCTAGGGTCAGTGGCGTTGCGTCTTGCGTGTGAGTACGGCCGATTTTGATGAGATCTTTCCAGCCTTGTGCCTTGTCGTTCAGCGCATTGCGCAGTTTTTGTAAGGTTGGGAGTAGACGATGAACAATTTCTTCGGCACAGGCGATATGCATTGCCGTTGGATAGGTATCATTAGATGATTGGCTCATATTCACATGATCATTGGGATGGACTGGTTGTTTAGAGCCCATTTCGCCGCCCAAGATTTCGATCGCGCGGTTCGAGATCACCTCATTGGCGTTCATATTCGACTGTGTACCTGATCCAGTCTGCCAAACGACCAGTGGAAAATGATCATCAAGCTTGCCTTCAATCACTTCCTGTGCGGCTTGGACGATGATTTCGCCAAGCTTCGAATCCAGGCGTCTCAAATCCATATTGGTTTCAGCGCAGGCACGTTTGACGATACCTAATGCTCGAATAATGGGAAGCGGTTGCTTTTCCCAGCCAATCTTGAAATTGCCGAGGCTGCGTTGTGATTGCGCTCCCCAATAGCAGTTGGTAGGGACTTCGATGCCCCCAAAACTATCAGTTTCAGTTCGGGTTTTGGTCATAATAGGTGAGGTGCCCCCGGGATATTTGTTACAAAATAGCAGGCCACGCGACGGTGTGGGCACTCTGTTTGCAGCTATACCCTATTTTTTTCGAAATTGGTCGAGGTTCACGACTTGGGATTCGCCGCTGGCGGTTTTGTCGGCTTCGCTTGTGTGCTCGTCCTCAGATGGTTGAGGTGCCTCAGACAGATGGCTGTCCTGTGCTTCGGCTAGCAGCTCCATGTCGTCTTCCTTGCCTTTGATTTCGGTCGCGATAGGTGAGCTTGCATTACGAAATTGTACTCCAAATTTTACGCTGGGGTCAGCGAAACCGGTGAGCGCGGCGTAAGGCACGACGAGGGTCGCCGGAAGCTTTTGGAAAGTAAGTGTTACCGAGAACTTCTCGTCCTTAACCTCCAATCCCCAGAATTGGTTCTGGAGCACAATCGTCATTTCGTCAGGAAATCGTTCTTTAAGATAATCAGGAATTTCGACACCCGGGTCATGGGTTTTGAAATTGATGTAGAAATGATGGCCGCCGACTAGACCCTTGTCCATCACGCTCCGCAGCGCTTCGCGCACTACATCGCGCATCGCGTCGTCCGCCAATTTCTCATAGCCGATATAGTCTTTAGCCATTGCTTTTAGAGTAAGCGGCGTAAGGAGTGA
>Ga0315338_1002270_pt1 | contig 19723 bp, 10 predicted proteins | sample ASW8metaG_FD_204518 | JGI IMG/M metagenome (GOLD analysis project Ga0315338, IMG submission 204518) | Ammonia-oxidizing marine archaeal communities from Monterey Bay, California, United States - ASW #8 | ecosystem: Environmental > Aquatic > Marine > Coastal | place: USA: California | collected... | reverse complement strand
AAATTTCATGGTTGCATGGTCTCCCGTCCGGTCCGGCATCTGAGTATGACGTTGAGCGTTTGGCGAGTTGACGATACAGTACGGGAATCACCTTTGATCGCGTGGAGGCACACTGGGAATGATGACTACTACAACACAAGGGCTCGATACCGTCATAGGCGGTGCATCGGCCACGAATCCAGAAGAGGCGCTGAATCAGGCTCGTCAATTGGAGCAGGATGGCAACCGTATTGGTGCCATCGACGCGCTTCGCAGCGCTTCGGCGTCCGGTGACGAGCGTGTCTTGTTTCAACTCGCGTGGCTACTCGATCTGTGCGGAGAAGAGGATGAGGCGACTCGGTATTATGAAGAGTGTGTCGCCGTGGAGCGACCATTGGTCAACGCGCTGCTGAATCTCGCAGTGATCTATGAAGATCGCGACGACTTTTCTGGTGCCGAGAAGTGCCTTCAGATGATCGTCAACACCCAACCAAAAAACGCCCGGGCCCGTCTGTTTCTCAAGGACGTGCATGCATCCAAGGACATGTACTACGACGAGGCTGAGGCCCGCGATCTGGCCAAACACAACGCCCTCATGGACACGCCCGTGACAGACTTCGAGTTGTCGGTCCGTGCGCGAAATTGCCTGAAGAAGATGGAAATCCGGACCCTCGGCGATCTACTCAAAGTCTCCGAAGCCGAATTGCTCTCCTACAAGAACTTTGGCGAGACATCCCTAGTCGAGATCAAGGCCATGCTCACACAGCGTGGACTTCGGCTCGGTCAGAATCTTGAGACGCAGTACCACCGCGTTCGCGCCGATGTCTACGAAGACCTGCTCGATCAAGCCGACGAAGAGACCTTGAGCCGTCCCATTACGACGCTCGACTTCTCGGTTCGCTCTCGCAAAGCCCTGCAACTGCTCGGTGTGCAGACCATTGGCGACCTCGCCACCCGCACCGAAGCTGAACTCATGGGCATCAAGAACTTTGGCAACACGAGCCTCGTCGAGGTGCGTGAGCGGCTCGCAACGGTCGGGCTCGACCTTCGCACGTTGGAGTGAGCAACCACGCTCAGGGTCTGTACTGCATACTGATCACCACCCTCCTGTTTGGTGGTTGTGATCGTCGTGTGGTTCCGACCAAGGATGGTGTGTCGGCCACCGATGATGTGGCGTTGTCCGGTGAAGAACCGACGGTGCGAGTGCATCTCCGGCGCATCACCGAACAGGGCCATGCCATTCAGATTGGTCAGCGTGGGCAGGCCATGACGGTGCGCGGCGGCGGCGGCGAGGTGCGATTGGATGGTCCAACCACAGTGTCTCGCAGTAGTGGTGGTTGGAGCGTGTCAGGTACAGATCTTCCAGCCACAGTGGCAGGGGCTGACATCATTGAGTTACAGAGCACAGCGGCGTTGGCGGTTGGATCCGACGGCAAACGAGCCTACGAGGGAATCATTCGCTTTGTGGCCGACCACGATGCGCCACGAATCGACTATGACGTCGTGAATGTCGTCAAGATGGAGCAGTACATTCCAGGCGTACTGGCCGGCGAGCTGTATGAGGGTTGGCACGATGCGGCGTTCAAGGCGCAGGCTGTTGCAGCGCGGAGTTACGCATTGTCGCAGTGTCATCAGCGCCGAGACCGAACATGGGATGTCACAGACAACGCGTCGTCTCAGATGTACATCGGTGTTCCGTCATGGAATCAAGCGAAGCAGACGGCGGACGCGACCCGTGGAGAGATCATGACCTGGAAGGGTGATGTTGTTCCCGGTTACTTTTGCAGCGTCTGCGGTGGCCGCGCCGCGACGGCGGTTGATTCCGTCGGGCCGAACCCGATCAACGATGTGCCGCCACTCGATGGCCACGACAATCCAGCGTGGTGTACCGAAGCGCCCCGCTATCGGTGGAGTGGGCCATGGGACGCAGGCCAGGTGTCCCGCGCCATTCGATCATGGGGCAGACGCGTTGGCCGGAAGGATTGTGAGTCGCTGGGTCGGGTCATCTCGATCCGCTCCATATCACCGAACTCGCATGGCCGACCGACCAAATTGGAGATCAAAGGGTCGGGTGGTCGTTCCGCGACCATTCGGTGCGTCGATTTGCCGGGCGTGTTCTTCGAGTCAGGCCTGAAGTCACTGTCATCGGGATGGGTAGATGCGGATACGAAGCGTGGCGTGTTGGCAGTGGAGGGTCGCGGATTCGGTCATGGCGTCGGCTTGTGCCAATACGGCGCCGAGGCCATGGCGGCCTCGGCGCTCCCATATGAGCGGATTATTCAGTTCTACTATCCGCGATCCGATCTCACGAGGGCGTGGTGACCAAAGCCGGCATAGACAGGGCTTGTTGCGGGTCGGACATGGGCGGCGCCGGGAGAAACTCAGCGAATGGATCGGCGCCGCGTCCGGCGCTCACACCTGCATTGCCTGGGCTCATCGGCATGTCTTGATTCAACATCATCTGGGCGCGGTGCTCATACTCATTCTGGCGGCCACGCTCGGTGAGTGCTTGCAGGGTTCCTTCCTGGACGGCCTGCAGTTCGGCCAGGCGAGTTTCAATGGCGCGGAGTCCTTCGGCATTTCCAGGCGACTCAAAGGCGCGGAGCGTGGCTTGTTGTGACTCAGTCAAGGCGATCAGGCGATCGTTGCGTTGAATCGCGTCGATCTGTCGGTCCAGTTGCCAGACCTGCGCCTGATAGTCGGCGAACTCATGCTCGATCTGATCGAGCAGGGTGGCGAGTCGTTCACGCTGGGTCTCGAGCATGCCAACCTGGCGTTGATCCGAGACGAGCCGCTCTTGGTAGGTCTCGCGGATACCCTTGATTCGGTGTCCTTCACGGTAGGCGACGTCGATATTGACACCCGCATCACCTGGGACGAGGGACACGGTTCGAAGACTGCCCCGCTCAGCGGTTTGCACCTTCATTGCAAGTTGTTCAAGATCCGATCCAGTCATGGCGACCACACGCCGCGCGACATCGGCATCGTGGGCGAACTGGTCCAATTGGGTTTCGACTCGAGCCACCTCGCCGCGGATTTCCGCGATGCGGTCAGGATAGGCCTCGGCGAGTTCATGCAGTCGGCCACGCAGGGCCTGGGCCTCTTCGACGTCGATGTACTGATCGACGATGGCATTGGCCTGCGTTTGGATCGTGCCGAAGGCGGCGAAGACCCGGTCGGGGCCGATGATGAGGGTGATACCACCGAGGGCGAGCCCAGTGACGATGGTCCAGCGAGTGATTGATTTGCAGATAGTCATAGGTGGTTGTGTCCTTCCGCCACCAAAGCAGTGGCCTCAGGGTCGTTGTTGGGAGAGGTGTCTGGTGGATTTCACACCGGGAAAAAACACACTTTGAAGAGCCAATAACGGCATTCCACGCGGTTCGGCCAACATCAGCGGCGGATGTGAGCGAAACTGGATGGTCTGAAGTCCGAATCAGGTATGAGGCACCCTCGAATCATGCACCACATGACTACAACTTTTGTCCGCCGGCTGCGGGACCGGGATGAAACAGCTTGGTTTGAGTTGTGGCGTGTATTCGGCCCGGTGCTGCGTGGCCAACTCATGAAGTGGGGCAACGGCCGGCTTGGTATGGAAACGGTCCGCGATCTCAGCCAGGAGACGCTTGCTGCATTGAGTAAGTCAATCGAACGATTCGATCCAACTCGCGGCGTGCGGTTCAGTACCTGGCTGCTTGCGATTGCCCGGCACGCCCTCAGTGACGAGATGGATCGGCGTATGGCGCTGAAACGCGGCGCCGGCAAGCGGCCGTTGCATCTCGAAGAGGACTGGATGGGCGGTCTTGGGGGCGCGGTTGATCAGCAATATGAGCGGCGTATCTTTGAGGCCAAAGTCGCCGCCGCGATTCGGCAAGCCGAGTCGGCTGGCGACTTTCTCTCTTTCGAGGTGTACCGCATGCGGGTCTTGGACGGTCGCACCGGTCGAGATGTGGCTGAGCAAATGGGTGTGAGCCCACCGACCATCAGCAGGCATCTCCAGAAGGCACGAGGTCACTTGCGGACCAAACTCACCGAGATCGTCGCCACCTGGAGTTTCACTCCAGAAGAGATGGCTGAGGCGGAGCTTGCTGGTCTGTCTGGTGACGACGCGTTGTTTGACGAAGCAATTTCTGAAATCTGGCACTGCGCAGCGGCGGTTGTAGACCAGGATTGCGTGGACAGATAACCATGTCATTCGCCGTCCTCATCATGGTCTTGTTCGCGACGATAGCCATACTTGTGGTCGCAGCCATATTCGGTGTGCTATTGCGGCATGTGGTCGGCCCGGTGCTTGATGGGGTGATTCGCAGCATTCAGTTCATCGGCATGGTCATTATCGAGTTGATTGGCGATCTCGTTGCAGCCTGCTGTCATCTGGTTGTTGCGGTTTTCATGTTTCCACTCATTATCGGCGCGCTGGCTCTTGGCAGGTGGGAGTCGGTCAGCCGAATGAGTCGCGGCCTTACCGCCCGCTTCCGCCGCGTCGGGCGCCGCGTTGGTGGATTGGTCACTCGATCGACATCGCCGGTACTTCGATCGCCACGCCCGCGCGGAAAGCCAGGTGAATTCCCAGGCTGGAGGATTGTCGGCCAGTTACAAAGCGGTGGATCTGGAGCGGCGCTCCATATCGCCGAACCGACATCCGAAGCTCCCGCCGATGCGCCGGACCGCGTCGTGATCAAGTGCTTTGACACATCCAAGGGCGCGCCACTCGGGCACATGATTCGCGAATCTCGCGCACTGGAGGGTGCCAAGAAGCTTGGTTTGATCATCGAGCACGATCATGATGAGCAGCGATTCTGGTATGTGATGCCATTCATTCCAGGTACACATCTTGCCGACACCGTCGTGTCGCTGCATTCCGATCATGCGACTCTGGGCGGCGGGGACCTGTCATTGGCACTTGGTTGGCAGCGTGACTTGCTGGCGGTGCTGCGGACCTACCACGAGGCTGGCGTGTGGCACAAGGACGTGAAGCCCGAGAACATCATTACGAACGACACCGGGGCGCATCTAGTTGACTTTGGATTGGTGACGCCATTGCATTCCGCCATGACCCTGACCACGCACGGAACGGAGTATTTCCGTGATCCAGAACTCGTGCGGCAGGCACTTCGGGGTGCCAAGGTATCTGAGGTCGATGGTGCGCGGTTTGACATCTATTCGGCTGGTGCCGTGCTGTACTACATGGTCGAAGGCACCTTCCCGGCCCACGGCAACCTGAGTCGTTTTGATCGCGAAGATGGTGACGCGATCCGTTGGGTGATTCGTCGCGCCATGGCCGACTACCACCAGCGGTACGAATCGATAGATGTAATGTTGGCGGACGTCACGTATCTGGCGGGCGTTAGCGATCCGCGTAGTGTGCGGCCTGCAGACCTTCCAAGTTTCGATGGCTCCACGATCGAGGCCCGGCCGCTTGGTGCGCCGGTGGCTTTGTCTGGAGCAGTTGCGTCGGCCGCCCGCCCGAGGATCGAGGTCGCCGATTGGTGGTCGGGGGCCTATCGAGTCAAAGATGCGGTTCCAGGATCGAAGCCACAGCAGCCAGATGCATTCTCAGCGGCCAGGCAAAATCGCGAGGCGGCACGAATGGCTCGCGAGGCCCGGCGCTCAGCGCGCCGGGCCAAGCGTCGCGCCTCAATGGGAGGTGCGTTGGCGTTTCTGGTCGGGGTGTTGGTATTGACCGGTGGCTACATGGCGGTGACAACGCTCGGACAACCGGCGATCAATGAACCCGTGGCGGTGGCGATGCAGTTCCGCGACGCGCTGCCAAGTGGTCGCGGGCAGGCCTTGATCATCAGCGATCACCCACGAAGGCTCGACGCCATGACACGGGTGGCGGGCCAACTTCAGGATGGGGGGTGGGAATCCACGGCCGATGCCTTTCTTGAAGCCGAGTTCCGGCGGGGATTGCCAGTGAACGGGACGGCCTCAGCCGATTTTCAGCAGCTGGCGCGATTGGTGATGCAAGAGCATGATCTAGCCGCGGCCGCGATGGTGGTAGCGCCCGAGGATGACCCGGATGGGGTGGAAGTGGTCTTCGTGACGTCCGAGGGCATGAAGACCTACCGGCTGCCAGGATTGGCTGCGGAGTCTACTGACGTACAATCGTCTCCATGAGCACGCAGACCTCTGGCGGAACACTTCGATCATTGATCTCAGCGGGCACCGTGGCTGTGCCCGGCGCCTTTACGGCGCTCGTTGGTCGCGCTGTGGCCCAAGCGGGCTTTGATGCTGTGTACATCTCCGGCGGGGCGACCGCCAATACGGCCGGCGTGCCGGATGTGGGACTGTTGACTCTTACCGAGGTCTGCCGGACCATCCGCGAGATTTCGGTCGCATCGGGCATTCCAACAATCGTCGACGCCGATACCGGATACGGCGAGGTCGAGATGGTGCGGCGCACGGTGGTCGAGTACGAGCGGGCTGGGGCTGCGGCAATGCACATTGAAGATCAGGTCTTTCCCAAGCGGTGTGGCCACCTTGATGGCAAGACACTGATCTCCACCGACGACATGGTGGCCAAGGTCGCAGCGGCGGCGGAATCGAAGTCGTCCGACTTCGTGTTGATCGCGAGAACCGATGCGAGCGGCATCGAGAGTCTTGAGAGCGCGATCGAGCGCGGAAACGCGTATCGGGAAGCCGGTGCCGACATGATCTTTCCAGAGGGTCTTGCAAGCGAAGATGAGTTTGCGGAGTTTGAATCTGGGTGCCCCGGCTTGCTACTTGCGAACATGACGGAGTTCGGAAAGACGCCGATGATTCCAGTGTCGCGATTCAGTGAACTTGGCTATGACATTGTGATTTTCCCGGTCACCATGCAGCGGATTGCCATGAAGGCCGTGAGTGCGGCGCTGGAAGCGATCAAAGCCAATGGAAGTGCTGTGTCCATTCTGGATGACATGCAAACGCGGCAGGAGTTGTATGAACTGCTTGGGTACACGCCGGGAACCGAGTGGAGTCCATAGGGGTTTTGGTGCTGCCCTGAGACTGTGACCATCATCAACTCCTTGCCAAGCCGATCCAAGGGTGATGCCTGACCCCTTCCATTCACATGAATTTCTGGTAGCATGGCGTGGCTGCGACGCGTGTGGTGGGTTTTCGGTGGGCACGCGTTGTTGGTGGTTGAGAGATGGAGTTGAGGAGAAGGATGACGAGCGCACCTGTGAAAGCAAAGCCTGCGGATACACGTGGCCTGGCCGGATTGACCGCGGGTGATACGAGCGTGTGCTCGGTCAACCAGACGCAACTCATCTACCGCGGATACGAGATTGCCGACCTGGCCGCCCACGCTACCTTTGAAGAAGTTTCGTACCTCCTGCTGATTGGCGAGAAGCCAACGGCCGACGAGATGGCCACCTTTGATGCTGAGTTGAAGGCTGAGCGAGCACTTCCAGCCGTTGTTCAGGATGAGATTGTGCGGATTGCCAATGAATCTCCCCACACGCACCCAATGAGTGTGCTGCGCACCGCCGTGTCATTGCTCTCTCACATCGATCCAGACTGCGAAGACAACAGTCCTGCTGCCGAACTTCGGAAGTCCAAGCGGCTACTGGCTAGGATTCCGACTTGCATTGGCACCCACCAGATGGCACTGGACGGAAAGACGCCGGTCGCGCCGGATTCGTCTCTCTCCCATGCAGCAAACCTGCTCTGGTGCATGAGCGGTCAGACGCCAGGTGTTATTGCCGCCAAGGTGGCCGACGTCTCTTTGATTCTGTATGCAGAGCACGACTTCAATGCCTCGACATTTACGACCCGAGTGATCGCTTCCACCAATAGCGACATGCATTCGGCCGTCTGCGGCGGCATTGCAGCCCTCAAAGGCAACCTCCACGGTGGGGCCAACGAGGCCGCCATGGAAATGCTGCGAGACATCATGACCGACACAGCTGACGGTGCCATGACCACTGAGGAGTGGATGCAGCGAGCCTTCATTGAGAAGCGCAAGCTCATGGGATTCGGCCACCGCGTCTACAAGAACGGCGACCACCGCGCAGGTATCCTCCGCGAGTGGGGTCTCAAGTACGCCGCTGCGGAAAATGCCGGCGCGAAGAAGTGGTTCGACCTCGGCGACGAGGTGCAGGCCATCATGCTCCGCGACAAGAACATCCATCCCAATGTTGATTTCCCATGCGGCATGACCTACTTCGCCCTGGGCATTCCTGTTCCCCAATACACCCCAATCTTCGTCGCCAGCCGAGTCACTGGCTGGTGCGCTCACATCATGGAACAACACGCCAACAACCGTATCATCCGCCCGCTCGCGACCTATATCGGTCCTGCGTTGCGGAACTGGTGCGACTGATCGACATTTCAAATTCTGCGGTTCTCCCACCGCAGCTTCCAGCACAGAGGCGGATTCAGGAAGAGTTTCGCCTCTGTGCCATTTTTCGCGGAGGTCGGGTGGAGGCGGCGGTTGGGCGGCCAATAGTGGTCCGCTACAATCCTTGGTCCACCATATCCCTTCGCGGAGTCCACACATGTCAGAAACAACCGTCATCACCGTCATCGGGGCCGGAACCATGGGGAGCGGCATTGCGATCACGGCGGCGATCGCTGGAATTGAAGTGTGCCAGGTTGATGTTGCGAAAGACCAACTCGACCGCGCCAGGGCCTATCACGAGAAGACGGTGGGCCGCAATGTCAAGAAGGATCGCATGAGCCAAGACGAGGCCGATGCCGCGCTCGCTCGCATTTGTTATTGCACCGAACCCTGCCGCGCCGCCGCGTCATCCTTTGCTATCGAGGCGGCCACCGAGCACGCGCCGCTCAAGAAGAAGATTTTCACGGCCATGGTCGAGACCTACCCATCCGACTGCGTCCTGGCCACTAATACATCTTCGATCTCGATCACCTCAATCGCCGACAGCGTCCCAGACGCCTCGGACCGCGTCATCGGCATGCACTTCTTCAATCCAGTTCCGGTGATGAAGCTCGTCGAGGTCATCAAGTCGAAGGCCACCAGTGCCGACACACTCGACCGTACCATGGCGCTCGGAGAACTCTTGGGCAAGACTCCGATCGCCGCCAATGACCACCCAGGTTTTGTGAGCAACCGCGTCTTGATGCCCATGATCAACGAAGCCTTTCACGCCTGGAACGACGGTGTTGCCGAGCCCGAGGCCATTGACGGCATTTTGAAACTCGGCTGCGCTTTCCCCATGGGGCCGCTGCGACTTGCTGATCTGATTGGGCTCGATGTCTGCCGCGACATCATGCTCGTGCTGCACGAGGGTCTGGGCCACCCGGACAAGTACATTCCCTGCGAAAAACTCGTGGAACTGGTCGAAGCCGGCCGCCTTGGCAACAAGACCGGCTGGGGCGTGTACGACTACCGCGAGGCTGCGGCGACGGCGTGATCGCCAGTAGACTCATCAGCACGATGCAGGTGCAGTGGTGAAGCCAACTGACGACGACACCCCACGTCCAGAGGATGTGGATGGTGAGGGTGCCGAGTCGGCCACACCATCAGAGGAAGTTGGAGAATTCGACGCGATGGCCACAATGGCCTCGGGCGTAGTGAAGCGCCCGCTCCCCGCCTCATCACCGCCAACCGAAGAGCCTGACTTGCCCGCGACCTTCACCGGCGAGGGAGACGATGAAGATGACCTGAGCACGTTCGGTGCTGAGTATGGCAATCCATTCGAAGATCTCGAAGAATTGCCCCGCAACGCGCCGACCGAGATCGCCGGCTTCGCCATCAAGGGTTTGATTGCGCAGGGTGGCATGGGCGCCGTCTACCTCGCCATGCAGCGACGTCCACGCCGCCCGGTCGCCATCAAGGTGATCAAGGCCGGCGTAGCGTCACCCATGGCCCTCAAACGCTTCGAGTTTGAAGCCCAGATGCTCGCCCGACTCACGCATCCCGGCATCGCGCAGATATACGAAGCCGGCACCTTTGATCAGGGTGATGGGGCCGCACCATTCTTCGCCATGGAGTACGTGCCCAACGCGCGGCTCATCGATGAGTACTGTGAGGAACACAGTCTCAATACCAGCGCCAAGGTCGAACTGATTGCGCAGGTCTGCGAGGCCGTTGGATCCGGCCATGCCAAGGGCATCATTCACCGCGACCTCAAGCCCGGCAACATTCTGGTCTCGTCCGCGGGACATCCGAAGATCATTGACTTTGGTGTCGCTCGCAGCACCGACAGTGACCAGCGGGTGACGATGCAAACCGATGTGCACGCCATCGTCGGCACACTGCAATACATGGCCCCGGAGCAGTGCGCTGGAGATGTGCTTGATCTCGACACATCCGCCGACGTGTATGCACTTGGGGTCGCGCTCTATGAGTTGCTTACCGGAAAACTGCCCTATGAGGTCTCCGGCGGTATTGCAACGGCCATCAAGACGGTGACCGAGGCGCGTCCCGACCCGATCAGCGCCGTCGATAAGTCGCTCAAGGGTGACCTTGAGGTGATTGTCTCCAAGGCGATGGCCAAGGATCGGACCGATCGGTATCGCACAGCCTCTGAACTCGGTGACGACTTGTGCCGGTGGCTCAAGGATGAGCCGATCATGGCCCAATCGCCCACCATGGTGACGTCACTCAAGCGGCTTGTTCGGCGAAACAAGGGCCTCGCAGTTGGTGTCATGGCGATGGCCGTGGTACTGGCCTTGGCAATCACCGGCGGCGTACTGGCCCTTGTCAATCGAAACCTCGCGCTGGAGACTCAGAACGAACTCTTGGAAGAACAATCGGAGAAACGGGCGATGGTGGGGGACTTGATCGCCTTCTTCATGCGCGATTCCTTTGACGCGATCGCCATGCTCTCGAACAGTCAGGAGGCCCGCGAATCACTGGTCAACGTGAGTCTGGAGTACTTGCAGCAGTTGCGTGAGCAGGCGGGCAACGATCCGACGCTGCGGCGGATGCTTGCCGAGGGGCTGCAGCAGGCTGGCATCAATCAGTGGAGCCTTCGCTCTGGGAATCGCGGCGACGTCGATGATGCCACCCTCAAGTGGGAGGAGTCCATTCTCATCGCTGATGAACTGAGGGCGGCAGACGCGGAAGACATCAAGTCATTGATGTTGTCCATTCGCGGTCGCTCCCTTCTGTTTGATGCGTACCGTCGATCCGGGCTCAACGACGACATGGAGCGTGTGATGGAGGAAGCGGAGTCCTTGTCGGATGAGCTTCCAGAAGCCACCGAGAACATCGACCAGGGTCGCTTGGCCATGGGGGTGCTGCTGGACCGCAGCCGTCTGGTCCCGGACGGAACCGACCCGGAGCAGGATCCCGCCTTCAAGCGAATGCTCGCCACCGTGAATCAATTGCAGGATGCCTTTGAGGGCGATCTTCAGATTCAGCGCGACGGTACGCTGGCCTGGAATCGGCTGGCGCATGCTTGGTCGAGCCGGGGCAATCACGAGAAAGCCCTTGAGTGGTACCAGAAGTCACTGCTTCGCCGCGAAGAAATGCTCAGCGGACGTGAGTCCACCAACACCTTCCGCCGAGACATCAACACGTCGCGTCGCGGCGTCGCCGACCAGTTGCTCACGCTTGGCCGCCATGATGAGGCCATCGCCATCTATCACAGAGACATCATTCCCCTCCAGCGTGAACTGGTGGCGGACAGCCCGACAGATATTCGCGCGCGAGATGACCTTGCCAAGGGGCTGATGGAGTACGGGCTGTGCCTGCTGTATGTCAAGCAGGGAGACCGAGCCGTTCCGCCACTGTCTGAGGCGAGAATCGGTTGGGCGGAAGCGGCGCAGCGTGTCGGCGAGGATCGCGGCGGCGATCACATTGCAACCCGGGAGTTGTGTCGCACCGAGATCGCTTTGTCCCAAGCATACCTGTCCGCTGGGGACGCGAGCGCCGCCAAGGCTTCAATCGACCGCGCCATCGAGGCCACCAGGACCGCACGGAAGCAGTGGCCGGATTCACAGACCTTCAAGTCACTGAACGATCAAGCCAAGCAGGTGCGAGCCAGCGTGCTTGAGCAAGTGGGGTCGTTCGGGCAGTGATGCTCCGCGGAGTGCGCACGATTCAATTCCCCTCCCCCACGAAGTGGGGCGGGGTGGAGCGGATGTGATGCCGCTATCTGGGGCAGGGCCCCCACGCTCCGATGAGGGCCAGCATGTCGTCGATGTCCACATCGCCGTCGTCGTCGATGTCGCTCTGACAACCCGTCGTGCACTCGGCGAATTCGCCGAGCAGGATGAGCAGGTCGTCGATGCCAACGTCGCCGGTGCCGTCGAAGTCGCCGGGGCAGGTGAGAGTCGCCGTTTCCCGCAGGGTGAGCAGTGGTTCATCGCCGCCGCTGCCTCGGAAGGAGGGGCCGCCGCCGATGGTGACCAACTCGTTGGCACCATCACCACTGACGTCACCAGATGCAACCAGAGCGGTGTCTTCACCCCATGCCGTTTCAAGGCTTGTGAAGCTGAGATTTCCGTTGCCCTGCAAAACTCGGACGACGGGCTCGATGTTTCCGGAGATGGGGTTCAACTCCCGCACGATGGCGGCGAGGTCGGTATTGCCATCGTTGTCAAAGTCGACCGAAGTGATGCGGGTCGGCGCGTCGCCGATTGGCATCAAGATCGCCGACAGGAAATCACCTGGGCTGGTCGTGTCCTGAAGCAGAATGGCGACGGATCCATTGGTTGTGCTGGTGACACAAATGTCGCCGCGGCCATCGCCATTGACATCACCCATGGTGAGTCCACCTGGGTCGGCCCCTGTGACATGCTCGGTGATACTCAGCGCGACGCCATTGAGTACGCCCGAACCCTTGACAACGGAGGTCTTGCCATCAGTTTTTCGTCCGCTGAACATGAAGTCCTTTTGATCTTCGTCCTCACTTGGATCAACGCCCAGCGGCGTGCCACTTGGCGCAATGCCACCACCGCCGGTCATACCCCCAGGGAGATTTCGAAGCGGCGCGACCCCCAGGTAGATCGCGTAGTAGCCGCTTCCATCACTATCCGTGTCTTCGAGTCCAACGACCAAGTCACCATAGAGGTCAAAATTGGCGTCGATGCCAGCGAGGCAGGTGGGGGGTCCGTCGACATTGAGGTCTTCCTCGACGAATCCGTCGGTAAGATCGTTGTCGTCGTTGTAGTACACAGTGACATCTTGGGAGAGATTGTTGGCGACGGCGAGATCGTTGCGACCATCACCATCAAAGTCGCCGCTGCTGATGTCCACAGGTTCGTCGCCGGTTGGAATGACGATCTGCTGCGACACACCGCCTGCTCCATCGTTCTCAAAGATGACCAGGCTTCCGGGCGACCCTGCCAGCGTGACGCAAATCTCCTCGGCGCCATCACCAGTCAGATCGACAACTTCGACGCCAGTTGGGTCGCCGGCCACGACGGTGGAATCTGGATCGTTGAAGTTCAGCAGTCCGGTGATGGAGACAACTTCGATGGCCATTTCCCAGGCGCCTCTATCTGCATTCCGGCCCTTGGGTGGACCGGCATAGAGCTGGAAGGCGAGGTTGTTGGTCAGACCTGGAAGCACAACAGCATCGAACAGGTCATCACCTGGAGGTGTTGCTGACCACGAGGTCGCGAGAAGTTGATACCGGAAACCCTCTTGCATATCTTCTGGAATCAAGTCGCCGAGCTCGACGGCCAGTGTTCCAGCGAGACTAATGGAGTCGCCGCACCAGATCACTGGCATCTGAATCTTGGAACCTACGTTCAGCAGGATATTGCTGCCAATATCGATAGAAAAGTCCGTTGTGTCTACTTGTGAACCATGTGTGACATGAAGAGATCCTGAGGAATCTAAATCACCGATATGCACGCCACCCTCGGCCCAGAGATAACCATCGATCGTCAGAGAGGCGGCGCGGAGTTCGGGCGGCGCAGCGATCGAGAGCGTTCCAGGCAACCAGAAGCCAAATTCGCCATTCATGAGCAGTATGACTTTGTCCATGCCGATCACAAGATTGGTAATGAGATTGTCGACATACTCGATGACGTACTCGGTCGAAAGGAGCATGGAACAGATAGCGGTATCCCCCGACGAAGGAGGGCGCGACCAGTTCGCCGTGTCAGACATTGAGCCACCGTCTGGATTTGTCCAGTAGGATTCTTCTTCAGAAAGTGAGAATGCCACAGCTCGCGAAGTGTCATTGAGAGTGCTGCCCAGATCCCCCTGGGTGCTGTGATCGGGGATCGCGCAGAGGATGGTTGATCCGCTCATGGCGACATCCCAACCCATATACGACGATGGTTTGAGATTTGGATCGATCAGCAGCGATGCAAAATTCCAGTCGCCCGCGCCTTGGTGCTGGTAGAGCACGGCCTGCCCACCATTTGGCGCCGTGTAGTCTGACCAAGGACTTCCAGCGACAAGGACTTCAAGATCGGAGTTGATGGCGAGTGCAAATCCAAAGAAATCCAAGTCGCTTGGCGCTGGAGAAGTCACCTTGTCTTCCAAGGTCAAGGGGCTTGCGAATGGCCAACTCGGATTCCGATAGATCGACACGGCAGCGCCGGATCCAATTGCTGTGGAGTCAGAAGGATCCATGATGGCGAGAAGTTCGTGGTCAAGGTCTACAGCGCTGCCAAATTGGCCAAGAGAATCGCCATCAACCCCCTCGATGTAGTCAAACATTGCGGCGCCGGTAGTAGAGACTTGGTAGAGGTAAGCCGTTCCGAATCCGGTTGCTGATGGGTTCGATTCATGAGGATCGGCAGCAACAAGAATCGCGCCGCTATAACCGTCCTGGCGGTCGATATCCAGAACGGATCCAAAGCCAGAATTTCCGCTTGACCCCTCCCAAGGGTCGGAGATGGTGGTCAAGAGGAGGAATGCGTCAATGGGGGCGTCGTGATATCTATAGATCTGGACGATGCCCGGTGCGGTGTCACTACTCGGGTCCCCTTCAAAGTGCATGCTCGGGATGCCTACCGCCAAGTATGGCCAGTCGATAGCGACCGATTGGCCCATGTCGTTGGTGGACAACGGCGGTGAGAATTCTGACCACTCTTCCCATGTGGAGGTGTCGGCATTCAGCCGGTAAATGAACACCCTGCCAGCGTCTCCGTCAGCGTTGGGCGCACCAACCACGGCAGTAGTGTCATGCATCGAGATCGAATAACCGAAGTGACTCTCTGCGCTAAGACTGCTCGGCTGCAACTGTTGGCCGGTGGGCACCCAGTCACCATTTTGATAGCGAAGAACATCGACGTGTCCCACATCTGGATTACCGTCTGCATCCCAGGCCCCGGGGGAACCGAGCATGGCCCAGTCACCTGCAATTGCCGTAGTAATTACGCTCGCATCATCATCGATATCAAGAGTCTTTGTGGGTAGCGTGACGGGCAGCGTTGGCCGCGTGTCGCTCTGCCACACGCCATCGGCGTCGCGCGTGTATGCAATGGCAACTCCCGGGCCGTATCCACCAGAAGACCCTTGTTCAGGAAGCGAACCTCCCATTGCGCCCGCAACGAGGAGCCCGCCGTCAATCACAGCCGAAGACCCCAACAAGCCTAAACTTCCCAGTGATGCAGATCTAATCGTCGCATCACGCACCCATTGGTTCGCAGTGCTCGCGTATAGATATGTCACACAACTGCCTGACCATATCCCCGCGCCAGAGTCGCGAGCATTGCCGACGATCGCGATCCCTGTTCCCATGGCGACCGAACTTGAAAAAGACGCTCCAGATTCTCCATCATCTGGAGTCAGTGTGTTGATGCGAGTCCACACGGATCCACTTGCTGCTTGAGAGGAGCGATGAAAGATCGTCGCACATTCCTCGCCGTTGCTATTCCAGGGTGACCCCATTGCCCCAACGATCGCCCAGTCTCCAGAAATTGAAATGCTCCCGCCAAATTCCATGTCTTCAGCAGGGGATTGCGGGTAGAGCGATTCTTCGTATGAGAAAAAGCCGCCGGAAGAGTTGTACCGGTACACATACACCGATCCACCGATCGCGGCTTTGCTTGATTTGGGAGCACCGAAGAGCACCGTATCTCCATCAAAGGAGACCGTTTCCCCAAAGTTTATCACCCCAGCGCCGGTCAGAATTTCGGGTGGATCTATGCGAATTGGTTCTGCGAGTCCGCCTCGAGTGTTCCAGTCAAGACTCAATGCATTGTCCAAGCCGGGCATTCCGCCCACAATGATCCCTTGCGAGACACCAACACCAGATCCAAACTGAGCCAATGGGAAATTACCGATGGTCCACTTCATCGCGAGATGCCAAGATGGCCAGTCTCCGCGAAGTCCATACTCATAGATGTAGATACTTCCAGCGTTTGTAGCGGTAGAGGAGTCGTATGGCGCGCCAACAATCAGGAGATCCGCAAAACCGTCACCGTCAAGGTCTTCGAGGTCAACGGCGTGACCAAATCGAGCGTCGTTTGTGAGGAGTGGATCCTCGAGCCTTGCTTCCTCGAACCAAGTTCCATCGCCTTCCTGAATGTAGAGCGTCACGCTGCCCCGGGCGACACCATCGGCGCTTTCTTCTCCAGGCGCACCAATGGCAAGTGTATATCCATCAAACGCAATAGCAGCGCCGTACTCTGCTAAATCCGGCATGCCTTCGTCGTAGATCATCCAAGACCCATCCGGGAGCAACTCGCCTTCAGGCGACATACCCCTGCCCATCACCGACGTGTTGGAGATGAGAGCGAAACCCAGCCCAAGACAAAGCCTATACAATGTTCTTGAGGTGCTCATCGACATGGTCCAAAGGCTCCTATGACGGCGAGCATGTCATCTATGTCGACGTCGCCATCACTATCGGTGTCAGTCTGGCACCCATCTTTGCAACTGCTTCCAAACTCACCAAGCAACGCGAGGATGTCATCGATCCCGACCTCGCCATTACCATCAAAGTCGCCTGGACATGTGATGGTGTTGGTTTCCCGCAGGGTGAGCAGTGGATCATCGCCGCCGATGCCTCGGAAGGAAGCGCTGCCGCCGATGGTGACGAGTTCGTTGGCACCACCGCCGCCGGAGGATCGGGAATCGATCAATACAACGTTTTCGCCCTCGGCGGTATCGAGGCTGGTAAAGCCTAGGTTGCCGTCCCCCTGCAGGATTCGCACCAGCGGATCTCCGGTGCCTGGATCCATGATGATCGCGGCGAGATCGACGCTGCCGTCGTTGTCGAAGTCCATTGCGGTGATGCGGGTCGGTGCCTCACCAATCGGGATGAAGATTGCCGGCAGGAAGTCGCCTAGGTTGCCGGCGTCCTGAAGCAGAATGGCGATGGTGCCGTTGGTGGTGCTGGTGACACAGATGTCGCCGTGAGCATCGCCGTTGATGTCACCGATGGTCAATCCGCCAGGGTCGGCGCCGGTGATGTGCTCGGTGATGGTCAACGGGACCCCGGTGAGCACACCGGATCCCTTGACCGTGGACGTCTTGCCGTCACTCTGCCGCCCACCGAACAGGAAATCCTTCTGGTCCTCGTCCTCGCTCGGGTCGACGCCCAGTGGCGTGCCGTTCGGGGCGATGCCGCCCCCGCCCACCATGCCTCCGGGAAGATTTCGCAGCGGCGCGACGCCGAGATAGATCGCGTAGTAGCCGTTGCCGTCACCATCGGTGTCTTCAAGTCCGACGACCAGGTCGTCGTAGAGATCGAAGTCGGCGTTGATGCCGGCCAGGCACGTGGGGGGTCCATCGATGTCGAGATCTTCGGTGATGAAGACTAGGTCGTCAGTCGGATCGCCGTTGCCGTTGTCGCTGTAGTTGTTGTAATAGACGGTGACGTCCTGCGAGAGGTTGTTGGCGACGGCCAGATCAGTGAGACCATCACCATCAAAGTCGCCGCTGCTGATGTCCACCGGCTCGTCGCCGCTTTGCAGGACGAGCTGGTACAAGATGCCGCCAATCCCGTCATTGACGAAGATCACCACACTTCCGGGGGCGCCGGCCAACGTGACGCAGATCTCCTCGGCGCCGTCGCCGTTCAGGTCGACGACTTCGACGCCGGTGGGATCGCCCGCGACGGTGGTCGAATTTGGATCACCGAAGTCGAGCAGGCCCGCAAGCGGGACGACCTCGATTGCCATCTCCCAGTCGCCGCCGTCGTTCCAGCAGCCAACACAGTCGCCGCCATCGCATCCAAGTGAACTGCAATTGAGATAGATCGGCGTGCCTTCGGGATATTCGAAGGTGCCGTCATCGCACCAGCCGTCCCCAAGCCAAGTCGCTGGGCAGCAGTTGCCGAAGCAATCTTCAAGCTCACCAGATGGACATCCACCGCGACTGCGGCGATCCGGGGGTCCGTACTGCACCTCAAAGGCAAGACCATTGGGCAGTCCAGGAAGCACAATGGCATCAAAGAGGCCGTCGGTTGGCTCGACGCCACACAAGACCAAGACAAACCGATCGCCCTCGGACAGCGATGCGGGGTCCTGAAGCGATCCAAGGTCAACACGCAGCCCGCCGCCAAGTTCAGGTGTCAGCGACCAAGTCTGAACCCTCGGCCCAGCCATTGTGTCAGATAGCGACAGTTGCAGACTGGATCCCGCGTCGATGCTGAGTTGCTCGTTGACTTCAAGTGCGCCGCTGGAAGTGATACGCAGGATTCCAGCATTCCCACCACCTCCGATGTGCATATCCCGACCAACGTGCAGCGTCCCCCACTCAATCGCCAATCCCGCCGTGCGGAGATCAGCGGGCGCCGCGACCTCCACCGATCCGGTGACCGATCGATCAGTGCCGAGCAACTCAAGCTTGACCTGATCGAGTTCAACCCGCAGCGAGCCGACCCACTCCAGGACGTCGAACGTGACTCGGTGTTCCTCGGCCAGCAGCAGCGAGAACACGCCGGTTGCTGCGCCGTCAGGGGGAACTGCCCACGAATCTGGATTGGACAGGTCAGCCGGTCCAGTGGGCTCGGCCCAGCACACCATGTCTTCGATCAGGAAGTCGGCGAAGTAGGGCCGGTCGGTCTCCGCCTCGATATTGGTCCATACGTAGGCCGTGGCAAGCAGCGTCGATCCGTCGACCGCCATCTGAAATCCCACGAGATCATCTGGTTGCGGGTCAGTCGACACATTGAGTCTGGTGTTGAGCCAATCGAGGGCACTCCAGGAAGCGTCAGGATCTTCCTCAAAGATGGCAACGAGGCCTGCATTCCGACCCACATAGTCGCTGTTTGGATTGCCAACGAAGACCTGTGCATTCGCCGTGCTGAGTTCCACGCTCCAGCCGAAGAGGTCGAGCGCTCGTCCGGTTGGGTTGTCGAGGTACGACTCGAGGATCCAGGTCGCAGGGCCGGAACCTTCGCTGGCGCGGAAGAGCATCGCGTCTCCCGAGTACTCACCATAGAGCCCGGAGAATGGGGCGCCGACAACAAGCAAACCATCTTCGATGGCAACATCCCAACCGAATCCAAGCGTGAACCACTCGTCTGAGAATTCATCGCCCGCTTCGATGGTCTGCTCGTGCGACCAGACCCCTGTGGTGTGGTTTCGGCGGAGGATGTCGACCGATCCGGCCGAGTCCTCATGTTCCCTGGCATTGCCCACAGCAACAACCACATCGCCGGCGGCATCGATGTCGAGATCAACACTCATGCCAAATTCCGACTGGATCGGAACGATGTTCGGTTCGAAGGTGGCTTCGAGTGTTGCGGTCTGTGTGCCCTCGTCCCACCGGAAGAGGTAGACCCGACCTTCCCGATCATCGCGAAGCCCGCCACCCAAAGGAGCGCCCACGACAATGAAGGCCTCCCCGGGGAGCGATTCGATCCCAACGCTCCAGCCGAACTGGTCGCTGTCCTGTCCGGTCAGTGCGGCCACACTGGACCATACGCCACCG